>Ga0180732_1000561_pt1 | contig 30294 bp, 20 predicted proteins | sample KR11_01MetaG_FD_148674 | JGI IMG/M metagenome (GOLD analysis project Ga0180732, IMG submission 148674) | Groundwater microbial communities from the Olkiluoto Island deep subsurface site, Finland - KR11_0.1 MetaG | ecosystem: Environmental > Aquatic > Deep subsurface > Groundwater | place... | reverse complement strand
TATCCCCATTGTGCCCGGCTCGGAAGGGGCCGTATCCATAGAAGAAGCCGGAAAGGCGGCGGAGAAGATCGGGTTCCCCATCATGCTGAAAGCCGAGGGCGGGGGCGGAGGCCGGGGGATTTATGAGATTTACAATGCAGACCAGCTTGAAACAGCATTTGATAAAGCTTCGGCTTTGGCCCATGCCACTTTCGGCAATCCCCGGGTTTATATTGAAAAGCTGCTCACCTCTGTCCGACATATTGAAATTCAGGTGGTGGCGGATCGTTACGGCAATGCTTTCGCCTTTGATGAACGGGATTGCACCATCCAGCGGAACCATCAGAAACTGGTGGAAATCACCCCGTCACCCTGGCCGGGCATGACATCCGAGTTAAGAGCGAAGTTGAAGGAATACGCCCTGAGGTTGATTCGGGAGGTGGGGTACCATTCCCTGGCCACGGTTGAATTTCTAATTGAGGAAGACGGTACTCCCTACCTCATCGAGGTCAACACCAGGCTCCAGGTGGAGCACGGCATCACAGAGTGCCGCTATGGAATCGATCTGGTGGAGGAGCAGATTGCCATCGCTTTCGGGGCGAAGCTGCGATTCAATGAACAAAAAACCCGGCCATTGAATCATGCCATGCAGGTTCGAATCAACTGCGAAGATCCCCGGGACAATTTCGCTCCCAATTCAGGGGTCATTCACCGGTATATTTCCCCGGGTGGCCCGGGCATTCGTCTGGATTCATGTGTTTCCGCCGGTTATGAGTTCCCTCCCCAATATGATTCGGCGGCTTCTCTTCTGGCAGCTTACGGCAGAACCTGGCCGAAGGTGCTGGGGATCATGGATCGCGCATTGAGGGAATATATTGTTGGAGGGCTCAAAACTACCATTCCTTTTTTGCGGCAGATTATCAACCACCCGCGATTCAAGTCCGGGGAATGTGATACGAAGTTTATCTTAAATACTCCCGAATTGAGACAATACAAGGACAATGAGCCGGAAGCCTTGCGCCTGACCCGTCTTGTGGCGGAAATTTCCGCCAGAGGATATAATCCTTTTGTGGATCTCGGGGAGTATCGCGGTCGGGAAGACAAACGGCTGGGGAAGTTCGAACCGGTATTGCCTGAGATGAAAAGGCAAGCCCTGGTCAAGGCCTACCCCTACCCTGTAAAAGATCGCAAAGCCCTGCTGGATTTTGTGAGGGACTCGGGGTATGTTCATTTCACGGACACCACCACTCGCGATACCACCCAGTCCAACAGCGGAAACCGGTTTCGGCTGGGAGAAGACATGATTGTGGGGCCTTATCTGGATGAATGCGGGTTTTTTTCCCTTGAAAACGGTGGTGGGGCCCATTTTCATGTGGCCATGATGGCCAATATGACCTATCCGTTTAACGAAGCCCGGTCATGGAATATTTTCGCACCCAAAACCGCAAAACAGGTGCTGGTCCGATCCACCAATCTGCTTGGTTACAAACCCCAGCCGAAAAACCTCATGCAGGTCACGGGCGAGATGATCTGCAGCCTCTACGACATCATCCGTTGCTTCGATTTTTTAAACCACATTGAAAATATGAAACCCCTTGCGGAAGTGGTGATGAACTCGCCGTCCAATGTTTTTGAACCGGCCATCTCTCTCTCCTGGGCCAGGGGGTTTGAAATTCCCCATTATATAGAAGTTCTGGAAGAAATTGTGACCATGGTTGCCAAGGTGAGCGGAGTGAGCAACCGGAAGGCGACCGAGCGTTTCATCATCGGGCTCAAGGATATGGCCGGTGTTTGCCCGCCGAGATTCATCGGCAAGCTGGTTGAAGCCATCCGGAAAAAATATCCCGGGTTGGTGATTCACTACCACAGACACTGTACCGACGGGTTGTTTGTCCCCGCCGTTGGGGCAGCGGCCCTGGCCGGGGCGAATATTGTGGATACGGCCATCGGAGCTGCGGTTCGATGGTACGGGCAGGGGGAAGTCCTCTCAACCGCCGCCTATCTTGAAGATGAATTGGGTCTTAAAACCAACCTGAACAAGAACATGATCCGGGATACCGGTTTTGTTCTGAAACAGATCATGCCCTACTACGACCGTTATGTTGCCCCCTATTTTCAGGGTGTGGACTATGATGTGATCTCCCATGCCATGCCCGGAGGGGCCACATCATCCTCCCAGGAGGGGGCACTGAAACAGGGCTATATTCACCTGCTTCCCCACATGCTCAGCTTCCTGGCCGGAACCCGGAAAATCATTCGCTACCACGATGTCACCCCCGGCTCTCAAATCACATGGAACACGGCTTTTCTGGCCGTCACAGCAGCCTTCAACCGGGGAGGGGAAAAGGAAGTCCAGCGAATTCTGGAGGTTTTGGAAGCCGCGGCAGACACGCCGGAGGATGCATGGAGCGATGCACTCAAAACAGAGCGGCTTACCCTCTACAGGGAGAGCAACGATGCTTTTCGTCAATTGCTCCAGGGGAAGTTCGGCCGCCTGCCCCTTGGATTTCCAGCCGACTGGGTTTATGAGAGCGCCTTCGGTTCCGAATATAAAAAAATCATCGCAAGCCGTTCCGAAGAATCGCCTCTGAACGATTTGCCACCCCTGGATATTGAGGAGGAAAAGAAGTCTCTGCTCTCCCATCTGAAACGCCAACCCACGGAAGAGGAGCTAATGATGTACCTGAACCATCCCGGTGATGCCCTGAAAACCATGAGGCAGCGTCAGGAATTCGGAAATCCCAATCGGCTTCCCCTGGATGTATGGTTTGAAGGGTTGGAAACCGGGAGAAAGCTGGTTTTCAATGACAGTGACGGGAAACCCCATCAGATGACCATTTTGGATATCTCCAGGCCGGATGATCAGGGCATGTCCCTTGTTCGTTATGATTTCAACGCAGAATCCATCCTTCACCCGGTTAAAGTGGCCGAAGCGTTAAAGGGCAAGGCCCATGGCGTGGAAAAGGCCATGGAGGGCAACCCCTACCACGTGGGTGCTCCGAGCAACGGAGATCTGTGGATCGTTTATGTGAAGCCGGGGGATATTGTCAAGAAAGGCGAATCCCTTTTCAATATCACCATTATGAAACAGGAAAAGGCCGTATCCGCCCCGGTGGAGGGAATGGTGAAAAGGGTGCTGAAATTCGCGGATTACAAGAAAGATAAAAAAATGGTTCCGGTTCAACTGGGTGAATTGATCATGGAGCTATGCCCGGTTCCTCGGAAATGCCCCAACTGCTCGGAACCTGTGGCCGGATCTGGTTATAAATTCTGTCCCGGATGCGGGGGGCAGCTTGCCTGAGGCCATTGGACGAAAATGGGCGGCTGCTCCGTCCCTATAAATTCACCCCCACCCTGACCCTCCCCCATCCATGGGGAGGGGAAAACGGATGTTGCCTGTTTGTTTGCTGACTTCGTAATGCAGGACCGGCCTACAATTTGAAGGCCGGTTCTTTGGCCACGGACTTCATCAGGGCCGATGCTTTTTCCATTTGTTCGGAAGAGCCTTCTATTCCCAGCCATACGCAGCCTTCAGCCCCTCCCACCCCTCCGGCAGCGATGAGTTCCGCTTTTGCGCCGGTGAGCAGGGTTACGGCTTCCAGTTCAGTAATGATCTCGCCGGGCACGGGAAAAAGCCGGGGACCGATGCCTTCGGGCCGGTTTACTTTTTCCGCGAGTTTATCCAGGTTCCCGGACACTCTCTTTTCAAGTCCCACGGGGAGCATCAACCGGACCCTTCGGCCGATCACAGCCTGGATGGCAGCACCGATGGTTCCGGCACTGGGGTGGCCAATGAGAATGGCGGCCCGATTTTCAACCAGGTCCACGGCATTGGCCCCTTTTAAAATCATGTCTCCCTTTTTCAGGCGGTCCACCACATCAAAAATGGTTTTTCCTTTCTGAAAAACACCATCGGTGATGATCACATCCCCTGGAAAAGGGGTTGTGTCGGGTGCCTTTGCGGCTTCCGTGGTTTCCGCCTCGGGAGGCAAGGTGATGCCCCGAAAGAACCGGTTTCCGGAAAAATCCCCGGTCTGGTTCAGGGATTTCAGAATTTCCTCGGCCACCAGGGCGTTGGTGGTGCCGGCCACGATCACCAGGGTGCCGGATTTCAAGACACCCGTTATGTCCGGGTGGGTTGCAACCGCTTTGGCGATCAGGCGTTTTCCTGCCGCAGGGGTGAGAATGAACGATCTCATGGGTGTTTCCTTTCTTTGGAAGTATTTGGTTTGATTTTATTTTCTTTTTTCCATGGCGGCCCGTTCTTTTCTCAGCTCCGCAATCAGGGCCGACAGAGTCCAGGTTTGGGAAATGGGTGTGAGGGTTGCCCAAAAAGGCCGGGGCAGTTCAAGGCCGCGGAAGGCCGAAAGGGTTCGGTGAAGTTCGTTTTCTGTGATTCCGGAAAGAATGATGGCGCAATCCAGGCTGGAAGAAAGGCCCCGGCCCGATTGATCCGGCCTTGACAGCAAGTCCAGGAGGGATGTTTCACCATCGGTGTTTGCGGGGAAAACCAGGGGCAAATCCTTTACCCCGATCACCTTGAAAAATCCCGTGATGATTTCCTCTGCCTCGGATTCAAAACCGCAGACCAGGGCGGCTCTGGGGCCAAACAGGATTTTTTCCGATTTCTCCACTTTTTCAAATGTTCCGTTCTTCATCATTTTCTCCGAGTCATGTTATTTTAAATCGATTCGGGCATCTTGTTCCGGCTGAACCTGTTTCGGAATTTTTCCATATATAAGTAAAAAACCGGTGTGACAAACAGGGTTAGAAACTGGGAGAACACCAGACCTCCCACCACCGCAAGACCCAAGGGCTGGCGGGATTCCGCACCGGCCCCTAATCCGATGGCGATTGGAAGCGTGCCCATCAACGCTGCCATGGTGGTCATCATGATGGGGCGGAACCGTACCACGCAGGCTTCAAAGATCGCTTCTTCCGGAGCAAGGTTTTTTTCTTTCTGGGTTTCAATGGCAAAATCGATCATGATGATTCCGTTCTTCTTCACCAGGCCAACCAGCATGATGATGCCCACAAAGGCATAGATGCTTAACTCCACCTTGAAAATCAGCAGGGTGATCAAGGCGCCGAATCCGGCAAAGGGAAGGGCGGAGAGAATGGTGATGGGATGGATGAAGCTCTCGTAAAGAATCCCCAGCACGATGTAGATGACCAGAATCGCCATACCCAGCAGGAGTCCCAATCCTGTCATGGAGGATTCAAAGGCCTGGGCTGTTCCCTGGAAATTTGTGGTGATGCTTGCGGGTAAGGTTGCGGTCCCGAGGGTTTCTATATCGGCAAGGGCTTTGCCCAGGGGGTAGTTGGGCTGTAAATTAAAGGACAGGGTTACGGAAATCTGCTGGCTTGTGTGGTTGATGGTGAGTGGCCCCATGCCTTTGCGAAGCTCGGCGATGGTGTTCAGGGGAACCAGTTGTCCGTTGGCCGAAGCCACGTAGAGCAGGGCGAGGTCCGAGAGGTTTTTCTGAAACTCCGGGGCCACTTCCAGGATCACATCATAGGTGTTGGTGGGTGCATAGATGGTTGAAATTTTTCTGGACCCGTAGGCGTTGTAAAGGGTGGTTTCAATCTGAGAAACCGATACCCCCAGTTCCGAAGCCTTGTCCCGGTTGATGAGGACCTCCAGCTTCGGGCTTTTGAGCTCCAGGTCGCTGGTCACGTCGATGACGCCGGGGATGGATCGCATCTTCTCTTCCATGAGGGTGGAAAAATGGAAAAGCTCTTCCGTATCGGTTCCCTGAAGAGTGATTTGATACTGGCTGCGGGTGGGACGGCCCCCGAGGCGAAGGGGTGGTGGGCTTTGGGGAAACGCCATGATTCCGGGGATCTGGGACAGCTTCATCCGCAAGCGGTTGACGATCTCGTCCGCCGAGGCTTTCCGTTCGGAACGCGGTTTGAGCCGTATATTCATAAAGCCCGTATTGCTGCTGGTGATCCCCCGGGCACCGGCGCTGGTCATGAAGGCCGCCACATCCGGATCTTTTTGAATGATCCGGGCCGCTTCCTTCTGGTGGGCAGCCATGGCATCAAAGGAAATTCCCTGGGCCGCCTGGGTGAAAGCCAGAATCTGACCGGTGTCTTCGCTGGGCATGAATCCTTTGGGGATTTTAACAAACAAATATCCGCTGGCCAGAAGAATTACGGCGGAGAATATCATTATGGTCCGTCGATGGGCCAGGGACCAGTGAAGTCCTGCCTTGTAAATGTTCAGCAGGCCGTCAAAAAAATGCTCGAAAGCATTGAAGAGGGTGCCATGTTTTTTATTCCCCGGGGGTTTGATAAACCGACTGCACATCATGGGGGTCAGGGTGAGGGAGACGAAGCCGGAGATGAGAATCGCCGCTCCGATGGTGACGGCGAATTCTTTGAACAAGCGTCCGATGATGCCCCCCATGAAGAGTACGGGAATGAACACCGCGGCCAGGGAAAAGGTCATGGAGAGAATGGTGAACCCCACTTCCCGTGAGCCATTCAGGGCCGCATCAAAGGGCTTTTCTCCCATTTCCATGTGGCGGACGATGTTCTCCAGCATGACGATGGCGTCATCCACCACAAACCCCACGCAAAGGGTCAGGGCCATGAGGGACAGGTTGTTCAGGCTGTACCCCAGCAGATGCATGACGGAAAACGTTCCGATAACGGACATGGGCAGGGCCAGACTCGGTATGGCTGTGGCGGAAAGGTTCCGTAAAAAGAGAAATATCACCAGAACCACGAGAACCAGGGTAAGCAGCAGAGTGAGTTTGACATCGTTCACCGACTGCTTGATGGGTTCGGACCGGTCGAAAAGCACATTCAGGGAAACCGAGGCCGGAAGTTTTTCGGACAGGCTCGAAAGCAATTTCCGCACATCCCTTGCAACGGCGACCGTATTGCTGCCGGGCTGCTTCTGGATGGCCAGGATGATGGAGCGTTGAAATGTGTCGGGGTCCACATACCAGGCGGCGGTTTTGTTGTTTTCCACACTGTCTTCAACGGTTCCCAAGTCTTCCAGCCGAACGGGTGATCCATTCTTGTAGGCCACAATCAGGGGGAGATATTCCTTGGCCCGCATAACCTGTCCCTTGGCTTCCACCGTGTAGGCCTGGTCGGGCCCGTAAAGAGTTCCTGTTGGCTGGTTGACATTCGCCGCGCGAATCGCGGCTGCCACCTGGTCTATTCCTATGCCTTTTGCGGCAAGCTTCCGCGGGTCCACCTGGATCCGGACCGCATATTTCTGGGAGCCGTAGATCAGAACCTGGGCCACGCCCTTCACCATGGAAACCCTCTGGGAAATGAAGGTTTGGCCGAATTCATCCAGTTCGGACAGGGGCAGGGTGGGGGAAGTAAGGGCCACAAAGAGAATGGGCTGGTCCGCCGGATTGACCTTCCGGAAACCCGGCGGGGTCGGCATGTCGCCGGGTAGATGCCCCATGGCTGCGGAGATGGCTGCCTGAACATCCTGGGCCGCAGCATCGATATCCCTTTCCAGGTTGAACTGAAGGGTAATGCTGGTGCTCCCGATGGCGCTGGTGGATGTCATGGAGTCAATACCTGCGATGGTGGAAAACTGTTTTTCCAAGGGGTTGGCCACCGCGGAAGCCATGGTTTCCGGGCTTGCGCCTGGAAGAGACGCGGAAACTGATATGGTGGGAAAGTCCACATTGGGCAAATCGCTCACCGGCAGGTTTCGATAACTGGAGACGCCGAAGATCAGAATGGCCAGCATGACCAGGGTGGTCATGACCGGGCGAAAGATGAAGAGATCCGACAAACCTTTCATTTCGGGGCATCTCCGTTGGGCTGGGGGTTGTTTTTCACCGCGATTTTTGCGCCGGGTCGAAGCATGACATGACCATCGGTGACCACGGTTTCTCCGACAGCCAGACCTTTTTCAACGACAATGTCTCCGTTGGTCTGGTTGCCCGTTGTGACGGGTCGCAACTCCGCGGTGGAATCCGGTTTCACCACAAACACGTAGTTTCCGTCCTGGCCCGTCTGGACGGCTGCTGAAGGCACTACCACAACCCCGGGTCGGGATTCCAGAATGAGAAGCACATCCACAAACTGGCCCGGCCAGAGGCGTTTATCCGGGTTGTCGAATACGGCTTTCAGAGCAATGGTTCCCGTACCGCGGTTGATGGTGTTGTCCAGAAAGGTGAGTTTCCCTTCCATCGCCTCGCTTTGCTCCCCGGGAGGGGTCGCCAGGGCAGTTAAATCATGCTTCTGCATTTGGGCCCGGACTTCCTGCAGACGGTTCTCCGGGATCGAAAACCGGACATACACCGGCTGAATTTGATGAATTACCACCATGGGATTGGCATCCCCGGGCCGGACCATGTTGCCCACATCAATGAGAATATCTCCTGCCCTTCCGGATACGGGGGCGGGAATATTACAGAAGGAGACATTGAGTTTTGCATTGTCAAGGGCTGCTTCATCGGCTCTGACCACAGCCTCCAGGCTTTCCGCATCAGCCTGAACCTGTTCGGCCTGGGCTCGGGTGACATAATCTTTCCGAAGGAGTTCCGAATATCTTACGGAGTCCTTTTTTGCTTTTTCCCACCTGATCCGATCCCGGGAGAGGTTTGCTGCGGCGGCTTCCAACAGGGCCTGGTAGGGCCGGTCATCAATGCTGACCATGGCCTGTCCCTTTGTGATTTCCTGGCCTTCCCGGATATGGATCTCCATGACCTGACCCTCCACCCGGGATTTAATGTTCACCACCTGGCGGGCTTCCACCGCGCCGTTTGCGAACAACTGAACCGGGACATCCTTTTGAACGGCCTGTGCGGTTTTAACAGGAACCGTTGGACGTGGGGGCTTGGGCTTTTCTTTTTCCGAACAGCCGGTGATCGCGAGCGCTGTCCCCAAAACAAGTGTAAAGATCGCCAAAAAAAAGCCTGTGGCAAAGCGGAATTTTGCTGGCCTGTCATTTTTGATAACGTGATCCATCATGGAAGTTCCTTTAGGGTTGTACTTGGAATAAAATCCAATACACTTTTCTCCTTGGCCTCGGTCTGGCGCCAGAGGGAACCGGTATCCCGGGCGAGTCTGGAAAATGAAATATACCAGGTGGCTTGGGCCACACTCTTTTGTGCCCTGGCGTTCTCCAAACTGCTTTGGGCGGAAAGCAGATCCAGAATGCCGCCAACTCCTTCTTTATAGCGGCCGACGGCCACTTCATAGGATTGCAGGGCGCTTTCCAACAGGTCGTTGGTGGTTTTGACCCGCTGCATGGAGGTCTTAAGGTCAAAATAGCTGGACCATACCTGGAGAACGATGGTTTGTTCCAGGGTTTCCAAACGGGCTTTTTGGACCTCGGCATCCTCCCGGGCCTTGAGGATGTCGTATTCCCTTGAATGGCCGTTAAATAGAGGAATGGTCAGCAAAAGGGCCGTTGAGTTCTGATTGTCCCAGGTATCGGTGGTGCTGTTGAGGGAACCGTACAGCCTGTTGTTGAGAACCAGGTTCGGGTAAAGGGCGCTGTGCTTGACATCGATGGTGGACATGGCCTGTTCCACTCGTCTTCGTTGGGCTTCCAGATCCGGCCGATGGGTTTTGGCCTGCTTGATATGGGTTTCCACCTCATCCATGATCCGGTCCACCGGTGGGTTAAGCGGCAGTTCTTCCGTATCGTAGGGCGTGTTGGCTGGAATCCCCATGGCCGTGGCCAGGGTTCCCCGGATGGTTTGAACCGAGCCTTCGATGATATCCAGATTTAACCGGGCCTGGGAATGGGCGGTTTTGACCAAAAGCACGTCGGCAATGGTGGCCAGTCCGTTTTCATGGCGCTGGCGCGCCATCTCCAGATTGGTGGACGCCTCCTTGAAGGAGACTTTGGCTGCATGTAAAAGCGCCTTGGCATTGGTGTATTGAAAATAGGTTTGCAGCACCAAGAAAACCGCGTCTTCAATGGCGGCATTATGGGTGAAATCCGCCACCAGAAGCGCTTGCTGTTTTTCCTCTATCGAGGCCTCTCTCCCGCCAAAATCAAAAAGCAGCCAGCCTATCTCCAGTTCTGGCAGATAACTGTCGACCCTATCCTCCCTTGCTGTTTTTGAAGTGATATTTTCCAGGTGAGAGCCGATGACCGTGGCATTGATTTTAGGGTAGTAATCCCCTTTTTTGCTGCGCCAATCCGCAAAAGCCGCGCGGGAGGCATGCCATGTGGCCCTTGTTTGGGGGTTGTTTCTCAAGGCAATTTCTATGATGTCCTTTAGGCGCCAATTCTTTTCGGGACTTAATAGATTTTCAGGAATATCAATGGGTTTTGATGGCACTCCGGATTCGGTCAGGGTCCCGGCTGGAGGTGTCCATGCCTGGTTTGAGGACGGTGCTGTCCATTGGGATAAAGTGTGATCATCTTTTCGATGAAAACACCCTCCAAGGAGTAAATGGCTTACGGTCATCAAAGAAACAAAAATGTGGAAAAAACGGCCGGATGGCTTGAGAGCATTCATGACCCATGTCCTGCAAAAGCATTTTGAGGTAGCGTTTCTGGTAAAAAGAAAGGGATTGTTTTCATCCTTTTTCCGAAAATTAAAATTGGCGGAAGAATCGGAAATGAAATTTTCAATGGAATGGGAGAACCGCAAAAACAAACAATCTCAACCAGCCTCCTTTCGGGAAGCGTTCAGGTTTGGAAAAATGAGGGGGGATGGATCCATCAACGTATCCTCAAAACAATAACCCCTTTTGCCAGCTTGAAATCCTGAAAAAATTTACTTTTCTTTTAGGCAAATTGCAAGTGAATTTTCCCCGGGAGGGTTTGCCCGTGGGGATGGCGGCGAGGACCCTGAAGCATGGGGGAAAATGAAAAAGAGTGGTTTAAAAAAATACGAATAATGCCGATATCCCTGTAAAACCTCTTCCATGATGAATTTAGTATCTTGACAACCGTCGCTAAAATAGATAATAAAAATGAAAAACTACTACAAAAATATGCCGTACTCCATCATCATTGCATTCATATTCTTCTGGACATCTCTTGGTTGGGCCGGTGGGCTTCCTGAGCCTGACTATCTATTGGTTAAAAAATCCGAAAGGCAGCTCTATTTAATCAAGGGGGGGAAACCCTACCGCAAATATAAGATTTCTCTGGGGCACAATCCGGTGGGGCATAAGCAGAAACAAGGCGATTATCGCACACCCGAGGGCGTCTACTTTTTGGATTGGCGGAAAAACAGCTGTAAATTTTATAAATCCATCCATATTTCCTATCCCAATAACAAGGATCTTCAGGCTGCAAGGCAAAGGGGAGATTCGCCCGGGGGAATGATCATGATTCACGGCCTTCCCACCCATTATAATTGGAAGGATACAGGGATTCGGGAGGTGGACTGGACCACCGGTTGCATTGCCCTGACCAATGGAGAGATTGATGAAATATGGAGTTGTGTAAAAGACGGAACGCTGATTGAAATCAAGCCTTGACGTGGAATCCTTCTTCAGGGTTTTCCGGGCGGGTCCTTCCTAACAAACAAATCTCCGGGATCAAGGATTAAATTCTTTTCTTCCGGGAAGGGGCAGATCCTCGGGTAAAACTGGCCTTTCAGGAACCACGAATTCAACATCAACCGGGGTCCCCTCCCTGAAAACAGACAGTTTCACGTTGTCGCCTATTTTCATATTGCGGACAAATGCTTCGAAATTTTCAAGTTTGTCAAAGAGCAGGCCATTGCCTGAGAGAATAATGTCCCCTCCGAAAAGGAATTCTTCACCTGCAATGATGATGGGCAGCGTTCCGCCTTTGATGCCTACATTTTCAGCCGGGCTTCCGGCATCGACGTTTTCCACCAAAAACCCGTCGGCGATGATAATTTTGAAAATGGATTCGATTTCAGTTTTGGAAATCAACTTCCCTCGAATGCCCAGCCACGGCCTTTTGATGCGTCCGTTTTCAATCAACTGGGTCAGGGCCTGCTTGACGTCATGGATGGGCAAGGCAAAACCGATGTTTCCGCCATCATTTAAAACAGCTGTAACCATTCCTATGACTTCACCGCAGCGATTTAAGATGGGTCCGCCCGAATTTCCCATGCTTACCGGAGCATCCGTCTGAATCATGGGCACCACCATGCTCATGGGTGAAGAAGGCAGAATCCTGTTCAACCCAGAAACAATCCCTCGGGAAATGGTGTTTTCCATGCCTTCCGGGCTTCCAATGACGACAACCTCTTCGCCGATTTCTATCCGCTCATCGTCTTTCATGAAGGTGACAATGGGTACTTTCCCGGAGTTGTCCTGAATTTTCAGCACAGCGATATCCATCACCGGGTCCATGCCAACGATGGTGGCCGGGAAGGCTCCTCTGCCGGACATCTTGACGATGATTGAGCTGCTTTTGAAAACCAGGTGCGCATTGGTAAGGATGAGACCATCTTCCGAGAAAATAAATCCCGATCCATAAAGGGTTAACACTTTGTTTTTTACGGAAAGCTGATCTGTGGTGGTGCAGGAAATGAGAACCGTTGACGGGGATACGGTGTTGAAGATCTCGGGAATGGATTTGAGGCAGTCATTTCGAGCGGCGTAAAGGGCATTGGATCCGAAAAAAAGAAACACAATGAGAAGGAAGCCGGAAATACATTTGTTTTTCATAGGGAATGGTAAAAACCAGTAAATTAAATAGGACGGACGGCGATTTTGATGCCGCCCGTCCTAAGTTTTACTACTTGTTCATGCGTTTGTTGAAAATGGCTTCTGTTTTGTCTGCTGCTGATTCTGCTCTTGCTGCTGCTGCATCAGCGCGGTCTGCTGCGTCTTTTGCTGCTTTTACTGCTTCGTCAGCCTTGTCACAGCATTCTTTGCCGTTTGCCAGTGCGGTATCCGCTTTCTGATTGGCCATTTTGATCTGATCTTCAAGTGAGGTGAGTTTTTGGGTGGAAGCGCAGCCGATGGTTGCAAAAACCATGGCGGACATTACCAAGCAAGCCAATACGATTCTAAGACAATTCTTCATTTTTTGTGCTCCTTTTTTGAGTGATTGTTAATGCTTTCGTTTTCCCCTCTATAATGAAGGGTTTTATTATTTTTTTCAACCTAAGATTTTAAAATTGACCTAATGCTTTTTTTATACATCACCACCTTTCATTTGTGTTCCGATCGGTACGGGAATTCCGCTTTTCGTCTTGAGACACTGGTATACGGTGTTCCATTCAACGTTTCCCCAAAGGCCTTTAACACGAATTAACTCTTCTGTATGTTTAAAAATATCAGGTATTTGATTGTACATATCCGGATGGACTTCCAGATAAATAACATGGTCTCTCACCCCGATTTTAACCGGTTCGTAGATGATCTCGACTTTTGTCCCGGCATTCACCTCATTAAAGAAAAATTTAATGTGCTCCGGGTACATTCGAATGCAGCCCCTGCTGGTTCGCCTTCCGATTGCCCAAGGGTTGTTCGTTCCGTGAATACCCACATGCGGGGCTGAAAGCCCGACCCAGTAATCCCCGAGGGGATTGTCCGGTCCCGGAGGATAAATGGCTTTGGGGTAGGCTTCTTTTGCCGATGGCGGTACCACCCAGGTGGGGTTTTTTTCCAGAACAACCACTTTATGGACACCCAGGGGGGTTTCAAATGATTCTCGGCCGATGGCTATGGGATAGGTTTTCACCATCCCTATTTTTTTCAGGAAAATATAAAGCCTCATTTCAGGAATATTAATCACCACTTCTTCGAATTTCGTGGGGGGTAGAACCCAGGTGGTGGGCATCTTGAGAGGTTCGCCGACCTTGGGCACCCAGGGGTCGATTTCCGGATAAAGAAGGGTCAACTCGTTAAAGCCAAGACCATAAATCCTCGCGATATCCAGCAGGGTTTCCTTGGGTTGGACCCTATGGGTTCTTTCATATCCCAGAACCGTGTTTTCCTGAATTCCAATTCCGCCCGTCATGACAAGCGCATAGCGGTAGGATTCCGACCACGCGGCGCCGCAGAAACCAAGGCTGGATGAAAAAATAATGGCCATCGCCATGATGTTTCGGATACTTCTATTCATAAAAATATAACGTAACGCCCCTTTTCTGTTCAACCTAAAGCGAATCGCCCAAATATAGAAACCGGCCATTGGATCTGCCGGTCTTGTTACGGTTCCGTACAAATGCTCAGCCTGGAAATAAAAAAACCGCTGCTGATTCCACCTTGCTGATCCATGAGGCCAGCAGAAGAAATCTTTTCACCGGTCAGGTATTTTTGTACAGATCCAATTTTGTTGCCATTGAAAATGTTTTAAATTAATAAAAATTAGACTTGTCGTATAAACCCAATCACTATAAAGGTCAAACAAAAACCACATCCATCCGGTTCAAAAAGGAAGATTTTTAATGACCCATAAAACTAAAAATAATTTTGTCTCCAATGTCGTTATTGCCATAGCCATTGCCGCCCTGACGTACAGTTTATGGGCGGTCTTGAACAGACCCGAGCACGAGCCCCTCTGGTCCGGGAAGATTCCGGGGTTTTCCTTTTCCCCCATGCGCATGAACAATGACCCCAACAAGAACCTTTTCCCAACGGTCGAGGAAATTGATGCGGACCTGGCTATTCTGGAAGACAAGTGCCATGCTGTCAGAACCTATACCATGGAAGGAACCCTCACGGAAATACCGGCTTTGGCCGAGAAGCGGGGCTTGAATGTTGTCCTGGGGGCATGGATCAGCGCAGACATGGAGAGGAATCGGAGAGAAATTCAAGCCGTGATCGGAGTGGCCAGGAAGCACCGCAATGTGGTGAAGGTGATCGTGGGAAATGAAACTCTGCTCAGGGCTGATATTCCAAAAGCACAGATCATGGCCTATTTAGACGAAGTGCGCAGGAAACTCAATGTTCCCGTAAGTACGGCGGAGCCCTGGCACATTTGGATACAATATCCTGAACTGGCTGATCATGTGGATTTCATCGCTGTTCACCTTCTTCCCTACTGGGAAGGTATCGATGTGGATCAGGCGGTGAAATATTCAGTGGAATGCTATGAAATCCTGAAAAAAGCCTTTCCAAAAAAACCCATTGTGATTTCCGAAATCGGGTGGCCCAGCAATGGAAGAATTCGACGGGCCGCCGAGCCCGGTGTGGCCAATCAGGCGGGTTTCCTTCGCCGTTTTGTGGATCTGGCTGCAAAGGAAAAATATTCTTATTTCATTATGGAAGCCTTCGACCAGCCCTGGAAAGCCAAAGCCGAAGGCGCCGTGGGGGCCTACTGGGGAATCTATGACGTCAATCGCCAGCCGAAATTTTCTCTCACGGAACCCGTTGTGAATATCCCCGGATGGCCGCTTCTTGCAGGCCTTTCCATTGTGATTTCCGTTTTGACCCTGTCCATGATGCTCGTGGACAGCAAGCGTTTGAAAAGCCGGGGCCGAGGGTTTCTGGCCATCATCGCCTATGCCGCTGCCACCATGGCGGTGTGGGTGGTATACAGCTATACCCGTCAATATTTATCCATTCCAAGTCTTGTGGTGGGAGTTTTGCTGGTCATCGGCATGGCGGGAGTAATCATGGTCCTGCTCGCCGAAGCCCATGAGTGGGCGGAAGCCATATGGGTTGACGGAAGAATGCGCGACTATAAGCCCGAGGAGGTGAAAGAACCTTTTTCCCCCATGGTTTCCATCCACATTCCCACCTATAATGAACCCCCGGATATGATGTTTGAAACCCTGGACGCTCTAAGTCGCCTGGATTATCCGGACTTTGAGGTGATTGTCATGGACAACAACACCAAAGACGCGGATATGTGGGAGCCGGTTTCGGAATACTGTAAAAAACTGGGGCCGCGTTTCCGGTTTTTTCATGTGAATCCTCTTGCGGGTTTCAAGGCCGGCGCATTGAATTACGCCCTGAAGCAAACCCATCCCAAGGCCAAAGTGGTGGCGGTGATTGACAGCGACTATGTGGTGAACTCTCAATGGCTCAGAGACCTGGTGCCCGCGTTTCGAAGCCCCCAGATCGCAATTGTTCAGGCTCCCCAGGATTACCGAGACAGCAAAGCGAATCTTTTCAAGAGCATGTGTTATTATGAGTACAAGGGGTTTTTCCATATCGGCATGATGACAAGGAATGAACGCAACGCCATCATTCAGCACGGAACCATGACCATGGTGCGAAGGGTCTCCCTTGAGGAGGTGGGCGGATGGGCCGAATGGTGTATTACAGAGGATGCCGAACTGGGGTTGAGAATTTTTAATGCCGGATATGAGGCCATCTATACCCCCAGAAGCTATGGAAAGGGCTTCATGCCGGACACCTTTGATGATTATAAAAAACAGCGTTTCCGATGGGCCTACGGATCGGTTCAGATCATGAAGAAACATTTCAGGGTTCTTCTGGGAAAAGAAGGACAATTAAGCCTGGGGCAGCGGTACCATTTTTCAGCAGGTTGGCTTCCCTGGATCGCGGACAGCATCAATCTCGTCTTCAATCTTTTGGCCCTGGGATGGTCTGTGGCCATGATTGTAGCGCCCGAGTATTTTGATCCGCCCCTGGTGATCTTTTCAACTTTGCCCCTGTCCTTTTTTGTTTTTAAGGCCGCCAAGCTTTTCTATCTGTATCATTACCTCATGGGCGTTCCGATTCTTCAAACCGGAGCCAGCGCCCTGGCCGGGCTTTCCCTTTCCCACGTGATCGGAAGAGCTATTTTAAAAGGGGTTTTTACAAAAAACATGGGGTTTTACCGCACGCCCAAAATGGCATCCTCCCATGGTTTGATCCAGGCTCTGGGTTCGGCGAGGGAGGAGATGCTTTTCATGATTGCCCTATGGCTTTCCGCCGCCTGCATCGGGCTGGGAACAGAAATTGAGTCGCCGGATATCTACCTCTGGGTGATAGTTCTGCTGATTCAGTCCGTTCCCTATTGCGCAGGTGTGATCACGTCCATCGTCAGCACCCTGTCCTCCCCAAGGCCTGTGGCCATGGAGAAGGATCACATGTGAACCTTTTTGTGAGCTGACGTTTTTAGGACTGTAATGAGTAAAAAAGAAACGCCGTATATGAGAATCCCCATGCCGAAGGTGGCTTTGAATCCATGGGCCACAGTAAGATAGAACCCAAAGAGGACCGCAAACGCTGAAAATAAAGCGTTTGCGGCAAAAAAGATCGGGGAACTATTCCTTCCCCGAGCGATCTTGGCCATTTCGATGCCAAAGGGGAAGGGGATTCCCATGCAAAAGCCCAATGGAAAAACCATGAGGGCGATGATCACCGCATTATGGAGGGGGCCCGCCCCTATCATGGAGATCACTTGACGGCCAAAAAACAGGTGAAAGGCGCAGCCCAAGAGGATGAAAGAGAATATCAATCCGGGGCTTTTACGTTCGGATTGTTGAAAAAACCAGCTTCCGATTCCCGAAGACAATAACAGGGTGCCAAGGATAAAGACAAAGGCGTAAGTGGGGGAGCCCACGAAGATCTGATAAAAATTCATCAGCCCGATTTCAATCACAAAATATCCCAACCCCGTAAGCGCAAAATAAGCGAACAACAAAAGAAAGCTTGAATTGAAGCCTGTCTTTTCAACGCGCGCACCATAAACCACCAGACCCATGAGAATGGTAAGGAAAACCATCCCGGTTTTGACGAGGTAGGATTTAATCAGGGCATGGTATTTGTCCACGGACCAGGGGAAAGGCTTATCATCGGTAAGTACGGAAAAATCATGGGTGGACCCCTGTTTTGAAGATTCCGGGTTTTCCGAAAGAATGCCCCGAATCAAGGCTGTAAATTCCGTGGGATTTTCATCCTCCGGGAAGATTTCCATCAGGTTGTGGGTGGGGGAGTAATAGTATTCAACCCTGGATGACCAGCGGTTGACGGCTGCCCAGTCCTCCTGTGAAAAACCACTTTTCTTTACCACGATCATGATGTGGGAAACATTGGATTGGCTGGGATCCCCCAGAACCGACAGGCCATTTAAAATCCAGTGGTAAACAAAAAGATGGTTCCCCGGGTTTTGGATTCCCCTGGACTTCAGGACCTCCAGAGCCGTGTTGAGGATCTTTACGCTGCTTAACTTTCCGAAGTCGCCATAATATTTTTCCTCAAACACCATAAACCCTTTTTCGGTGAGGTGGTCCCAATATGCGTCCATGGCTTCCCGGGTGTGCAGGAATTCCGGAGGGCCAATGATTCCGGACTGCCTTGCCATGTGGCTGTTCATGAGGGTGATGATGTCAAATTTCTCTTGATGGGCGGCAAGATAAGTCCTCGCGTCCATGATATAAAGGTTTTTCATCAAGTCGTAGGCATTCCGGCTGTAGGAGAGCAGAGGTCCCTTCATTAAATCAACAATCTGGGGATTGATTTCAAGCCCTGTTACCGTTCCTCCATGAGCAGCCCCTGTTTTCACAACTCCTTCAGCCGAGGCTCCGATCACCAGAAAATCCGGTTTTTCAACCAGCCCGTAAATCACCCTGGGGTCATACCGGTAGGAGAGATCAAGGTAGGATTCCGGCCGGACCACATCATTGACCAGACCGTTATAGGCCGAATATAGAAGAGGGGGAGGATTTCCGTAGACAGCGCCTGGAGAGTAGGGTGAAAGAATATCAACCCTTTGCACATTGGAACCCTTTGAATGCAGCAGCTCGAATTGGTCTGAGAAGGAAAAGATTTTCTCCCGGGGCGAATCGGACCCCGGCCTTGTGATTTTAGCCAAATTGATCCAATCCAGGGAAAGGTTTGATCCTAAGATTCCCATGCCCGCAAGAATTGCAGTCAGAACTCCCGCCCGGATTGCTTTTTTGGGCACCTGATGAGGGCGTATGGTCAAAAGGACCAGGATGCCAACCAGAAGAAAACAGTTTTCCTCCCGCAAGGCGGGAATGAAAACCGTGGCGCTGATCACTCCCAGAGCAGCACCCATAAGGTCGGCAAAGTAAACGCCGTAGGCATTCTTCTCCTTTAAATAATAGGATATGAGGGTGTTGCCTGCGGCAAAGGGGAGAATCAGTACGGGGGAAAGGAAAAGAAATGAGCTGAAAAAAGCAAAATTCAGGAAGGAGAGGAAAAGGGAAACAACCAGAAGGAGTTTGATGAGAAAAACCCCGTTCCCTGAAAGTCTTTCCATTCGATGAGCCCACACGGCTCCCATGGCAAGGCCGCAAAGGGCGTAGGCCACCGACATGAGGGCGTGCATGTAGTCCAGGATATAAAGGGCGGTTTTAAAGAAAATGACCTCGATGAATAAGAGGGAAAAAGCGGCGAGGAAGATTTCAATATGATTTTCAAGAGGATGTATTTTTTCCTGCAAGGCGTGATCCTTTTTCAAATAGGGTTCAGGACAAAGGAAACCAGGGCTTTACAAAAAAGTGCGATTCATAAAAATGGTTGACATTGTATTATTAATTCAATATATTGCGCAAAAAATCAAAGAACTTCATTTAAAAAAATCAAATACAGAGTCAATATTTCCTTTTTTGCTTCGAGTTTTCAAACGAGTTTTGCCCTGAAATGATTTGGAATCCTGAACAGATTAACGTGTGAAAACAAATGTTTCAAACTCATAATTAAAAAGGGATGACCTCATGCAAGAGCCTATGGTGAATCCACAATCAAGCCGCAGCAGCTACACCCATGGAAATTGTTTTGAACACTACTCAAGTGTTGAGATTTTCAATGCCTGCACAACATTCTGTTATCATTTCAAGCTGTGGTGGCTAGATAAAAACGCCATGTGCATCCTGGTGAAGGAAGATTCTCAAATCATTTCCAAGCTGAAAGAGGGCGACAGGATGAATATGAAATACTATGACAGCCAAGGGCTATCCGATTCAGAATCCAGGGAAACGGCCATACAATGGATCCGGAAGGCTGACAGTGGTCGTTTTAAAGGGCATTATCTGGTTTACCTTGACATCTTGAACTGATCCTTATTTTTGTTGTATGCCTTTTCCATCCTGAACCTTTAGGGGTTCGCCTGCCGCTTCATGAACAATTTCATCCAGTTTTTTCCATTCATGTTCATTTAGAAAAGACTTGACCAGCCCGTAATCCAGAGGAATGTTCTTTTCCGACAGGGTCCTGAGGATTTTTATCATATCCATGCGATCTGAGAGGGCTTTTTCAGATTTCGGGTCTTTGCAGAACCGGTTTGTTTTCATGGCAAGAAGCAGCTCTGGTTTTAGAATATCCATGGAATGCTTGTCACCGATCAAGATATGGGTGGACTGGTCCCGGTTCTCGAACACATGGCGGGTGATTCTTTTTCGAATGGGGTTGCTTTCCGTGGAGAGCAGATCCACATATATGCCGGTTTCCTTATGTTTCAGACTGTGGTTTAAGGAATCCGACGTATCAAAAAAGGCATTGAGCATTTTGAGCTTTTCTTCAGGGATGTCGTCAATGAGAAATTCAGCGAAATCTTTTTCTCCCAGAAGCACATCGATATCCTCCGTTTCTCTGGGTCGATCGGGATTTCTCACGTATTTTGCGGCAGCCACCGCTCCCACCAGAACAGCCTCCGGGTAAACCTTGGACAGGTCGTTGATCACCCGGTTGAAACGACCGGCTTTGGTCTCCTCTGAAACATTGTCCAGAAAATCTTCAGCCAGCAGCACGCACCGGTCATCTTCGCAGATTAAAAAATCATCATCCATTCTATCCGTTCTCCTTATTTCAACAGGGAAGTTTCGGCAGGGCTCGCCTGCTATTCCGATGTGGCATCCTTGATTTCATCCAGATGCTTCTGGCCTGATTCCGTGGCGTCCATGGCCTTCTGTTTCATGGTATTGATGGACTCCCCCATTTTGAGGTCTTCGGGTTTATTCTTTTGGGACGACGGGGCGCTGTCACCACATCCCCATAAAAATAGAGAGAGAAAACAGATCCACAACGCTGTATGTTTCATCAACATACTCCTTTCCTCTGTAAAATGCATTGGTTTTCCTTTCGGGCCGGTTGAATTCTTCGGGGTCTTCCGTTGCTGGTGGTCATGGATCCTGAATACCATTGAGCGGTATTTTTGTCAATTTCCGTCCCATCCCCTTCAACAGGTTCACTCCGGCATCCCTTAAATTCAGTAGGGGAAAATGAGAGTTTTCATTGCAAGGCATTAAGCCGCCATGAACACCGTCATGCGGTAACAAAAATTTACTCTGTTAGCCATTATGGGGTTACCAGGCATTGGGTCATTATGTCTTTTGGAAGATAACCTTCTAAAACAATTTAAAATTAGTATCATAAGAAATTACTTGAAGCCTGTAAAAAAAATATAATGAGGCTATTGACCTTATGGAATTCAGCATGATACTTAATATTGAATTCCTATAACCACTATTTTCAGGAGGTAACATAGATGTTGAATCATCCTTTGGAAGAAATCCTTCATCCCGGTTCCATTGCCGTGGTCGGAGCATCACCCACCGGACGCGGAGGGGGCTTTGTCACCCCGCTCATTGACCAGGGATTTAAGGGCCCCATATACCCTATCAATCCCAAATATGACGAAATCCATGGTTTTAAAGCCTATGGCCGGGTCACGGATATTCCCGGCCCTGTTGATTTTGTGATCTCTTCAATCCCTGCCACAGCCATCTTGGATTTAATGGATGATTGCGTGGCAAAAAAGGTCAAATGCGTCCATTTGTTTACCGCCCGTTTCAGTGAGACCGGGAGAAAAGATGCGGCGGACCTGGAAAAGGAGCTGCTTAGAAGGGCGCACGCGGGAAATGTGAGACTGATCGGCCCGAACTGTATGGGGGTTTATCACCCGAAACAGGGAATGGCGTTTAATGAAAATATGCCCAAGCAATCCGGGCCTGTGGGTTTGGTATCCCAGTCCGGTCAGGTTGTGGGAGAAATTGTTGCCAGATCCGCCGTCCGGCGAATATTTTTCAGTAAAGCCATCAGTTATGGAAACGCGCTTGATTTCAATGAATGCGACTATCTGGAATATTTTGCCCAGGATCCTGAAACAAAAATCGTGTTGATGTATGTGGAGGGCTTGCGGGATGGGCAACGGTTTACAAAACTGTTAAAGGAAACAACCGCCAAAAAACCTGTGATTATTTTAAAAGGCGGACGAGGAAAAGCCGGAACCCGGGCAACGGCCTCCCATACGGCGTCCATGGCCGGATCACGGCTGTTGTGGGAATCCATGATCCGTCAATGCGGTGCGGTTTCTGTGGCCGATATTGATGAGTTGATCGATGTGGCGGCTTGTTTTGAGCGGATTCCCAAAATCGCGGGACGTCGAACCGCCGTGGCCGGTGGCAGTGGAGGAAGCAGTGTCCAGGCGGCGGATCAGTGTGAAGAGGCCGGTCTGGACATCATCGATTTGCCCCGGGACATCCGGGAGACCTTAAAAGCCGAGGGAAGCCCCATTTGGGACTGGATCAATAATCCCGCGGATTTTTCCATTGCCATGGGAGAGGAACAGGCGGCCTTGCGTATCATGAAGCTCATGGCGGAACATCCGGATTTTGATCTTTTTATCCTGTTTGCCATGCCACCCTGGAGACAGACCAAGGACAATTTCGATCTGGATCAAGCCATGCAACGGTATACTCCCGTGGTATCCACCAAACCCGCGGTGGTGGTCTACCAGGACTGGCCGAGAAATATGACGCCGGACAAGGGATGGTTTGATGAGGTTTCAGAGCAGATCAGGGGAAAATTTCATGAAATGGGACTTCCGGTTTATGCTTCGGTGATTCAGGCTGCCAGGGCGGCGGTCAAGGTGGTGGATTATTGGGAGCGCAGGAAAGCCTAAATAACTTCAAAACGGAAAGAAAATATGAAAGCCCGTGCGCTTGAAGCTGCACGGGCTTTTTTTTTATCCTTCGGATGGATTGGCAGTTCAGAGCGGATTACGCTGCATCCACATTTTCCAGGATGGTGGCGATTCCTTGTCCTGCGCCGATGCACTGGGTGGCCAAGCCGTATCGTTTGCCGCTTCTTCGGAGTTCATGGCTGACCGTCAGGAGCAGACGGGCCCCGGTTGCACCGATGGGATGGCCGATCCCCAGAGATCCTCCGTTGACGTTGACTTTATCATTGGAGATTCCGGTTTCTTTTAGCGTGGGAATGACCTGGGCCGCAAAGGCTTCGTTGAATTCAACCCGATCGATTTGTTCTGCCGCCAGTCCGGCATGTTTCAGGGCTTTTTTAATGGCCACCACCGGACCCACTCCCATGATGGATTGTTTTACGCCGCCCACGGCCCACCCTACGATTCGGGTGAGGGGATTCAAGCCCAATTGCAGGGCCATTTCCTCGGCCATGATGAGAACCGTGGATACGCCGGAGTTGGTGGGGCATGAGTTCCCGGCGGTGATGGACAATTCCTGGCCGCTATGGCTGACGATGCCTTTCACCGGACCCAGTTTTGCCAGGCCTTCCATGGTGGTGTTGGCTCGAAGGCTTTCATCCGTATCAAAGGTGATCATGGGACCTTTTTCGTCCGCAAGCCAGTTCCCTTTGTCATCAAAGACCGGGTCTTCCACTTGAAGGGGGATGACCTCATCCTTGTACTTGCCTGCAGCGTAGGCCGCACCCAGGTTTTGCTGGCTTCTCACCGTAAAGGCATCCATTTCCTGCCGGGTAAGACCGAACATTTCCACCACGTTCTGGGCGGTCTGAACCATGGATTGCATGATATTGAGTTTTAAAAGGAAATCCGGAATGGGGGTTGAAAAATACTCAAAATGGTCATGGGCCATTTTGCTTTGAATTTCATTCAATTCCATTAATCTGGGATTGAAATTATTGGTCCGGTTCAGATGAGACATGTCTCCGGCCCCCCTCATGCCCCGGCCCATTTTTTCAATCCCCAGAGAAATGCCGCAGTCATAGGAACCCAGCATGATGGCCATGGCGATTCTCTGAGCGGTTTCCATACTGGAGCCGCACTGGCGGTTGGTCATGAAGTTGGTGGTTTCATAGGGTAGGCCTGCAAGGCGGGCCACATTGCCCAAACCCGCCACATCCGATTGATTCGCGCCGTGGCCGATGCCGATATCTGCAATCATGGTGGGTTTGACTTTGGGGTTTCTCTCCAGCAGGGTTCTGATTAGCAAAGCGCCCACTTCATCCAGTCGGGTCGCTTCCAGTTTGCCTCTTCCGCCCCTTGCAAACGGGCATCTCACACCATCAACAATCACTGCATTTCTTGCTTTCATTTGAATTGGCTCCTTTTTTTATAGGGGTTGGTGTTTCTGTTAAGTTTTATTTGATAGCACAGTGTAAAACTTAATTACAAGTCTATAATTCAGTCCATAATCGCAGGGTAAATGATGTTTTTCAATTGGCCCCTGAAATCGAAAGTGGCCGAAGGCATCAGTTGGGTCATGAATATCACGAGCAACTGCTCCTTGGGGTTGATCCAGAAAATCGTACTGGCGGCCCCGCCCCAGGCAAACTCTCCGGTATCGCCGATTTGCTGGGATTTTGCCTGGTCCTGGATCACTGAAAACCCCAGCCCGAAGCCCGAGCCTTCCATGGGGATTTCCGAAAAAGAACCGAAACTACTTTCCTTGATGTCTTTTCCATGGGGCAGGTGATTCAAAGTCATCAGCTGAAGGGTTTTCCGGCCCAGGATTCTTGCGCCATCCAGCTCTCCCCCGTTTAAGAGCATCTGGCAGAACTTGAAGTAATCATGGGCGGTTGAAACCAGTCCGCCGCCTCCTGAGAAAAATACAGCCGGTTTCAGGTAGGGGCTATTCTCGGGGTCATCCTGCACATGCAGTTTTTTGTCCAATCCCCTTTGATAACAAGCGGCTAAGCGTTCCTTCTGATGGGCCGGTACGTCAAACCCGGTATCCGTCATTTTCAGGGGATCAAAGATGCGGGTTTTCAAGTATTGGTCAAAGGGCATGCCGGACATGACTTCCACCAGGTAACCGAGGATATCCGTTGATATGGAATAATTCCAGTAGTCTCCTGGAGAAAATTCCAGGGGGACATGGGCCAGTTGTTCAACGGTTTCCTTGAGGGTGGTGCTGTGACGCTCCCCTATTTTCAGCTTTCGATAGGCATGGTCCACGTTGCTTCGATTCATGAATCCGTAGGTCAGTCCGGACTGATGGGTCATCAAGTCCCGAACGGTCATGGGACGTTTTAACGGAGCTGTGATAAAATTCGGATGGACCCCCGAGGCAAAAACCCGGAGATTCCGCCATTGGGGGATGAATTTGTGCACAGGGTCTGAAAGCTGGAAAAGCCCTTTTTCATAAAGGGTCATCAGGGCAACAGATGTAATGGGTTTGGACATGGAATAGATTCGGAACAGGGTGTCTTCCCGCATGGGAATGTTGCGGCCGATGTCCATCAGGCCCAATGGGGAAAGATGAACGATTTCACCCCGGCGCGCCACCAATGTAAGGCACCCGGCGATTTTTTGCTTGTCCACGTAGTTCGGCTTTAAAAAGGAATCAATGTGGGTCAGTTGGGTTGAAGACATCCCAACGGATTCAGGTTTGACGGTCATGGGCATTCTCCTATAGGTTGATATGGATTGGGTAACAAAAATGGGGGTATGGCATTGCCATTAAAATTTGCAAAAGGGAAAGCATGCAAGAACCGGATCATAAACTTTTTTGTGATAATATCCTTAAAATGGAAAAAATCAAGGGGTTTTCCGTTCCCTGATTTTTTTTAAACCACCCATTCCGATCAATCCATCGCTTTTTTGAATCCAATGCGGTTGCCGTGCTGCTTCACGACGAATATGTTGACATTCCTCAAGGGGTACTCTATTTTTTTTCTTTGATAAAAAAATAGGATCCGATGGGTATTTTGATGGCCCTAATTCCGGATATCCCTAACCATATTCAACCTTCTCTTCTATCCAATCTATGAAAAAATTCGAGCTTCCCAAATCATTTATCGATCCGGACAAGACCAAAAACTGGTACCGTCGGATCAGCCCCATCCTGATGGCTCATAAGTGGACGTTAATCGCGGGACTGGCATTTGCCCTGGTGGCCATGATCCTCAATGTTGTTCTTCCAAGGGTGACCATGGAAACCATCGACAAGGCCCTGATTGCCAAAACATCCTCCCTGATGCTGTTTATCTGGATTTTGGCGGGTCTTGCCGTAATGCGATCTGTTTTGGTGTTCTCTTACCGGTATCTGCTTTTTAATATGGCCTATACCATTGAATACGATCTTCGGGCCTTGATATTCAATCATATCTCCTGGCTGTCGTTTTCTTTTTTCGACCGTATTCAGGTGGGGCAGATCATCTCCCGGGCCAATTCGGATATTCGTGCCGTTCAGATGTTTCTGGTGTTTTCACCGTTTATGGCCATCAATTTGGTCACCTTTGTGCTGGCCATGGCCTTTATGTTAAACATCCATGTGGGTTTGACCTTCGCCGCCTTAATCCCCATTCCCCTGGTTTTTTATACCGGCGTTCGTATGCGGCGGCTTATGTATCCGGTATCCTGGCTGGTCCAGTCCCGGCTGGCGGACATCAGCTCCCTGGTGGCGGAAAATGTTACCGGCGCCCATATTGTGAAGTCTTTTTCCGTGGAACTCAATCAGATCAAAGCCCTGGCCAAAGCAGCCCAACGCCTCCGTTGGTCCACCGTGCGTCAGATTGACATCCGGGCCGTTTTTGGCCCGATCATGGAAAATATGCCCCGATTGGCAAACGCCATCCTGTTGCTTTACGGCGGCATGCTGACCATCCAAGGTGAAATTACCATCGGGGCGCTTGTGGCTTTCAGCGCGTATGTGATTATGCTGCAAACTCCGTTTCGCCTGTTGGGTATGCTGTTGATGATGAGCCAGCGGTCCGCGGCATCCGCCCAGCGAATTTTCGAGGTTCTGGATACCCGACAGGAGATTCAAGACCTTCCGGATGCCATGGATCTGAAGACCACCCGTGGAGAGATTGAATTTGACCATGTTACTTTTGGTTATACGGATGGCCCGGAGATCCTATTGGATGTGAGTTTTAAGGTTCATCCGGGAGAAACCGTTGCCATGGTGGGCCGCACCGGGTCCGGCAAAACCACCGTGGCCAGGCTATTGCCCCGGTTCTATGAGGTGGGATCCGGCAGCATCAAAATCGATGGAACGGATATCCGCAAACTCACCCTGGCCAGCTTGAGAACCCATGTGGGGATCGTGCCGGACGAGCCGGTGTTGTTTTCCGTCTCCATCCGGGACAATATTGCTTATGGCCGACCGGATGCTTCTGATGAAGAAATCGTGGCTGCGGCAAAAGCCGCGGAAGCCCATGAATTTATCATGCGGCTTTCAGACGGGTATGACCATGTGGTGGGGGAGAGGGGATATACCCTTTCCGGCGGGCAACGGCAAAGAATTGCCATTGCCCGAACCCTGCTGTCCAACTCCGGGATACTGATTTTAGACGATGCCACCAGTTCCGTGGATGTGGGCGTGGAACAAAAAATTCATCACGCTTTAAGGCAGTATTTAAAAGGCCGCAGCACCCTGATCATTGCCCACAGACTGTCCAGCATCAGCCTGGCGGACCGGGTGCTTTATCTGGAAAATGGCCGCATTGCAGCCCAGGGAACCCACGTGGAATTGATGAACACCCAACCCGGGTATGTGGAAGTTCTGGCCAGGGCTGAAGAAAAAGCCATGGACCCGGGGGAAATGGAAAAAGCGACCCTAAAGCCTGTCTCGCCGCTTGAAAAGGAAATGGAAATACCACCATTGATGCAGACCTTTAAGGGGATGGAATAATGCCCAGGGACATGGGAAGTATCGGTGCTTTTTCCGGCCGGGGATCCGGAAGTGAACAGAGCCGGCAAGCAGGGTTGCCGTTTTCCGGCATCCCTCCGGAATTGGCTAAAGGCGTAACCGGAATCATCGCCAGGGAGCCGGAAGATGACCATGTGGATGTTTCCTTTGAACAAACGGAAAAAGCAGCATCGCCATTCACCTTGAGAACGCTTTTTACCCCCCATTATCCAGCGCTGGGATTGGCCTTTGTCCTGGTCATGGCCCAAACCGCAGCCATGCAGATCGGTCCCCTGCTGACCCAGATCGGTATTGATAAAGGTATTGTCAAAGCCAATGTCAAGGTGCTGGTCTGGGTGTCTTTGACCTATCTTTTTGCCATCCTGTTAAACAGCATCACGGGCTATGCCAGGATTGCCTGGACCGGGCGGCTGGGGGAACGGCTGATGATGACCCTTCGTATCCGGGTATTTTCCCATATCCAACGACTTTCCCTGGACTTTTTTACCGAAGAGATGAGCGGCCGGATCATGACCCGCATGACCAGCGATATTGAAGCCCTCACCAACCTGCTCCAGGACGGCATTATCAATCTGATGGTCCAGGCCCTGACCATGATATTTGTCATTGGCGTGCTCTTTACCTTGAATGCAAAGCTTGCGATCATTCTCATCACGGTGGTTTTGCCGGCCATGCTCATTTTGACCCTATGGTTTCGTAAGGTTTCCGATGCAGGATACGGAGTGGTGCGAGACCGGATTGCCACTCTGCTGGCTGATTTCCAGGAAAATTTAAACGGCATCCGGGTGGTGCACGCATTTTATCGCCAGAAGCAAAATATCACCCATCATCTGCGGTTGGCCGGTGAATATGCCCAAGCCAATTATTATACGGCCAAAGCCGGGGCCATGTTTGATTCCGGCAGCACGGTGATCGCCGTGTTCGGCCAGGCCCTGATTCTGTTGATCGGCGGCAACATGGTGTTAAAAGGCACCCTGACCATCGGCGAACTCACGGCCTTTCTTTTATACCTGACTTCTTTTTTCGCGCCGATCCAACAACTGGTCCAGCTTTACAACACCTACCAGCAGGGCCAGGCTGCGGTGACCAAATTGCGGGATTTGCTCAGCTTAAAGCCCAGTGTGCCGGAATCGCAAACCGCCAAGGACCTGCCGTGCATAGAAGGTGAAATTGATTTGGATGGCGTGAATTTTTCCTACAACTCCGGGAAACCTGTGCTAAGCGATATTCACCTGAACATCCGGCCCGGTGAAACCATCGCCTTTGTGGGGGAAACCGGTGCGGGAAAATCCACCTTGGCCAAGCTCATCATGCGGTTTTATGATCCCACCCACGGGCGCATTTCCATGGACGGCCATGATTTAAAGGATGTGACCTTCAAATCGTTAAGAACCCAGTTGGGCTATGTTCCCCAGGAGCCGTTTTTGTTCGGAGGGACCCTGCGGGACAACGTGGCTTTTTCAAATCCCGAAGCCGATGATGATGAGGTGTGGGAAGCCTGCCGGGCCGTTGGCATTGAAGATCTGGTGAAAAAAATGCCCAACGGCATTCATACGGTGATTCATGAGCGGGGAAGTTCCCTGTCCTCCGGAGAGCGCCAGCTCGTTGCCCTGGCCAGGGCTTTTTTGGCCAAACCCCGGGTGGTGGTTCTGGATGAAGCCACCTCTAACCTGGACCTTGCTTCCGAATCCCGCATTGAACTGGCTTTGGACGCCCTTTTGCAAGGCCGAACCGCGGTGATCATAGCCCATCGCCTCAATACAGCGATGCGGGCCGACCGCATCGCCGTATTTGACCATGGGCGTCTGGTGGAGCTGGGATGCCATGATGAGCTGTTGGCAAATCATGGGCCCTACGCGCGAATGTATGAAAAATGGATCAAACAATCCCATTGATTCACGGGAGAATGCGTCCCGCCAAAAAACAACTGGAAAACAAGGCCGGAACCTTCGACGAAATCACCTACGGCGTGGGGTACGGCATCCGTAGTCATTTCAGGGAACTGTTCAAGAAGCACACGGGTCTTCTCCCAACGGAATACCGGAAGAAATTCAGGCCATAAAAAAACACCCGGGGCGAAGGGATGAACCCATCGCGCCGGGTGCCTGTTTAGATGAATTAACTATAAAGATTTTGAATTAATAGAAGCTATACTGAACCGTCAATACAGCCAGGTCGTTTTTCGCCGCCAGAACCGTCGGGGTTGAATAATCGTTTGCGCCCCAGATATTGGTATATCCAACACTGACGTTTAAACGGTCATTGAATCCATCCACCACCCAGGCGAAGGCCGCTGAGGAATACACCTGACCCCTGGGATTGACGACAAACACCACGCTGGGGTTGTATTTTCTATAGGAATAGGCCGTGGAGATGGACACTGTGAATTCATGATCGACCCGGGGAGGCTGATTCCAGTAAGTGGTCGTCTCCACAACATCGTCCATGTTCTCCAAAGCCCAAATGGCTCCCCACTGGGTTCGGAAAGTAAAAACATTATTTTTATTCAGCAAGGGAATTTCCTGCTCACGCGTAAAACCCACCAGGGTATGAACCAGATCTTTTTCAGCGATATTGTTCAATCTGGCTTGGTTGGTGGCATCGTTAACGGCATAATTGCCGTTTTCATCCGGCGTTGCAT
>Ga0180732_1000560_pt1 | contig 30298 bp, 36 predicted proteins | sample KR11_01MetaG_FD_148674 | JGI IMG/M metagenome (GOLD analysis project Ga0180732, IMG submission 148674) | Groundwater microbial communities from the Olkiluoto Island deep subsurface site, Finland - KR11_0.1 MetaG | ecosystem: Environmental > Aquatic > Deep subsurface > Groundwater | place... | reverse complement strand
CCGTCCGATGACGACGACTGCCCGACCGGCAGTAGCAGCCCAAGCTGCTCCACCTGCCAAAAAACAACCCTCGCTAGTCTATGGAAGAATGTGAATCATGAACATGATCGTTGAAGAATATCAGCAGCTGTCCGTCATCACCGGCCAAATGCGCGAAGCGGCGGATGCCGGCGAATGGGATCAGCTGGTCGCGCTGGAAAAGCGTTGCGCGCAACAGGTGGCTGAAATCAAACCGCATGATGTCGTGCCTTCTGACGAACAGTCGCGTCAACAAAAAGCAGCGCTGATCAGAAAAATGCTGGCGGATGACAAGGCGATTCGTGCGCGCACTGAACCTTGGATGCGCCAACTGGAAAAGATCATGCAAAGCACCCGTAGCGAACAGCGCCTGCAACAAGCCTATCGCTGAACCGAGCGCGGCAATGAGCTATGTTGCCTGCAGACTTACTTGCCGCCACCCTTTCCCGAATAGCGACTACTGATAAGCCGCTGATCACACCCTCTGCTGCCCAGCAGAATTCACAGAACACCCTCAAGCTGGCAGTCGGACAGCACGTCCAAGCCACTGTGCAAGCGAAAGTCGCCGCCGATGTATTCCAGGTCAAGGTTGCAAACCAGACCATGCAGATGCAACTTCCGGCGTTCGTCCGGCCGGGCGATCTGATCACCCTGCAAGTCGTCTCGTTACAACCCCGCCTCACCTTTTCCTTCGCCGCCTCGGTCAACCCGCTCTCCACTTCCGAACAACTCGGCTCGACCGCGCGCATGCTCTCGTCCTTGTCGCAACAGCCTATACGACAGGATTACGTCCCGCCGACACGCCGCGAGCCGTTATGGATAGGTGAGCGTGCTGCGCCGGACACCTCGCAACTTGCCAGTCGCTTGCACCAGAGCCTGAGCCACAGCGGTCTGTTCTATGAATCGCACCAGGCGCAATGGATTGCCGGCGCACGCACCACCCCGCAACTGATGCAGGAACCACAAAATCTGTTCCGCCCGCAGGGTGCCCAGTCTGCCGCGCAGCCCGCCACATCCCAAGCGGCCATGGCGACGCCGGCCTCCCTACCTGCCGGCACAGAATCAAGCACGCGCATGCCGACCATCCCGGAGCATTTACAACCGCTCGTTCAGCAACAGCTACAGGCTTTGGAGAACAAACAGGTGGTGTGGATGGGGCAGGCCTGGCAGGGGCAGGACATGCGCTGGGAAGTGCGCGAAGAGGATGCTCGATCCGGCAAGGAGGGCGAGGACGCCAAACAATGGGTGACAGAATTGCATCTCGACCTGCCCAAACTGGGCGGCGTGACCGCTCGCCTGAGCATGAACGGCAACGCAGTCAGCCTGAAGTTCGAAGTCGCCGACGAGCAGACCGCCCGCACGATGGGGGCCGCCACCGAGCAATTGGTCGCGTCGCTGACCGCCCACGGCGTACCCGTGTTGCAGACCCTCATCGAACGCACACCCGAGGTGTCGCGATGAACCAGCCCAACCGCCAATTGGCCGTCGCCCTCGCCTATCGCAGCGGCGACACCGCCCCGAAAGTCGTGGCCAGCGGGCGCGGCCTGATCGCACAGGCCATCATCGAACGCGCCAAGGAACACGGCGTGTTCGTGCATGAATCGGAAGAACTGGTGGCGATGCTGATGCAGGTCGAACTTGATCAGCACATCCCGCCAGTGCTTTATCTGGCGGTGGCCGAGCTGCTTGCCTGGCTATACCGACTGGAGCGGGGAGAAATCCCTGCTATTCCACCCACCGTAAAAGCATCCTAACCGTTAGAATCGCGCGGGTATTCACTCAGGATGGACCGCACCATGCGCAGCAAAGAGATTCCGCTCAAGATCGAAGTATTCGCCCAGGATGACGAGAACGATTTCATCCTGCGTGATCCGCGCGAGATCCTTTCCGTCCTGCGCGACATCGTGCAGCAACGCAATCGCGTGGCACTCTATTACAACGACGACAGCAGCATGGTGCTGACCCTGCTGCTGTCGGCCGACGAGACCGGCATCTGGGTGGACGCTTCGCCCAACCCGGTCGACAACCGCAATATCGAGCGCAGCAACCGCATCGTCTTCGTCAGCACCCACAACATGGCCAAAGTGCAATGGGTGTCCACCGAGACCACGCAGGGCCTGTACCAGAATTCTGCGGCATTCTTCCTGCCGCTACCCAAGAAGTTGTTGCGCCTGCAGCGACGCGACTATTACCGTTTGCTCAATGCCGAGCCGAACGCCCTCAGATGCCTGATCAGGCCGTACGCCGCAAAGAAGCACGTCCATCACGAAGTGACGGTGATGGACATCAGCATCGGCGGCGTGGCACTGGTCTGCACCGAGGACGGCGTGGAATTGACGCCAGGTTCGACCTATCAGGATTGCCAGATCGACCTGCCGGATGTCGGCACTATCCGCACCGGAATCGAAGTAAAGAACGTGTTCGAAGTCACTGCGCGCAACGGCGAGATAAAGCGCCGCGCCGGATGCGTATTCGTGAATCCCGATGCCGAGACCCGCATGATGCTGCAACGCTATGTAGCGCTGGCACAACGGGAGCTGGCCAGCAGGAGAAGTTCCGAGGAATGAGCTCGGAATGCCGAGTGCCCGGAAGCCGGCACTCTGGACTGTGGTTACACCTGCATATTCATGATGTCGTTATAGGCCGCCACGAACTTGTTGCGCACCTGAACAGCAGTCTGGAACGAGATATTGGCTTTCTGCATGGCGATCATGGTGTCGGACAGGCTGACTTTGTCATCCCCCAGTATGAAAGCCTTCTGCAGTGACTCTGACTCTCGCTGCATCTGGTTCACACCATCCAGCGATGATTTCAGCACATTGGCGAAATCGACACCGCCGGCGGCGGTCGTGGATTTCGGGCCGGACAGGGCGTTACCCTGGGCAGCTGCTACCGCCGCCTGCATCTGGGATAACAGATTGTCTACATTGCTCACGTTCATGCTCATGGGGCACCTCCTTTAATCTCGCGCGGCTTGCGCGCATTGACCGATGGCGTCACAGTAACAGGGCAGGAATCGTGGCCTAAAGCCGAATAGCGCCGTAATTTCCCCGCTTTTCCAAAGACCATGCTTGCTCGACAGGCAGATAATCCGCATCGTAAAACGAGTGTAGGTGCGGGCAGACCGTCTGGTTTTAGCCGTGACTTACAAGTTGGAGCATGAACAGGGTGAACAGTATGGCTACTACGAACATCAACAATCCATCGATGGCGCAACTGCTGCTGGGTATCCCCAGCCAGCAGAAACTGGGACTGATGGTCGCTGTCGCGGCAACGGTCGCGATGCTGGCGGGACTATGGATGTGGGGACAGTCTGCGGACTACCGTGTGCTGTACGCCAACATGTCCGAGCGCGACGGCGGTGCCGTCATCGAATCCTTGCAGCAACAGAACATCCCTTACAAGTTCGCAGAAGGCGGCGGCGCGCTGATGGTGCCGTCCGACCGCGTACATGAAGTGCGCCTGAAGATGGCTGCACAGGGGCTGCCCAAAGGCGGAACGACCGGGTTCGAACTGATGGAGAACCAGAAGTTCGGCACCAGCCAGTTTCTGGAGCAGGTCAACTTCCAGCGCGCGCTGGAAGGCGAACTGGCACGCTCGGTGCAGTCCATGGCCTCCGTCGCCAATGCCCGCATCCACCTGGCCATCCCCAAGCCCAGCGTGTTCGTCAAAGACAAACAGAAACCGACCGCCTCCGTGGTGCTGGCGCTCTATGCCGGCCGCACGCTGGATGAGGGCCAGGTCAACGCCATCGTGCATCTGGTCTCCAGCAGCATCCCCAACATGCCTGCGCAGAACGTGACCGTGGTCGACCAGAGCGGCACCCTGCTCTCCGCCGCGCGCGATGGCAACCGACAGATACTGGATGCCTCGCAACTTAAATATGTGCGCCAGATCGAGCAGGATTATGTGCGGCGCATCGAGGACATCCTCAGCCCGATCACCGGCGTGCAGAACGTGCGCGCACAGGTCACCGCCAGCCTGGACTTCACCACGACCGAGCAGACCTCTGAACTGTTCAAGCCAAATCAGCCGCCGAATGCGGCCACCGTGCGCAGCATGCAAAGCACGGAAGCCCTCAACGGCGTAAAACCCGCTGGCGGCGTTCCCGGTGCCCTCACCAACCAGCCGCCGGTGCCGGCTACGGCACCGCTGGTAACGCCCGCCAATGCGGTCACCGCCGCGAACGGCCCTGCGGCGGACAACATGCAAAAGGCGCAGACCACCAACTATGAAGTAGATCGCACCATCCAGCATACCAAGCTGCCCACCGGCAACATCAAGCGCCTGTCGCTGGCGGTGGTGCTGAACAACCGCAGCGTGGCTGACAAGGACGGCAAGATCGTGTCCACACCGTATACCGAACAGGAAAAAGCCCAGATCGCCTCGCTCATCAAGGAAGCGGTCGGCTTCGAAGAACAGCGCGGCGACACGCTCAACCTGCTCAACAGCGCCTTCAACGACACGACCGAAGTCCTGCCCGATATCCCTATCTGGAAACAGACCGAGATCATCGAGCTGGCCAAGGACATTGTGAAATATCTGCTCATCATCGGCGGCGTGTTCTTCCTGCTGTTCGGCATCATCCGCCCGGCATTCAAGTCGGTGGCAGATTACACACCCGCCCCGGAGTACACGGGCGGCGGTGCAAGCGAAGAAGGGATAGCCATGGGGCATGGCCAGCCGGTGTCGGCAGCCCACGCCTATGAGAACAACCTGCAGATCGCCAAGCAGCTGGCCAAGGACGACCCCAAGATCGTCGCGACGGTGGTCAAGGAATGGGTGAATAAAGAATGAGTGACGAGGGCATAAACAAGAGCGCGATCCTGCTCATGACACTCGGCGCCGACGAGGCCGCCGAGGTGATGCGCTATCTTGAACCCAAGGAAGTGCAGAAGATCAGCTCCGCGATGGTCTCGCTCAAAAACCTGTCGCGCGAGCAGATCGCCAATGTGTTCGATGAATTCCATACCAGTGCCTCGGAAAAGACCACCATCGGCATGGACTCCAGCGACTATATCCGCAACATGCTGAACAAGGCCTTGGGTGACGACAAGGCGGCTGGTCTGCTCGACCGTATCCTTCATAACAGCGACACCAGCGGCATCGAGAGTCTGAAGTGGATGGATCCGGACTCGGTCGCCGATCTGGTCGCCAACGAACACCCGCAGATCATCGCCACCATCATGGTGCACCTGGAGCCCGACCAGGCTTCAGCAGTGCTGAACCAACTGACCGAACGAACCCGCAACGATGTGTTGCTGCGTATCGCCACCTTGGACAGTGTGCAACCGACTGCCCTGCACGAATTGAACGATGTGCTGACCAAGCTGCTGTCGGGCAATGCCATGCAGAAGAAGAGCATACGCGGCGGCATCAAGACCGCTGCCGAAATCCTCAACTATATCGGTAGCACACAGGAAGCCATCATCGAGTCTATACGCACGCATGATGCCGAGTTGGCACAAAAGGTCATGGACGAGATGTTCGTATTCGAGGACATACTGGAAGTCGACGATCGCGGTATCCAGCTGGTACTGCGCGAAGTCCAGTCCGAATCGCTGATCGTTGCCCTCAAGGGCGCCAGCGAAGAGATGCGCGAGAAGATATTCAAGAACATGTCGCAACGTGCGGCCGAGATGTTGCGCGAGGATCTGGAAGCCAAGGGGCCGGTCAAACTCAGCGAAGTGGAATCCGAGCAGAAGGAGATCCTCAAGGTCGTGCGTCGTCTGGCCGACGAAGGCCAGATAGTACTAGGCGGCAAGGGAGAGGACGCTTATGTCTGACATCGTCAGCAAAGGCGAAGACACACTCACGGCCTGGCAGCGCTGGGAGCTCCCGGCCTTCGAATCCGGCCGCAGCACCGTGCGTGCCAACCTGCCTACCGCCGTCGAGCTGGAGCAGATGCAAACGCAGGCACGCGACGAAGCATCACAGGCTGGCTACGCGGAAGGCCAGCAGCGCGGTTACGCCGACGGCCTGCAGCAAGCAGCTCAGGAGAACCAGCATCTGGTCGAACTCGCCAACATACTCACCCAGAAGATCGACGATATGGTGGTGCAGGAACTCACAGGGTTGGCGCTGGATGTCGCACGCCAGGTGATCCAGCAAGCGCTCAAAGTGCAGCCGGAACTTTTGCAAACGGCGGTGCGCGAGGCGATCGGCACCCTGCCGGTATTCAATCAATCCGCGCATGTGATCCTGAACCCTGCAGATGCCGCCATGCTGCGCGAGCGCATGGGTGACCAACTCGCGCACACCGGATGGAAGATACTGGAAGACGTGCGCATGGCGCGCGGCGATGCGCGACTGGAAACGGCCAACAGCCAGGTCGACGTCACACTGGCGGCGCGCTGGGAGCGCGTGGTCGCCGCCATGGGAAAAGATGCCCCCTGGTTGATCAAAACAGAAGAAAGCTGAACCATGCACGCCGCCCACCAACAACGCTGGCAAGATGCGCTGCATATCCATCGCGAGATGGCGCAGCAGAGCTCGCCTTTGCTGGTGAGCGGCCGCCTGACCAAAGTCACAGGACTGGTGATGGAAGCGGTCGGCCTGCGCATGGCGGTGGGCAGCACCTGCTGGATAGAACTGCCCAACAACCGCATCGAAGCGGAAGTGGTCGGCTTCGCCGGCGACAGGCTGTTCCTGATGCCGGAGAACGATGTGCACGGCCTGGTGCCCGGAGCACGCGTGACACCGGTTGAACATATCCGCGCGCCCTATAAAGTCGGTGAACAGGCACCGTTGCGCCGCCGCACCGCAGACCTGGCGCGCCATCTGCCTGTGGGTGACCACTTGCTCGGTCGCGTGCTGGATGGCGCGGGACGTCCGCTCGATCAATACGGTCCGCTGCAGGAAAGCGGCAGCGCCGCCCTGCAGAGCCGCCCCATCAATCCGCTAGAACGCGCGGCCATCGATGAAGCACTCGACGTGGGTGTACGCGCCATCAACAGTCTGCTCACCGTGGGACGCGGCCAGCGCATGGGCTTGTTCGCCGGTTCCGGCGTGGGCAAGAGCGTGCTGCTCGGCATGATGGCGCGCTACACCAGCGCCGACGTGATCGTGGTCGGGCTGATCGGCGAACGCGGCCGCGAAGTGAAGGAATTCATCACCGACATCCTCGGCAAGGAAGGTTTGAAACGCTCCGTGGTGGTCGCTGCCCCGGCCGACGTCAGCCCGCTGTTGCGCATGCAGGGTGCGGCCTATGCCACCACCATCGCCGAATACTTCCGCGACCAGGGCAAGAACGTGCTGCTGATCATGGACTCCCTCACCCGTTACGCCATGGCGCAACGCGAGATCGCGCTGGCCATCGGCGAACCGCCCGCGACCAAAGGCTATCCGCCCTCGGTGTTCGCCAAACTGCCGCAACTAGTGGAACGCGCCGGCAACGGCGCCGAAGGCGGCGGCTCCATCACCGCTTTCTACACCGTGCTGACCGAGGGCGACGACCAGCAGGACCCGATCGCGGACAGCGCGCGCGCCATCCTGGACGGCCACATCGTGCTGTCGCGCCGTCTGGCCGAAGCCGGACATTACCCGGCCATCGACATCGAAGCCTCGATCAGCCGCGCCATGAACCATCTGGTGAGCGACGAACAATTTGCGCAGGTGCAGCATTTCAAACGGCTGTACGCGCATTACCAGCGCAACCACGATCTGGTCAGTGTGGGCGCTTACGTAGCCGGTAGCGACCCGTTATTGGATGAGGCGATCGCCCTCTATCCGAAGATGGAAAGATTCCTCAAACAAGGCATGTACCAGGCAGAGGCGTATAGTTCATGTCAGGCGCAGTTCTCTACTTTGTTTGCTGCTAATCAATGAATATCGCCATGACCAAACCGTTCACATTGTCGCCGCTGGTAGATCTGGCACATCAGAAGAATGATGCGGCCACACGCAAACTGGGCAAGCTCAACCAGCAACAGCAGAATGCACAGGCCAAGATGGCCGCGCTGCAGCAATACCGCCGCGACTACGCGGCACAGTTCGAGGAAGCAGCCAAACAGGGTATGTCCCCGATGGACATGCAGAACTTCCAGCGCTTCATCGAGCGTCTGGATCAGGCCATCCAGCAACAGCAGGGCGAGATCGCGAAAGCCAGCTCTTCGGTGCAGACAGGCCGCCATGAATTGATGGATACCACACGCAAGATGAGATCTTTCGACACGCTGGCTCAACGCCATGCCGACAACGAGAAGAAGCTGGAAGCCAAAGCCGATCAGCGGCAACAGGACGAACAGAGCGGACGCTTCTCCGCCATGCATCGCGCTGACAAGCAAAACACGAATCAATGAAGGAGAGACGACATGAGCAGCCTGCCCATCCTTAGCAGCCAGACACCGAGCAACGGCAAGATCGATGCCGGAAAACCCGGCAACAACACGCCAAGCGCTGAAGACAGCGCCAATGGTTCCGCTCCGTTCGGCGAGTTGCTGGCAAAGCAGTTGAGCCCGCATGGCCGTGATATCAAGAACGCCATCGTGAAGAATAGTGCGCTTGCCGACAGCGACAAACTCGTTGTCGATCCAAGCTTATTGAGCAATCAAGCAGCCGCTGAAATACGCACTGACGGCGTAGCGCTCCCAGTTGATTTCCTAGCTAGCTTGTTGCCACAAGAGAAACGCGCAGCGTTAACCAGTTCAAAAGACACTCCCGTTGCCGCACGCGACACCGACGCGAGCGAAGAAATGGAATCACTTGATTCCGCTGCCCGTCGCATCGGGCCGACCATTGATGGTGAAGTAAAACCGGATGCGCGCCTCACCAATACCGTTTCCGACAAACAAGCTAACGGGCGAGATGATCGTGGGAGCAGTGAAATCAAGCAGGGCACAGCGTTCGCTGCATTACTACAGGCCGAGGATAAGGCCGGAATTCGCACAACCGCAGGAAAGGTCGACAGCGCCCTTCCTGTGCAGACGATGAATACCTCTGCGGGCGTGATCGGTATGCCGAACACCCTGACCGCGCCCGCTTCTCAGCCCACACAAGTCACAGTCGCTACACCAATGAATCAACCGCAATGGTCAGATGACTTCAGCCAGAAGGTCACTTGGCTGGCGACACAGCGCATGCAAAGTGCCGAGCTGCGTCTAAATCCGGCGCAACTCGGGCCACTGGAGGTCTCGCTCAAATTGAATGGTGACCAAGCGACAATGCAATTCACTTCCGCTCATGCCGGGGTCCGCGAAGCTATTGAGCAATCTATCCCACGCTTGCGAGACATGCTGGCCGACAGCGGAATCTCGCTGGGCAGCGCCACGGTCAGCGATCAGGCACAAAAAGAACAGCAGCGACAAGGACAAGCCGGCGGTGCGAATGGCAATGGCACTGGCAATACTGATAATTCGCTTGAGTCCGACACTCCCCAGGTGCAGGCCACAACCATATTGCGCCGTCATGACGGCGTAGTGGATACCTTCGCCTGAACGTAGAAATACGCCCGAATTTCTGCCTTATTCCCTTGATGGTGTAAGCTTGGCCTTCCGCATAATCATCATCAACAGGAAAGGAATCAGAGATGGCGTCAAAACCCGCAAAGCCCGCTGCACCAGCTGCTCCCGCAGAAGGCGCACCAGCGCCCGCCAAGAGCAATAAACTGCTGATCATCGTCATCGGCCTGCTGGTACTCGTCATGGCAGGCGGCGCAGGCTGGTATTTCACCCAGAGCAAAGCCCCCGCAGAAGAGCATGCGGCTGAGGCGCACAAACCAGAGCCGGTGCTGGAGCCGAAATTCATCCCACTGGGCGAGAAATTCACCGTCAACCTGCAGCGCGAGGAAGGCGACCAATACCTGCAAGCGGGTATCACACTAAAGATCCTTGATCCCGAGCTGGAACTCAAGATCAAGAACGCCATGCCCGAGATCCGCAGCAAGCTGCTTTTCCTGCTGTCCAGCAAGAAGCCATCCGAACTAGTGTCTTCCGAAGGCAAAACGATCCTGGTCGAGCAAGTGATCGCCGAAGTGGACGGCATTCTGGGTTTCAAGAGCGAAGCACAGGCCGCCCCTGCTGAAGCGCACGCCCCTGCCGCACACGGCGAAATGGCTCACGGCGAATCCGCTCCGGCACCCGCTGCTCCGGCCGCTCCGAAAGAACCGAAAACCACCGGTGTGGTGGATGTGTTGTTCAGCGATTTCATCATCCAGTAAAAGTGAATTGAGGCCATGAGTGAATTCTTATCCCAGGACGAAGTCGACTCGCTGCTGCGGGGCGTCACGGGTGAGACCGAGGAAGTCAAGGACGCCTCGGAAGCGGGAGGTGTCCGCTCCTACAACATGGCCACACAGGAGCGCATCGTGCGTGGGCGTATGCCCACCATGGAGATCATCAACGAGCGCTTCGCACGACTGTTCCGCATCGCGCTGTACAACTTCATCCACCGCTCCTCCGAAGTGTCAGTCGGGCCGGTCAAGGTGATGAAGTTCTCCGAATTCATCCGCAACCTGCCGGTGCCGGCCAACCTGAATCTGGTGCAGGTCAAACCCTTGCGCGGCAATGCGCTGTTCATCTTCGACCCCAATCTGGTGTTCATGGTGGTGGACAGCCTGTTCGGCGGCGACGGGCGTTTCCACACCCGCGTCGAAGGACGCGAGTTCACGCAGACAGAACATCGCATCATCCAGAAACTGCTCGACGTGCTGTTCGAGGCGTACGAGAAATCATGGGAGCCGGTCTACAAACTGGACTTCGAGTTCCTGCGTTCCGAAGTCAACCCGCAGTTCGCCAACATCGCCACACCGAACGAGGTGGTGGTGGTAACGACCTTCGAGGTCGAATTCACCGGCGTCGGCGGATCCATCCATATCTGCATGCCTTACGCGATGATCGAACCGATCCGCGAGCTGCTCTACAGCACCATGCAGGGCGACCATGTCATCGCCGACAAACGCTGGCTGCACATGCTGTCCAAGCAGATCCAGTCGGCGGAGATCGAACTCAACGCCATACTCGGCCATGCTTCGACCACGCTGGATCATGTACTGCGCATGAAAGTCGACGATGTCATCCCGCTGGATGTCCCCGAGAATGTCAGCGTGATGGTGGATAACGTGCCGGTGATGGAATGCAAATACGGCATCTCCAACTCGCACTACGCATTAAAGGTCGAACGTATGGTGAAAACAGATACGGGCGAAGCTCAAACTGGAGGAAAAAATGGCTGAAGACACCACAGAAGAAGCAATCAGCGCCGACGATTGGGGCGCGGCGATGGCCGAACAGGCCGCAGTCGAGACCCCGGCGGCACAACCGCATGTGTTCGAGCAGTTCGCCGGTGAAGGCGGCGCGACCGCGCACAACGATCTGGACATGATCCTGGACATCCCGGTGCAACTGACCGTGGAGCTGGGACGTACCAAGATGCCGATCAAGAACCTGCTGCAACTGGCACAGGGTTCGGTGGTGGAACTGGCCGGTATGGCAGGTGAGCCGCTGGATGTATTGATCAACGGCTTCCTCATCGCCCAGGGCGAAGTGGTGGTGGTGAACGACAAGTTGGGCATCCGCCTGACCGACATCATCACGCCGTCCGAACGCCTGCGCCGCATCAACAAATAACCCGGGACACAACCATGCTCACCCGCCTGTTTGCTGCCCTGTTCGCAGCGATCTGCTCTCCGCTCGCCCATGCAGCGGATGCCGCACGCAATGCCTACGTCCCTCCGCCGCCGCCCGCCGGCGTGTCGTCCGGCAGCGTGGTACAGGTGGTCGTCAGCCTGCTGCTGGTGCTGGCGGCCGTGATGGCCGTCGCATGGTTCCTGAAACGCATCAACCATCCGAGTCAGAGCGGCCTCAATGCGCTCAAGGTGGTGAGCGGTATCGCGGTCGGTCAACGCGAACGCATCGTACTGGTCGAGGTGAACGACACCTGGCTGGTGGTCGGTGTCGCCCCCGGCCAGGTCAGCGCGCTGCACACCATGCCCAAGGGCACCATTCCTGAAGGTGGTTCGGCCAACGGTGCCGTGCCCGAAAGATCGTTCCAGAGTTGGCTCAAGCAGCACATGGAGAAGCGCAATGGCTAGCCGCTTGTCCCCGCTCGGGGCTTCCATTTTCCTGCTGCTCGCACTGAGCCTGGGCATGCCGGTCGCGCATGCGGCGGATGCGGGCATGCTGGCAATCACCAGCACGCCCGCAGCCGGCGGGGGGCAGACCTACACATTGAGTTTGCAGACGCTGATCCTGATCACGTCGCTCACCTTCCTGCCGGCCATCCTGCTGATGATGACCGCGTTCACCCGCATCGTCATCGTGCTGGCCATGTTGCGCTCCGCCATCGGCACACCGTCGTCCCCGCCAACGCAGGTATTGATCGGTCTGTCGCTGTTCCTCACTTTCTTCGTGATGTCGCCGGTGCTGGAAAAGATCTATAACGAGGCCTATCTGCCCTACAGCCAGAACAAGATGAACCTGGAAACAGCCTATGAAAAAGGCAGCGCTCCGCTCAAGGAATTCATGCTGCGCCAGACGCGCGAAGCCGATCTGGCCTTGTTCGTGCGCATCTCCAACAGCGAAGAACTGGAGAGCCCGGAGAACATCCCGCTGAAGATACTGGTGCCAGCTTATGTCACCAGCGAATTGAAGACCGCGTTCCAGATCGGCTTCCTGATCTTCATCCCTTTCCTGATCATCGACATGGTGGTCGCGAGCGTGCTGATGTCGATGGGTATGATGATGCTGTCCCCCGCCACCATCTCGCTGCCGTTCAAGATCATGTTGTTCGTATTGGCCGACGGCTGGAATCTGCTGATCGGCTCGCTGGTGCAAAGTTTCTATACCTAACTCATGAATAATGGAGGCGTCTCATGACCCCCGAAAGCGTAATGACCATAGGCCAACAGGCCATCGAACTGACTCTGCTACTGTCGGCACCCATGTTGCTGACGGCATTGGCCATCGGTCTGGCTGTCAGTATCTTTCAGGCTGCGACGCAGATCAACGAGATGACCCTGTCGTTCATCCCCAAGGTGTTCGGCATCTTTGCCGCCCTGCTGCTCGCCGGCCACTGGATGGTCAACCTGATGCTGGAATACATCACACGACTGTATAGCAGCATCCCCTACGCCATAGGTTAGCCGTGATCAGTTTTACCAGCGCCCAGCTCACCGCCTGGATCGCCATGCTGATCTATCCCATGGCGCGGGTGCTGGCGCTGATCGCCAGTGCACCGGTGATTGGCAATCGTCAGGTGCCGGTGCGAATCAAGGTCGGCCTGGCGGCGATCTTTACCGTCGTCATCGCGCCCACGCTGGACTTGCACGACCTTCCCGACCCAGCATCGGCGGAGGGCATCCTGATCCTGCTGCAGCAAATGGTTGCCGGATTACTGATGGGATTTTCGATTCGATTGATCTTCACCGCCATCGAGATGGCCGGCGATATCGCTGGCATGCAGATGGGTTTGGGTTTCGCCAACTTCTTCGATCCGCAGAACTCCACCATCCGCCCTGTACTGGCGCAGTTCCTCGGCATCATCGTGGCACTGACCTTCATCTCCATGGATCTGCATCTGTACATGCTGGCCGCGCTGGGCGACAGTTTCCAGTCCTTCCCCATTGCCAACACGATACCGTCGGCCGGTGCGTTCCGCACGGCGGCCGAATGGGGCGGCAGCATCTTCGCCTACGCGCTGCAATTCTCGCTGCCGCTCATCGCGGCACTGCTGATCACCAACCTGGCGCTCGGCGTCCTCACGCGCACCGCACCGCAGCTGAACATATTCGCCGTCGGCTTCCCCATCACCATAGGCGTCGGCTTCATCGTGCTGGCGCTGGTGCTGCCGTTCCTTGCGCCGTTGCTGGAATTCATGTTCCACCAGGCACTCGATACCGTTGCCCGCATCATGCTGCAACTCAGCGGACGCCCCGTTCCCGCCCCGCTCTGACTGCACAAAATAAAACGGCACACAGATCACTCTGTGTGCCGTTCTGAATATCCACTACTTAAAGGTAATTAAACAGCGACATTTGGGATACTTTTACAAACGACTGCTGCGATGCCTGCAACATCATTTGTTGCATGGTGAGATCGGTGATGGCTTTGTTGTAGTCCGTATCCTGTATCTTCGAGAGGGTTTGTTTGTACTGCAATCCAATGTCCTCTCCACTCGACTGTAGTGCATCCAGCTCGTTCAAGCGCGCCCCCATCGTGGCACGAACGCCCAGCACGTTGCCTAAGCTCTGGCTGAGCGAGGCATTCGCATCTTTCAGCGACTGGTTGTAGGCAGTGGTCACGCCACTCACTGCCCCTGTATTCAGTGCCGAAATAAGATTGCCCAGCGTCTCGAACACACTTTGATTGGTGCTCGGTGAGATATTGAACACATCACCATTGGCCGGTGTGCCCTGTACCTCAAACTGGATCCCGTTAAAGCTGATGGACTGACCGCTCACATAAGGAGCAGTCGTCACCAATGTTCCAGGCGCGCCTGCGGTCACATCATTTACAGTGTAGGTGGCAGCCGGCATGCTGAAAGTCAGCTGGTAACTTTGACCGGTGTACTGGGATGGGTCCGTCACCCCTCCTTGGCTAATGATTCCGCTACCACCATTAGTTGCGGCAGGGGCCGCCTGAAAAGTGCCGTTACCATTGCGGATACGCATAAAAATATCGGAGCCGGTATCAGTAGTTGTAATCTGGCGCGATGCGGAGGCTTGTACCTTACGCTGCACATCGTCGCCCTTATAGGCTACACCGCCGGCGTCGCTGACAAAGGGCTGCACCCCACCCTGCCCTCCCGAGAAAAGATAATTACCCAAGCCGTCGGTACTGTTCGCCAAACCCATCAGCACATCCAGCTTTCCCTGCAAGTCTGCCGCCAGCCCTTTACGGCTTACACCGCTCATCGTCCCGCTGCTGGCTTCCACCGCGACATCTTTCGCGTCCTGCAACAGACTGGTCACGCCCTGTAAGATCGACTCGGACAGCGACAGGGTATTGATTGCCGCAATACGATTGGATGCCAGCTGGTCGTTGGCCATATCGGTTTGGGTGAGCTCCGCCGCGCGTGCAGCAGCAGCAGGATCGTCTGCCGCATTCAGCAGACGTCGCCCGGTCGATATCTGCTGCTGTGTCTGACCGATCTGCGTCTGCAGCGTGTTCATGGTCGCGACGTTATCGTTATAGAGAGAACTGGTACTTATACGCATGATCTACTCCTAATTTCCGAGCGACAGCAAGGTGTCGAACATGTTGCCGGCAATGGACATCGCTTTGGCTGCCGCCTGATAAGCCTGCTGGTAGCGCATCAGATTGGCCGCTTCCTCATCCAGATTGACGCCGGATACCGACTGCTGCGCCTTAGTCACCTGCGACAGCATGCTGTTCTGCGCCGTACTAGTTACTTGAAGTTCGCGTGTCTGCGTGCCCACCTGGCTGATCAACTGACCATACGCCCCTTGAAAACTGGTGGTGCTGTTCACCATGGTATAGGCGGTCTGCAACGAAGCCAGCTTGAGCATGTTGCCGCCATCGGTCGAGGCATTGTTATTGGGACCGACGGTGAATTCATCCCCAGCCAATGGCGTGCCGGTGATCTTGGTAGTCCAGCCATTGATAGTGATCGTGCCTCCATCGGTATAGGCTTGGGGACCGGCCGGTGCACCTGTTCCGCTGACGGTGTAGGTGGTCGGTGGCGTATCGAAGGTAATGGTTATCGGCTGCTGCAGATTGGCATCCAGCGGGGGCACCACCGTCGTGTTGGCAATGGCCCCAGTGCCAAGATTGGTCAATGGCGTATTGGAGCGGACCGGCACCGCCGCCGCAATCTTGGTCGGATCGGTCACATTCAACGCGATGCCGCGCGCACCGTCCACCGTTGGGCGCAGGCCGAAAGTATCACCGGCTACTGCTGCACCCCCACTCAGTTGCAGTGTGATGCCGGTTCCTGGCACCACTTGTGCCGTTGCCAGTTGGGCAACGGTGAATGAGGCCAACGTTGCATTGGTAGAGGCATTGGTGACGTTGTAATTGGTGCCGTCGAATCGCACATTGTAGTCTTCGCCAGTCAGCGCAGCGCTGCTGTCAAAGGTGGATACCAGCGCTGCCGTACCGGTATTGGCACCTGAGGGCGTCACCCGTGGCGCTGCCATGGTGAAAAACTCCCCTCCCATAGCGCCTTTCAGGTCCATTCCCTGCTGGTGCTGCTGGTTGAAAGTATCGGCCACGCCGATGGCGATGCGACCCAGCGCATTCACAGCAGGGTCGAGCACGTTTTGACGAAAATCGAGATAACCGCCCAGATTGCCACCCTGCAAGGCGCTCTGCTGCATTCTGCTCACGTTGCCATTGTTTGAATAGGCGACTTCCAGAGAGCTCGGGTCTGTCTGCGAGGTAACCACCCGCAACGAGGATAAGCTGTTGCCGACCACCAGCGACTGTCCGCTACCGATGAACACATCCATCGAGCCGTCATACTGTGTGACCGCCGTGACGCGAATCTCCTGACTGAGCTGATTGATCACTTGATCACGCTGATCCAGCAGATCATTGGGCGGCTGCCCCGGCGTGCGTGCCTGCAGTTGCACAATTTGCTCGTTAAGTACGGCGATCTGCTTGGCGTAACTATTGATCGAGTTCACACTGTTAGAGATCTGTCCGTTCAGACCATCGCGAATCTCGTTCGCACGCTGATCCAGTGTGTTCAGTCGGTTCACCAGTGATTGTGCACTGCCCATCATGGTCTGACGCGCGGCGATGGATTCAGGCGCGGTAGCGACATCGTTCACTGCACCGAAGAAGTCCTGCAAGGTCGGTGTGAGACCCCCGGTGGAATCCCCGAACAGATTGGTCAGTTGCTGCGACAAGCCATATTGGGTGTTCAGACTGGAGGACGAAGTCTGCGCCTCCAGCACTTGCTGGCTGAGGAACTGGTCGTAGCGGCGCACCACGGACGTTACATCAACGCCCTGCCCGAAGTAGCCGGAGCCGGTGTTCTGGGCCTGTCCCGCAGCCTGTGTGATCTCCTGCCGCGAGTAACCAGGCGTGTTGGCATTGGCAATATTATGCGAAGTCGAGGCCATGCCCGCTTGGGCCGCCCTCAATGCACTCACTCCAATACCGTATATGCCGCTCATATCATTTCCTTTTGCCGTTATACAACATCCTCAGCTTGGCTATCGGCATCCTGCGGGGAAACTTTAGCTGAAATTTAGGCGCGTGCGCGGACACTGCCAATCACGTCCACCAGTTTATCCGCATAACGCGGGTCGGTGGCGTAGCCAGATTGCTGCAAGGCCTGTGCAAAACCTTTTGCATCAGCCTGTCCCAGCACCCCCGCATAACGGCTGTCTCCACCCAGCAGCTTTGCATAATCCTGAAAGGCCTCGGTGTAGTTGTCATAAGCACGGAAGCGCGCCACTTGTTTACTGGCAACACCATCTTGATATTCAGTGGTAGTCACCTCCGCCACTTTGCCATTCCAGCTGCTACCAGCCTTGATGCCAAAAAGATTATAGCTGTTGCTGCCATCCGCATGTTTGATCTCACGCTTGCCCCAGCCGCTTTCCAGTGCCGCCTGTCCCATGATGAAATTGGCTGGCACGCCAGTGCTGCGGCTGGCTTGCTCGGCATGGGGCCGCAACCGTTCCACGAAGTCCTGCTGCGGGTCAGGTTGATAGGCTGATGACACGACTCCCGGCGCAGCAGCGGGCGCCGCCGGCAATCCACCGCTCAACTGGCGCATCATGACTTCTGCCAGCCCCACCCCGCGCTTGGACATCTCCTGCGCCAATTGCTGGTCCAGCATGCCGGTAAACATCTTGGTCTGTTCGCTATCCATCATGCCGTCCTGCGGTGTCGCCTCGCGCATGGTCTTCAGCATCATATTGAGGAAAACCGTCTCGAACTGCTGAGCAACCGCCTTCAGTGCCTGATCAGGCGACTGCCGCGCCTGATAGCGCAGCTTGTCCAATGACTGGCTGTCTGCCGCCAAACTACCAATCGAGTTGGGAGAGATGGCCATGAGTATCTCCTAAATGATTTCCAGCTCGGCGCGCAGGGCACCTGCTGCTTTCATCGCCTGCAGGATGGCCAGCATGTCTTGCGGTGTAGCGCCGATGGAATTTAGCGCTTTGACCACATCGCCAAGCGCAACACCATGTTTCAGATGCAGCAGATTGCCTGCGGATGCCTCTATCTTTATGTCCGCATTACTCACTGCCGCAGTATCTCCTCCAGCCAGCGCGTTGGGCTGACTCACTGCATTGTCGGCACTGATGACCACCGTCAGATTGCCGTGTGCCACAGCGCACTCGCTCAAGGAAACTTTCTGGTTCATCACAACCGAGCCGGTACGGGCATTGACGATCACCTTTGCACTACCGGCAGCCGCATCCACCGACAGATTCTCAATACGCGACAGGAACTGCACGCGCTCGAAACCGGGCGGTGCCGATACTTGCACGGTGCGCGCATCCAGCGCATTGGCGATCATAAAATCAGGCGACACGTCACGATTGATGGTGTCGGCCATGCGTGCCGCCGTGGTGAAATCGGCCGTGTTCAGTTGCAGAAAGATGTAATCGCCTTGACCCAATGCAGTCGGCACCGAGCGTTCCACTGTCGCCCCGGCGGGAATTCGCCCCACACTCAGATGATTGATCACCGTCTTGCTGCCTCCGGCGGCCGCACCTGCACCGCTCACCAGCAAATTACCCTGCGCCATGGCATATACCAGTCCGTCCACGCCTTTCAGCGGCGTCATCAGCAACGTGCCGCCGCGCAGGCTCTTGGCATTACCAATGGAGGAAACCGTGATATCAATCGTTTGACCGGGGCGTGAGAATGGCGGCAACGATGCCGTCACCGTCACCGCAGCTACGTTCTTCAGTTGCAGACTGGTGCTCGGCGGCAGGGTCACGCCCATCTGCGCCAGCATGGTAATGGTGCTCTGTACAGTGAACGGTGTTTGCGTGGTCTGGTCGCCGCTTCCATCAAGACCAACCACCAGTCCGTAACCGAGCAACTGGTTCTCACGCACACCCTGCACGCTGGCCAGATCCTTGATGCGTTCAGCCGAGGCAGCGATAGCAAGCATGCCCAGCAACGCGGCAAGTGCAAGTTTGAATATGGTTTTCATCTCGCTCTCCTAGAACGGCAACACAGTGGTGAAGATACGGGCGAACATGCTGGTCACCGACGCGCCATCCAGATTGGTCGCACCCTTGTATTCCAGGTGCACATCTGCCACCTTGGTTGACAATACACTGTTGGTTCCGCTGATATCGGCTGGGCTCACCACCCCAGAGAAACGGACGTATTCATCCGAGTAGCGAATGCTGATCTGTTTTTCACCCGCCACGCGCAAATTTCCGTTTGGCAGGACGTCGGTCACGGTCGCCGTCAATGTACCGGTGAACGTATTGGAGCCTGAAGCATCGTTCTTGCTGGATCCCGACAAGCTGCTATCGCCGGCCACCCCGCCTGTGATCAGCGGCGTATTGACGGCAATGCTGCCGGAATTTCCGAGGGCCGTGGCAGACTTTCCGCTAGCTGCAGTAGTCTCGACGATGGTGATGGTCACGATGTCACCGATGCGGCGCGCACGACGATCCTCGAACAATGGGCGATCGTTCACTCCGCTCTGGAAAATGGCACCGTTAGTCGGTGCAGGCTGGCTGCGCGCCGTGTTCGGGCTCGCCGTCAATGGCTCACGGATGTTGGTGCTTGGCACACAACCAACCAACAACCAGCTGGCTGCCAATACACCGATCATACCGGTCAAATTACGCATGATGCACCTCGTTAAATCTGCGACAACCGTTGCAGCATCTGGTCGGAAGTGGTGATTGATTTCGAGTTAATCTCATACGCGCGCTGCGTCTGGATCATGTTCACCAGTTCTTCCACCACGTTGACATTGGACGTCTCCACATAGCCCTGACTCAGAGTGCCGGTGCCGTTGGTGCCCGGTACATTGGTATTTGGCGTGCCGCTGGAAGCGGTTTCCAGATACAGGTTCTGCCCCATGCTCTCAAGACCGCCCGGATTGATGAAGGTCGCCAGCTGTACGCTGCCCACTTGCACCGGAGCCGGCACACCGGCTTGTGTGACTGAGACCACACCATCCAAACCAACCGTCACGCTGGTTGCGTTGGCGGGAATGGTCATCGCCGGCTGTAGTGGGTAACCGTTAGCGGTCACAATCTGTCCCTGACTGTCCAGCTGGAATGAACCGTCGCGGCTATAGGCCGTCGTGCCGTCCGGCATCAACACTTGGAAGAAACCGTTACCCTGGATCGCCAGGTCCATATTGTTTCCGGTCTGCTGCAGATTGCCTTGGGTGTGAATACGCTCCGATGCGATCGGGCGCACACCGGTGCCAATCTGCAAGCCGGACGGGATTTGAGTCTGTTGCGAAGACTGTGCGCCGGGTTGGCGCAGGTTTTGGTACAGCAAATCCTCGAATACCGCGCGCGAACGTTTGAAGCCAGTGGTACTGACGTTGGCGAGGTTGTTGGAGATGACATCCATCTGGGTCTGCTGTGCTTCCAACCCAGTCTTCGATATCCATAATGAGCGAATCATGATGTTCGTCCTTTCATTGTTCAGTGCTTGGATGACACATTACCCAAGCGCCCGCAATTGCATCCAATGAACACAAAGGGAAAAACGATTCAATTTGGAATTTGGGCAGCGGGTCACTCCCCCGCTCCGGAAAAACAGACGGTCACATGCAACTACGACCAGCCAAAGGAGATGACGCTGCAGCGTGTTGCAAACACGTGCATTGCCTTTACAAAATGTGTCAGCGCACCAGATCAGCCGCTGACGGTGAGCACCGAGCTCGCCCGCTTGGCATTCTCGTCTGCGCTCTGCAGTAACTTCATCTGCGTGTCGAATTGGCGTGCCAGTGAGATCATATTGACCATCGCTTCGACCGAGTTGACGTTGCTACCTTCCAGACTGCCCGCCGTTAAACCAACTCGTGCATCCGCCTCGGCCGGATTGCCGTCGCGGGTGCGAAACAGTCCATCCTCGCCACGCACCAGCTGGTCTTCCGGCGGATTGGTGAGTTTGATCCGCCCGACCACCACCACACCGCTCTTCTGATTCGTGCTGGGCACGGTGGAGATGGTGCCGTCCTTGGCGATCGTGACTTCGGTATCGGGCGGTATGGTCAACGGGCCGGCATCACCCATCACGTTCAGGCCACCGCTTGTTTGCAGAATGCCGCTGGGCAAAGTCCGAAAGCTGCCGTTGCGGGTATAAGCCTCGTTGCCGTTGGCATCCTCCACGGCGATCCAACCCTTACCGTCCAGCGCCACATCCAGTGCGCGTCCGGTCTGTTGCATGATGCCCGGCGTAAAGTCGGTGCCGGGTGTTGAATCGACCACGAACGTGCGCGTGGGTAAGCCCTCGCCCTGCAAAGGCACACTGCGAAAAGCGTCGATGCTGGCGCGAAATCCCGGTGTATTGACGTTGGCCAGATTGTTCGACACATTTGCCTGACGATGCAGGGTATGCGTCGCGCCGGTCATTGCGGTGTAAATCAGTCTGTCCATGTCTCCTCCCCCTAATTTCTAAAGTTAGCGCAAGTTAACGATGGTCTGCAGCACCTGGTCTTGCGTCTTCACCGACTGCGCGTTGGCCTGATACACGCGTTGTGCGGTGATCATATTCACCAGCTCAGCGGTCAGATCCACGTTTGAATCTTCTACGGCCGAGGTCTGCAACACGCCCAGACTCGACGAACCCGGGGAGCCGGTCAGTGGCGTGCCGGAGGTATTGGTCTCCGCCCAGTTATTGCCGCCCAATGGCTGCAGACCCTGCGGATTGCTGAAGTTAGACAACACCACCTGCCCCAGCGTCTTGGACTGCCCGTTGGAATAGCGGCCGGCAATCGTCCCGTCGGCACCGGTGCTAAAACCGGTCAGGCGGCCAGATGTGTAGCCATCCTGTGTCAATGAGTTCACCCCGAACAAACCGCCGAACTGCGAAGTGGATGCAAAGTCAAAAGAGAGCGTCTGCGCGGTGGCGCCGGCCGGTGTAAAGGCCGTTGAGGTTACCGCCGCTGCGGGCGCCGTGAGCACACCGTTGGTATCAAAGGTCATCGCGGTCAGCGGTGCATTGGCCGCCTGCGGATTCACGCCATCCACTGTCAGATAAGCATTCCAAGTATTGGTTGCCGTCTTGGCGAAAAACAGCGAAGCCACATGACTACTTCCCAGACTGTCGTAGACGGTCATCGAAGTCGAATTGCTGTAGGTCGCAGAATTGTTCGGGTCGAATGCGGGCGCGGCCGGAATGATGGCAGAGCGGGAATCGAGATTCAGGCCGGCCGTGACGGCTGCCGTCGCTTTCGGCAACAGATCGGCCGTGGATATCTGTATTTCGGCAGGCGCGGTGGCCACGATCACCCCTGCTGTATTGGGTAGGAAGCCGGTCAGACGATGCCCCTGAGTGGTGACGATATATCCATCTTTATCCATCTGAAACTGGCCGTTACGCGAATAAACGATCGAGCCGTTGTCGCTGAGGCGGAAGAAACCGTTACCGCTGATCGCCATATCGAGCGAGTTGTTGGTGGTGGTGATATTGCCCTGGGTGAACTGTTGCGCGATGGCAGCCACACGCGTGCCGATACCAGCCGCCGTTCCACCGCCGATCGAGCTGGCGTAAACATCGGCAAACTGCGCTTGCGCACCTTTGAAGCCGACGGTGCTGGCATTGGCCACGTTGTTTCCGATCACATCCAGATTCTTGGCTGCTGCATTCAGACCGCTTAAACCTTGTTGGAAACCCATGACATCCTCCTATTAGTATCGATCACACGCCGTAGCGACGAAATTCATTACAATATCCGCCGGACGGTATCCAGCCCCGCGTCACCGCGATTTCCCAAACTCAACTTGGCTCCGTCGGCATTCAACGTGACGCTGTCTACCAAGCCGTAGGACAACGTTGTCGGATCGCTCTTCTTGCCGCTCAGTTCGGCCTGTGCGATGAACTTGTAGTTGCCGTCTGCCATCGCAGTGCCACTATTGTCCAGACCGTCCCACTTGAAGTCGACAATACCCGCGTCCTGCGCGCCCAGCTGTAGAGTGCGCACCGCATTGCCCTTGGCATCCTCAATCGTCACCGTTAACTTGTCTGCCGGATTCATCAACTCCACGGCTGCGTCAGCATTGCCCTCAAACAAGTCGATCTGCTTACCGGGGACCATCGCCACGTGGCCGATCATCGAGGCAGCCTGCAACGATTGCGTTGCCGTCATATTGGCGCTCAATGCCTGCACCGTGGCGTTCAATTTGTCGATGCCGGTCACCGTGGACAGCTGCGCCATCTGCGAAGTCACCTGTGCGTTGTCGAGCGGATTGAGCGGATCCTGGTTTTTCATCTGCGTCACCAGCAGCTTGAGGAAGCGGTCCTGCGTCGCACCGACTTCAGAGGCGGCTTTGCTCGCACTGGTCTGCGTCGTGACCGAGGTACTGTTCTGAACTGAATCAACCATGATCTATCTCCTTTATTGCCCGATACTCAGGGTCTTCATTAGCAGTGTTTTGGACGTATTCATCACTTCCACGTTGTTCTGGTAAGAGCGCGAAGCCGAAATCATATTCACCATCTCATCCACAGGATTGACGTTAGGCATGGTCACGTAACCCTGCTCGTTTGCCATAGGATGTTTCGGGTCATACATCATACGCATCGGCGCAGTATCTTCCACCACGGCCGACACCTTGACCCCCGATCCGACCTGGCCTGCGCTTTGCGTGGTCTCAAACACCACCTGTTTCGCCTTGTACGGCTGGCCGTCCGGGCCGGTAGTGCTATCCACGTTGGCTAGATTGCTGGCCACCACGTTGAGCCGTTGCGCCTGCGCCGACATGGCTGAGCCGGCGATATTAAATACATTGAACAATGACATGATCAGCCCTCCTAGTTCTGCAACGCGGCCAACACGTTCTTAGCCTTGCTGCTGACGAAGCGCACGCTCGCCTCATAACGCATCGCGTTGTCTGCGAACTGAGCGCGCTCCACATCCATATCTACCGTATTGCCGTCAGCGCTCGGTTGCAACGGCACGCGATACTGTACGGGTGAGCCCATCACCGTCTCGCCGGAATCGCCCGACAAGTGTTGCGCTGCTGTCGCCTCCAGTTGCAGCGTCGCGCTCGTACCGGTCAGCGCACCTTTAAGCGCACTGGAAAAATCGATGTCCTTCGCCTTGTAGTTCGGCGTATCCGCATTGGCGATGTTGGACGCGATCAGCTCTTGTCTCGATGCGCGCAGATTCAGCGCCACTTGATGAAACTGGAACAGTTCGTCTATTCTGCCGCCCATGGTGAGCACCCTGCCTTTCCTGACTACTTTTACGATGGATTGCATACTAGACCCGAGGTTTTCCATCCAATCGATCGATTAAAGGTAAAAACCCGCTTTATTTCCCCTCTTCGCCCTTCTCTGAAAAGATGACAATGCAGTCATGAGCAAACAGCTGGCGTCCTTATTTCTGCTGATCGGTTGCCTGTGGGGCGGTCCGGTGCTGGCTACATCCCAGCAAAGCCACGCTGCCATCAGCGCTGCAGCCCTGGCCTTCGCTCAGGCACAAAACAAAAACCAGTCGGGTGAAGTCCATATAAAGGTCACAGATATCGACCGCCGCCTCAAACTTGCGGCCTGTGACAAGTTGCAAGCCTTTCTGCCAGCCGGCGCAAAGCTGATAGGCAAGACCAGCATCGGCGTTCGCTGCGTTTCCCCAGCTGACTGGAGCGTTTTTCTGCAGACAGATATCAAAGTGACCCTCAACCTTCTGGTTGCCAGTCGACCTCTGACACAAGGAACAATCTTAGGCCCTGCCGATTTCCACCTGCAACTTGGCGAACTTAGCCGCTCCGGCATCCTCACCAGCCCCGAGCAAGCCATCGGCAAGTCGCTCAAATTCTCTATAGGAGCTGGACAGGTGCTACGTCAAGACATGCTGCGCGCGCCGCTACTGATACGCCAGGGGCAGACCGTCACACTACGCGCACGCGGCAAAGGTTTTGTCGTCAGCCAGGAAGGTATAGCCATGAACAATGCAGGAGAAGGTGAGATAGTGCGTATCCGTACCACTTCGTCGCAGGTGGTTACAGGACGGACGATGGCCGATGGGAGCGCCGAAGTGCAGCCATGACAACTATCCGAAAAATATTTTCGCTATATGCTAAAGTTTTCCAGAATCGGTCCGATAGAAGACCCAATCGAACCAGAAAAGTTGGAGTCCTACTATGAAAATCGACAACACCAAAGCCGTCACCGGCAATCTGACTGACGCTACCGTCCGTACGCCAGCCGCTAAATCAGGTGGCAATTCCCCTGCGGCCAATAGTGCCGAAGGTACCAGCGTGCATCTGGGCAACTCTTCCGCACAGTTGCGCAGTCTGGAAAGCAGTGTGGCCAGTGCGCCTGCGATAGACGCGATGAAAGTCGCTGAAATCAAACAAGCCATCAGCGAAGGCCGCTTCCAGGTCAATACAGGTGCTGTAGCAGATGGCCTGATTAAGACCGTAAGCGACCTCATCTCCGCGAGCCAGCGTTGAACGCGACTGAGACACAGACCCGCCTTAAAGAAGAGCACGCTGCACTGCAGGCCTTTGTCGGCCTGCTTGAGCGCGAACAACAGATTCTGCTCGCCCCTGATACTGAACCCCTACTCGAGCTTTCGCACGAGAAAACGCGTGCTGCCGAAGCTCTACTCGCGCTAGTCAAGAAACGTGCGCAATACCTCCCTGCAGAATCGGAAAAGATCGAAGCCTGGCTGCGTAGCAATGCTGCCACCTCTCTCGGCGTTTGGCAGGACATCCAGCGCATGGGCGAACAGGCACAACAACTCAACAAGACCAACGGCGAACTGATTCAGGTGCGTATGCGCTACAACCAGCAAGCGCTGCAAGCGCTGCTTGGGGCGGCCGAACAAACTGCCGGGCTGTACGACACCAAAGGCAAAACCAATATGCCCGGTTCCGGGCGCACGCTGGGAAGCGGCTAGCAGGCTAAAGCTCGTTGTACTTCTTCGCGCTGCCTTTTGCTTTATGCGCGGGATACTTCTCCGCGTTCTTCGCAATCTTCTCCAGCACCACCTGCTTCACATCCAGCTTGTAATATTCCGCCAGTAGCAAGGCATAGGCCAGCACATCGGCGAGTTCCTCGCGCACGCGCGACCCATCCGCTTCGCCATGCGCCTTCCACAGATAACATTCCAGTAATTCGCCCGCCTCGATGGAGAGTGCGGCCGCCAAGTCTTTTGGGTTATGGAACTGCGCCCAGTCGCGCTCGTCGCGGAAACGGATGAGTGCCTCGGTGATCTCGGCGATGTCGCCCTTGTGTTCGCTCATATTGCGATCCTGTCGAATGGAAAGATTCAGGTACCGATGATACCGCCCGCCTGCCTCAGGCGCGCCAGCGTATCCTGCCGGTAGAACTGCACCAGTTGCCCATACACTTCCGGATATTCAGCATGCAGCACATGCGGTGCTTCGAAGAAGTACTCGGAAAGCACCGCGAAACATTCCGCCGGACTCTCCGTCGCATACGGGTCGATCTGCGTCACTTCGCCACCGTCCACGCGGCGACACAGATCATCGTAAGCCGCCAGCCACACCTCCGCCCACGCAGCCGGGTCCATCCCCGCATGCAGCGGCGGCCTGCCGTTCGCCTCGCCGTTGCGCATGTCCAGTTTGTGCGCGAACTCGTGGATCACCACATTGAAGCCCTCGCCACGACCCGCCCCCTGCACATCCTGCCAGGAAAGCACCAGCGGCCCGCCCGCCATCGCCTCCCCGCTACGCGCATGGCGCACATGATGCACCACACCCGTCTCGTCCATCTGCTCGCCGTCGAATATGAACTCGCCCGGGTAAACCACCACCTCGACCCAGCCTGAGTACCAGCCTTCCTCCAGATTCAACACCGGCAGCACGGCGAACGCCGCGATGGTCGTCGCCATCGCCGCATCCATTTCCAGCCCGCCCGCGCCGGAGAACGCCTTGTCCGCCAGCAGTCCCTGCGTCCGTTCACGCAAGTGCAGACGCGCTGTTTCATCCAGCCCGTCAAACACCGGCAAGGCCATCGCCGCCCGCCACGCTACCTCGTCCAGCTTATACGCACCGCGCCCGCTGTCGAACAGGCTGGCCAGCAGGTCGAGCGGATTCAGCCGCGTTCCGGTGTCACGCATCGCAGCTCACCGCTCATTTCGTCTTTATCTCGGGCGCCGCGACATGGCATACCGGCAAGCCCTGGCGCTTGCCTTTGACATGGATGGTGAACAGGTCGCCGAAAGCGAACTCAGGATGGCGCGCCGCATCGACAGCATCCATCAAACTCTGGCTGATCAGGATGGCACCGGGGTTGCAATTCTTTTCGATGCGCGACGCGGTGTTGACCACATCTCCTATCGCCGTCCAATCCAGTCTTTCCGCCGTCCCTACATTGCCGATGACCACCTCACCCCAGTGTATGCCGATGCGCAGACTGAGCGAGTCCTGCCCGGCGCGGGAACGCAGACCGTTGATATCGGCAGCATGTTTTTGCATGTCGATAGCGGCGGCGATGGCATCCGCCGGGTCCATGAAGATGGCCATCACGCTATCGCCCATGAACTTGTCGATATAGCCGCGATTCCGCCGCACCGAGCCGGACACGCGGCGCAAGATGGTGTTGAGTGTGTTGATGATGGATTCGCTGCTGGCGTTGCTTTCCACGAAGGAGGTGAAACCCACGATGTCGCAGAACAGCACGGCGATCTCGCACTCCTCGTTGATCAGCTTCGACTTGCCCAACTGCACCGCTTCGCGCGCCTTCTCCTCCACCATCTGCGGCACATAGTTGCGCGTGATGTTGTGTATGCGCGCCTCGCTCAGGATGGAGCCTTCACCCAGATGGGTGGTGCCTTCATCCAGCGACACGATCTGCCACAGCGAGTGGATGGTCGCATCCGCATCACGATAGCCGCTCACATTGAACAGCGCCGTCACGCCCTCCTCCCCGTGCAGATAGACGCGCGTACGGTAGTTCTCGAACACACCGCCCTCGCCGGTCAGCGCCAAGCCCCATATCACATCGTTATAGAAGTTGAACGGAATGGACGTACACAGGTCGGCGATGGCCGCAGCCTCGGCAGGCAGGCGCATGCTGTCCAGCATGGCGCGCGACACGGCGATGACTTCGCCCGCACTGGAGAAACGGATGAGGCCGTAGCCCAGCTTGTTGCAGATGTGCTGCATGCTACCTTGGCTGGCGGCGTCATCCAGCAGCACGCCGCTGCGTGCTGAGGCCGGATCGGGGGATGCCTGCTCCAGCGCATAGATGCAGGCAGTCGAACCTTGCACCGGCTGGGCCTGTTGCCAGCGCAAGCCCAGCGCATCGACCAGCCCCTGTGTGCCGCACTGCGAGACATCCCACGCCACGGGCACAGCGATAGACAGGATGTAGCCGCCCTGTTGCGGGAAACCGATCTGCACGTGCTGGCCGTTGTCTTTGCAGTATTGCGCGATGTTCTGCGATCCGTGCTCTCCCACCTCGGCATTGAACAATGCTTCCAGGTCTGCGGCATTGCTGCCGGTCACCATGCCGAACTCATCCTCGGCCAAACGCCTGAAAGCCTCGAAGTGCATCGCACGCACGGCCATATCTACCGCGTCATGCAGCAGCAACATGACGGGGATAGCCAGACGCGCCAGACCCAGTCTAGCTAGCGAAGGCTCAAGCTGTGCCTTCAGACCCGGCCAGATGCCGTGCTCCAGAGAAGTCACCGAGATATTGCGGGTGGTGTGTGAGGATGTTTCAGTCATGCTAGATATTCATGCACAGCCGGTAGATCTCGGACTCTCTCAATTCGGCGATGAACTCGTCCTGCAGCAGACTATCGCATAGCGCATCGTCCAGACCGAATGCCTGCAGTCTCGCCATTCTGACTTCGGGCGCCTCTATCTCTCTGGCACCGATGCCCGCCGACTTGAGCAATGCATTGGCCGCTATCAGGCTGGTCGATATGGCGTCGGCCCCTTCTGCATGCGACAGCTCGGCACCCATATAGGCATTGAACCGATCCGGCAAACGCCATTCCTTGACCGCCTCCGCGCCCACCTGGAAATGATCGAAGCCGAAGAATCTCTGCTCGGCCTGAGCACTGCTGCAGTTGTTCTCGAACATATACTCGAACACCCGCTGATACATGTCCGGATGTTGCGTGAACATCAGCACCTTGCCGATGTCATGCATCAGACCCGCGATGAAAGCCTCATCGCCATTTTTGTTGTCTCCCAGACTCTGACAGATACGCTGGCTGGCGATCGCGGCGAGCAACGAGTGCTGCCAGATGTGCAAACGGAAAGCCTCATGCCGGGTCTCGGAGAACAAGGAGCGGCTGAATGCCAGCAAGGCGAGCGAACGCAGCACGCTGTAGCCCAGCAGGCTGATCGCCAGCGGAATAGTGCCCACCTTGTTGCCGCGACTGTAGAGCGGCGAATTGACGACTCTGAGCACCAGCGACGCCACACCCTGATCGGCGCCGATCAGGTCGTCCAGTCGCTGGAAATATTCGCTGGATTCAATATCGAGATTGATGATGTCGGAGATGACACCCGCCTGCACCGGCACACTCTTGAAGTCGATCTTGCCTCGAATCATATTCAGAAATGACACATCCAGGGTTGTTCGGACCGGGCCATTCTACCGAGTTGCGCCAAGAAGGTTAGCGGATGTGTGGCGCCTGCGTGTCCACCGCGCCGCACCAAGTGAAAACGGCACCCCAAGCGGGGTGCCGTTCATGTGAGCTTGCCACGACATACTGCGCGATCACCAACCCGATTCACGCTCCGGTGTTGCGCTGATCTTGTGGATGGATAGGTCGGCACCGTTGAACTCTTCTTCCTTGTCGAGGCGGATGCCCACCAGTTTCTTGATGACGCCATAGACCACGAAGCCTCCGGCAAACGCGATGCCGATGCCCATCAGCGTGCCGATCAGTTGCGACATGAAGCTGACACCGCCCAAGCCGCCCAGCGCTTTCATTCCGAAGATGCCGGCGGCGATGCCGCCCCATGCGCCGCACAGGCCGTGCAGCGGCCACACGCCGAGCACATCGTCGATCTTCCAGCGGTTCTGCGTGAGGGTGAACATGATGACGAACAACGCGCCGGCCACGCCGCCGACGATGAGCGCGCCCATCGGGTGCATGAGGTCGGAGCCGGCACACACGGCGACCAGTCCGGCCAGCGGGCCGTTATGCACGAAGCCGGGGTCGTTCTTGCCCAGCCACAGCGCGGTGAGCGTGCCGCCGACCATGGCCATCAGCG
>Ga0180732_1000559_pt1 | contig 30383 bp, 42 predicted proteins | sample KR11_01MetaG_FD_148674 | JGI IMG/M metagenome (GOLD analysis project Ga0180732, IMG submission 148674) | Groundwater microbial communities from the Olkiluoto Island deep subsurface site, Finland - KR11_0.1 MetaG | ecosystem: Environmental > Aquatic > Deep subsurface > Groundwater | place... | reverse complement strand
AAAGATTAATTAGTTGTTTTTCTAACTTATTTTGAGGATGAGCAAGCATCATTTGTCTCATCCTTACTTTAATATTCTCGAGAATAAATAATTTTCGGTTCTAAATTTTTAAACTCCGGACAACGCCATAAATTAGATAACTTTTTATAATTCCTTTATTTTTTATTTTATGCTTATTAATAACAAAAGAGGAATAGTTGAAATTTTTGGATTTATTTTTCTTGTTTTATTACTCTTTTTTTTGAATAGTTTTTTTTTCCAAGATAAAACTTGCAAAGATGATACTTTAGCTAATCAATGTTCTGTGAATAAGCCTTATTTTTGTGAAAAAAAAATTCTTGTAGAAAGAGCATCTGTTTGCGGTTGTTCAAGTGGAATGACTTTAAAAGAAGATTCTTGTATTTCAGACTTGCAGACAGAGCCAGAGGAAATTTCTTTAAAATATATTTTAAGAGGAGAAGAAAAATATCTGAGTTTTATAACATATAATGGATTAAAAGATTATTTTTTTGATTTGCCTAGTTCAATAAATTATCAGAATAATAAACTTGGACCATCAAGGCAGGATTTTAAATTAAGGAATATTAATGAAAAAGAACAAAAAAAGTTGCTTTTGCCTTTAGTTGTTCAAATTCAAAATATTGCTGAAAGCAAAACAGATCAAGTAAGAATTGCAGTAAGTTTGGTACAGAATATTCCTTTTGGTATTTCAAATAAAACAATTTCTTTTGGAAAGAATGAGATAAATTATTCTCGTTATCCTTATGAAGTTCTTTTGGAAATGCAAGGAGTTTGCGGGGAAAAATCAGAATTACTTGCATTTTTATTAAAAGAATTGGGGTATGAGGTTGTTTTATTTTATTATCCAGTGGAAAATCATGAGGTTGTTGGAATAAAATGTCCTGAAAAATATAGTTTGGATAAGACTGGATATTGTTTTATAGAAACTACAAGCTCCTCAATAATTTCAGATAGCAAGGGAAGTTATTTTGGAAATGGAAAATTATCTTCAATTTATGAAATTATTCCTATTTCAAACGGAGATTCTTTAGGAAAAAATTTATATGAATATCAAGATGCACAAAGCTGGAGAAAAATAAATAATCTTTTAGAAAAAAAAGGAAGCTTGAACTGGTTTAGAAATTTAAAGTTTACAAATCTTAAGAAAAAATATGGGTTGTGAATAAAATTGTTTATCTAATTTTTAGGATTAATGAAGGTTCATATTTTTGGCACTCTTCTGCAAGAATTCTTCTATGACAATATTTAGGAGATTTTTCAAGGCATAACAAAGTGATTGTTTCAGTAAGACTCTGATGTGCCAAATTTTTAATTTTTTTTAGAGCATTGGGAGTACTCATTTCAAGAAGATATCTTCTTTCAAATTGATTCCAAGGTAATTGCCTTTTATATAAGTCTCCGACTAAATTTTCAGAAGGAGCTAGTTCCTTCCACCACAAGTCATATAATTGAGAATTAATTTTATTTATATTAGTATATTTAATAATTTCTGATTGCCAGTGATGTCTAGACATAATTGAAATTCTTAATCCATCTGATTCATTTTGCAGTTCAAGTATTGATTTAGTTTTAAGCATAATAATTAAAAATAGAAACCATTTATATATTTAATACTAAACAAGTTAAATAATTTTAAAAAATTTATTTTAAAATTCCCTTTATTCTTCTCACTCCAGCACTTGAAGATTCTTCTTTTTTTATTTTAAATTTTCCAAGCTCTTTTGTATTTTTCACATGAGGGCCTGCGCATATTTCTTTTGAAAAATTATCTATTGAATATACAAAAACTTTTTGTTTGTATTTTGAATCAAATATTCCTGTTGCATTTTGTTTTTTTGCCTGCTCCAAACTCATTTCTTCTTTTTTTATTTCATAAGATTTGTTTATTTGTTTATTTACCATTTTTTCTATTTCATCTAATTCTTGTTTTGTAAGTTTTCTTGGAAAAGAAAAATCCAGCCTTAATCTTTCAGAGGTTATATTGCTTCCTTTTTGAATTATGTTATTATCTTTTAAAACTTTTTTTAAGGCTGCTAAAAGCAGATGTGTTGCAGTATGCAATTTAGTTGTTGCCTCGGAATTGTCTGCTAATCCTGATTTAAACTTGCCTGCTGAAGAAGTTCTTGAAAGTTTTTGATGTTTCTGAAGTTCTTTTTCAAAATCTTTTTTATTTACTTTAATTTTTTTTTCTTTGGAAAGTTCTTGCGTTATTTCAATTGGAAAGCCATAACTTTGATAAAGCAAAAAAGCATCTTTGCCAGAAATTTCTTTTTTGTTTTTTATTATTTTATTAAATTTATCAAGTCCTTTTTCCAGAGTTAAATTAAATTTTTCTTCTTCTTTTTCCAATTCCTGTAAAATTTGTTTTTTATTTTTTTGCAGTTCTAAATAGTCATTATAAATTTCAAATACAGGTTCTGCTATTTTTGAGGTAAAATTTTTTATTCCAAGAATTTTTCCATATCTTATTGCCCTTCTTATTAATCTTCTTAATACATATCCCCTTTCAGTATTGCTTGGAATAATTCCATCACTGATTATAAAAACAGATGCTTTTATGTGGTCTGCAATTATTCTCATAGATTTTTTATTTTCAGCATATTTTTGTTGCGAAATTTTTTCTATTTTTTTAATTATTGGCTGCCAGATTTCTGTGAGATAATTATCTTCCAATTGATTCATAATAGCAAGTATTCTTTCCAAACCTCTTCCATTGTCAATGTTTTTTTGTTTTGCTTGATTATATTTTCCATTATCATCTTTAACATATTCCATTATAACATCGTTCCAGATTTCTACCCATCTTTTATCTTCAGGATTAAATTCTTTTGGGGGGGGTATGTTCTTGGGTTTCCAATAAAACATTTCTGTACAAGGTCCGCAAGGTCCTGTTTTTCCAGCAGGTCCCCACCAGTTATTATCGCTTTCATATATTCCACCTTTAAGAAATGCTATTCTTTCTTTTGGAATGCCAAGTGTTTCCCAGGTTTTTGCTGATGTCTGGTCCATTGGGACTTTTGACTCTCTTTTATCTCCTCCAAATACACTAACTGCTAATTTTTCTTTTTTTAATTTTAAAACTTTTATTGCAAATTCAAAACTCCATTTAATTGCTTCTTCTTTAAAATAATCTCCAAAACTCCAATTGCCAATCATCTCAAAGAAAGTATGATGAGTGCTATTTCCCACTTCATCAATATCTCCTGTTCTGATGCATCTTTGGATATTCATAACTCTTTTTCCTAAAGGGTGGGGTTGGCCTAATAAATATGGCACTAAAGGGTGCATTCCTGCTGTGGTGAATAGAACAGTTGGGTCATTTTCAGGAACAAGACTTGCATTAGGAATTTCTTTATGCCCATGTTTTTTAAAAAAATCAAGATATTTTTTTATTAATTCTTTTCTGTTTATCATAATTTAAAAAAAGAAATAATCCTTAAAAATCCTTTTATTATTGTAAAATAAATCCTTTAACCTTATATTTGATAATAAACCCTAATGATTTAAAAATTGCTCATTTTGTTCAATTAATATAGTGTATTGCGAGAATTTGTGAGTGTAATTTAGGTAGGTTGTATATAATTTAAAAAATTGACTTAAAATTTATCTAATAGCACTAAGTTTGTTTTGAATTTCTTGAAGTTGAAATTCTAAATCATCATCTGCAATAATTTTTTTATTAACTTTTGCAACTTCTTTTTCTTTGTGCAATAATTCTGGAATTTTTAGTTTGGGCAGGACTGATTGTAATTTTCCTATTTCTGCATTTATCTCTTTTATTTTTTTATGCAAATTTTCTTTTGTTTTAAGTTCTTCTGTTCTAAGTGATTTATATTTTTTTATTCTTTTTAGAATCATTAATAGGCTCATTTGTGAAGACAGAATTTCTTTTTTTGAATCCAATGCTTCTTCAGGTTCAATTCTAACATGTATAAGATTTTGCTCTTTCATATTATTCTATTTTAGAAAAAATATCCTTATCAACTTTTTCAATTTGCCCCTTTAACTTTTGTATTTCATTTTCCCAAAAATCTAATTCAAGTTCTTCTTCTTCTTTTATTTTTTTAATATTTTTTAATAGTTTATCCATTTCTGAAATTTTCTCTTTTGTTTTTTCAAATATTTTAATTCCTTCTTCGAATTTGTCAATTCTTATAAAAATAGGTTCTGCGTTTTTTACAATTCTTGCAGCTTCTCTGAATTCTTCAGGAACTTCCCTTTTTTGAAAAAGCAATTCTTTTGTTAATGGTTTTCTAAGAGGTTTTTGCATCATCTGGTTTTCATCATCAAATTCAGATTCATTTGCGTCAAAAACCTCTTCACTCTCTTTTCTCCCAGTTACAGCTTCTTTTATAGCATTTTGAGAAAATTTTTCTCCTAAAGAATTATGTGGAAAACTTGGCAATTGATGAAGTTGCTCTTCAGAATTTGCAAAATATTTTTTTCCAAAAGAAGGCAATTCAGGAAGTCTTGGAAGATTAGGTAATGAAGGAATCTCTTCTTTTTGCGTCATCTCGTTTTTTTTATTGAACCAACCCATTTTTTTATTCTAGTTAAAATATGCTTTTTAATATATATAAAATATAATCTAGGTTTAAAAATCCTTCGAAAAATATTCAATTTAATCTTTTTATGATAAACGAAAGGTTTTTATTTGATTAAATTTTATTATGTTGATGCTAAATGATTTTCTTAAAGAAGTTGTAATAATTATAGTCGGTAAACAGGCAGAGGATATAGCAGATTTACTTCATAGTCCAAAATATGTAAATGAATTTATAATTGCAAAAAAACTCGGAATCACAATTAATCAAACTAGGAATATTCTTTACAAAATTTCAAATTATGGATTGGTTTCTTTTATAAGAAAAAAAGATAAAAAAAAGGGATGGTACACTTATTTTTGGAAAATAGATGTAATTAAATCTCTCGACTTTTTAAAAAATGTTTTACTTAAAAAAATAGAACAAATAAACTACCAAATAAAAAGCAGAGAAACAAAACAATTTTATATTTGTGAAAGGTGTAATGTTGAATTTAATGAAGAAAATGCCCTTCTTAAAGATTTTACCTGCAATGAATGCGGGGGTATTTTTACTATGAGGGATAATACTAAATTATTAAGAGAATTAAAAAGAAATTTAGATAAATTTAATAAAAAATTAGAACTTGTAGAAGAAGAAATTAAAAAAGAAAATGAAAAATTAGATAAAGTTAAATTAAAAGAAGCTAAAAAAATAGCTAAAATTAAAATTGCTGATAAAATTGCAAAAAGGGAAATTACAGCAAAAAAGAATCTCGAGAAAAAATTAATCAAAAAAAAGGCATTAGTGAAAAAATCAGTTAAGACAAAAACTGTTAAAAAGCCAGCGAAGAAAAAAATTATCAAGAAAAATAAAGTAGTTAAAACTGCAAAAAAATTAGTTAAAAAAATATTAAAAAGAAAATAGAATGCAAGGGGTTTATAGGGTTTATTCAAATAAAAGAAGAAATTATTTTCAAAATTTTAGTGTTAATACAAACTTGATTTTAATTAATCTTGTTTGTTTTGTTCTTTTTACAATTTTATTGTCTTTTCAAATTGTTTCTATCGACTCAATTGCAATTAAACCTTTAAATATTCTTGGAGGAAAATATCTTTGGACGTTTCTGACTAGCATGTTTATGCATGCTGGATTTTTTCACATTTTTGCAAATATGCTTTCTTTATTTTTTGTGGGTTCTTTAGTTGAAAAAATTCTTGGAGCTAAAAGATATTTATCATTCTATTTATTGTCTGGTTTATTTGCAAGTTTGCTTTTTGTTTTTTCAGGATTAATATTTCCCAATGATTTGAATGCATATGCTGTTGGAGCTTCAGGCGCTTTATTTGGATTAATTGGATTGCTAATGTTTTTAACTCCAAATCTTCCAGTTTATGTCATGTTTATTCCAATACCAATAAAAATGAAATATGCTGCGCCAGGGATGCTGGTTGTTTTATGGCTTATCTCAGTTGCAGGAAATATTCCAATCGGAAATACTGCTCATTTTGGAGGATTAATATCTGGTTTGGTTTATGGATTTTATTTAAAACAAAAATTTCCCAATAAATTAAAGAATATAAGAAGGATGTTTAGTTAATTAAATTAATTATTAAAGTTAATAGGTTTGATAAAAAATAGAGGATTTTTTTTATTTTCTTTTGCTTTTTTTCCCACCCTTAATTTGACCCCAATTATTATTTAAATAAGAAATATTAAGGGAAGTTGGATTTATTTTTGAAATATAGCATAAATCCTCGAAAAAAGTTTCTGGTAATGTTCTTTTTTCAGCATAATAATTCTTTAAGGTAGAATAGGGAATATCAAATCTATGTTGTAATAAACCTCTAAGAGAAAAACAATTTAAATTTTTAATTACTTTTTTTAAAAACCTTCTTTGCATATTTGTTTTAAATTTAATTCTTTTCATGTGAAAAATATAAGGTTAGCCTTTAAATAACTATGGGACTATTCCAAGCAAAAACTTTAAAAACAAACATTAGCATGAAATTATATGAAAATTCCCAAAACAACAAAAAGGCATTGCCCCTATTGTAATAAAAAGACAGAACAAAAAATCAAATCAGTTGGTACAGGCGGAAAAAGAGGGACTTTAACACGAGGTTCAAAATCAAGAGCAAAAAAAAGAGGACTGGGCAGAGGCATTGGGAATAAGGGCAAGTGGGGTTCAAAACCAGCAATAACAAAAAATAAAAGAAAAACAAAAACAACTAAAAAAACAAATATCATGTATACATGCAAAGAGTGCGGAAAATCAAAATATCAAAAAAAAGGAATAAGGGCAGGTAAGGTAATACAGGAATAAAAATGAAAATTCAATTAAATAAATTAAAACAAAGCTTTGAATTTATGCGATTTCACAAGAGTCAATTAGAAATCGCCTTTCAGTGTTTTGAGGAAAATAGAAAAAAAAGAGGAGTGGATATAATTTATGCAATTTCACAAGAGGCAATTAGAAATCGCCCTTCAGTGCTTAGAGGAAATCGAAAAAAACCAGGGGGTTGTTTTCAATGGCAATAGCAAAAAGAAAAAAGAAATTTTTTGAAGTTGAAATACCTTTAATAAACAAGCAAACGCCTTTGCTGGCATTTGAAATAAAAGAATTAGAGGGTAAATTTATAAGATATGATTTAACAAGATTTCTTAGGGGAAAAAATATGTTAATTCAGTTAAAAGTACAAATTAAAGAAGAAGGAAAAGATTCAGAAAAAAAATTAAGAGCAACTTCTGTTGCAAGAGAAATACAAATTCTGCCTTGTTTTTTAAAAAGAATGGTAAGAAAAGGAACAAATTATGTTGAAGATTCTTTTTCTGTAAATTGCAGGGATGCTCAATTAAGAATTAAGCCTTTTTTAATAACAAGAAGAAAAGTTTCAAGAGCAGTAAGAAAAGCATTAAGGGAAAAAGCAAGAGAAGAAATAACAAAATATGTTGGTAATAAAAATTCTGAAGAGATTTTTGATGATGTTCTTAAAAATAAATTGCAAAAGCCATTAAGCTTAATATTAAAAAAAATATATCCTTTATCTCTTTGCGAAATAAGAATGATGAAGGTGGAAAAAGAATTAGAATTTAAAAAAGACGATAAGTCTAACGTGCTTAAAAGTGAAGAAAAAGCAGAAGTAAAGGTAAAAGCAAATTCTGAAAAAGAAAAAATTAAAGAAAAGACAAAAGCAAAGAAAACTGAGAATATTAAAGAAAAAAAAGAAGAGTTAAAAGAAAAAGATATAAAAGCAAAAGAATAAATCTTTTTAAACTAATTAATTTTAAATAATTTATGCCTGTATAGCTCAGTGTTAGAGCGGCTGCCTTGTACTTAAATTTAATATTCAAATTAAATTCAACAGGTGAGCAGTAGGTCGGGGGTTAGAATCCCTCTACAGGCTTTTTTTTAATAAATTATTTAGGTAGTTATCTAAATCACTTTTTTGATTTAAAGCAAGTAATTCTAATTTCATTATATCTTTTCCACAAAATTCTCTAATAGAGTTTCTTTTTTTATTAAAATAATCAATAAAATCTCTCGCTTTTACATATCCCATACATTCTTTAATTTCAATTCCGCAAATACAACAATATCTTTTCATGACTAAAATTGTGAAATTTGATTATAAAACTTTGTTATAATAGAATTACTATTTTTTTTTAATTATATGTGCTTTTTTAAGGCATTTTGGAAAAATATAACTGAAAATTTCTATTAATTTATTTCAGTTTCACTGCAGTGCCATAATCAAATCAGCAGATTTTCATATGCTCGCAAGCTTGTTCAAAAAAGGTTTTGAATCACTGCAGTTTCACTGCAGTGCCATAAGCAAGCATTTCAGAAGCTCCTTGCATAACCATTGAAGTCATAAATCTTACTCCAATAATTGCATCTGCTTTAAGCTCAATTGCCTGATTAACCATTCTGTTAAATGCCTCATCTCTTGCATGACTTGTCATTTCAGTATATGTTTTAATTTCTCCTCCAACAAGGTTTTTCAAACCTGCTCCAATATCTCTTCCAATATTTCTTGCTCTAACAGTGCTGCCTCTGGCAACTCCAAGAATACTAACAATCTTTTTCCCTGGAATTTCATTTCCTGTTGTAATAATCAATTCTTTCATTTTTTCCTCCCATAATTTATTTGTTCAATTTGGTCTTCTTTTTTATTTAAAAGAATAAAGAGACCAATAATAATCAAAGGTATGGCATAAATTATTAAAAATTTAATATTATTTTCTCTTAGCAAAAAGCTCATTAAAATTAAAATAAAACCCCCAACAATCATTATTAATCCAACTATTAATTGACTGGTATTCATAATAAAAAATAATCACAAGAGTTAATAAATTTATGTTTTAATAAATTATTTTTTGAATAAATAAAATCATCCATAATGTTGCATTAAAAATAGCCAGTATCCAGGAAAAAGTAAGACCCAGGGTAAAAAAAGCAAGAGCCATAAAATATAATCCCAATGAACTAAGCAATCCTGTTTGCAAGTGTATAAAACCTTTTTTTTCTTTAAATCCCTGAAAAATTTGAGGTATTAAAGCATATGCAAAAATTAAATTTGCTAGGGTTATAATTAAATCTTGCCATGTCACTTTCCAACTACCTCTTGCTCGGAAGCTGAAAAGCTGTTATTAACATAAAAAAAGATAGTCACTTTTCAACTACCTCGGCTTTTTCGTCAGCAATCAGGATTTTTGATATTTCTTTTGGGATGTTTGCAATTTGCCCTTTTTCAAAACCTCCCATTTTCTCCCCGTTAAAATCTACAAACTCTTCAACATTTTCTTTAAAAACAATTAATTCATTTTTTTGTGTTTCTTCTTGCTTGCCATGCAAAATTTCATTAAAATTTCTTTGTGAAGATTCCAGGCATTTTATCAAATTTTCAAATAAATTTTTTTCAAAAGCAAACATATTTTCAAAATCTTGTTTTGCAATTCCGGTTTCAGAAGCAATTAAAACCAAATTCATGATTTTTCTCTTTCTTCTTAACATAAGTTCATTAAAAAGAGTAATTGCATTTTCAAGTTGTTTTTTTGTTTTCATAAGAGAATCTGAAAAATCGTCATTTTTTAAGGCAATTTCTTTTTTTTCTTTTAAATAAACTGCCACTTCTGAAATAAAATTTTTTGGAATTGTCTGGAGTTGTTCAGAATATCTCTCTTTTCTAGCAGCTTCATAGATGTCATTATAAGTTATCATTTTAGCATTACTCCTTGAAGCTGCGATGCGATTTCTCCGGAGGCCGAGCGATGTTTGCGAAACTCCTGTCGCTCATGATTTTGAACAGGCTCGCGAGTTATTAGAAATCGCTGTTCAGTGTTTTGAGGAAGTTTAAAAGAAAACAGCAGGTTTCTTTTAGCAGCTTCATATATGTCATTATAAGTTATCATTTTAATTTTTTGAGCAAATTATTATAAAAGAAAAACAATGTAGATTTTTAATGATTTCTATAATATAAAATACTTAATAATCTATTTAACAAATCCAGCTTTTTTCAATAGGTCTTTTCCCATAATGCCTTTTAATATGCCTCTTTTAGCTTCTTTTTCACAAAATTTTTTTTCTTTTGGGATTGAATTATTATAAAATAATACTGGAACAGGATCTGCAGAATGGGCTTTTAATCTGCAAGGAGTTGAATGGTCTGCAGTAACAATAACTTTTATGCTGTTAGGTGGGGCAAATTTTCTTAAAAATCTAAAGAAAATCTTGTCAATTATTTCTAGCATAGCTTTTTTTTCAAATGGCTTATTATCATGTCCAGGTAAATCTGTTTCTTTTATGTGAATATAAGCATAATCATAATTTTTATAATATTTTTTTAAAACTTTTATTGAATGCTTGCAGGCTTTTTTTAACCCATCATAGAGATTTTCATAAGAATCAAGTCCTTTTAATCTTGGATATTCAAAAGAAAAAATATTCATTCCACAAGTTTTTGAAAATCCAATTTCAAGAGGCATGTATGCTGTTGAAAGCCATTTTTTATAGAAATTTAATTTTGGGGGTTCAATGCCTGCCCCTCTTACAAGAAGATAATTTGCAGGAAGAAGTCCTTTTTTTCTTCTTTCTTGATTAATTGGATGATTTTCAAGAATTTCATGAGCTTGTTCAATAAATGAGTTTACAATATTTGCGCTATATTGGGAATTTTCTTCATCATCCAATGCTTTGCAAAACCCTATTTTTTCAGTATTTTTAATTTTACCACTAATATAAATTAAATCATTTCCTGAAATATTATCTGAAAAACCTCCTCTAAAAATTAAAACCCCTCTGTGTTGAATTGTTGGCTTGAAATCAAATTTATTGGAAATTTTTATGTTTTTATTTAAGGCTTTAGCTAAAACTTCTGCTTCTGCATTAGTTAGGGTTCTTCCAGCTCTTCTGTCAATAATATTCCCAGTTTTAATAGAATCAATTGTGGCAAAATTAGTTCGTAAAGCCAGGTCTCCTCTTGTTAATTTTAAATTAGTGCCTCTTGCTTCTAATTGTCCTCTTGTGCTTGAAATAAGCTCATTTCCAAAAATAGATACAATTGCTTCATCTGATTCTGGAATAAATCCTGGTTTAACAGGATACATATAGCCCATTTCTCCTCTGGCAGATAAAAAATCAAGATTGGGCATGTTTGCCGCTTCTAAAGGTGTTTTTTCATTAAGTTGCTTATTTGGCAAATCACCCATTCCATCTAATATTACTAAGATTCCTTTCATAATCTTTTAAAAGAAACCCTATTTATAAAAATTTATGTTTAATTGTTATAAGTATGATAACTTAATCATCAAAAACATATAGTTCATACAAGTCATGATAGGCAAGAGGTAATCTTAGATTATTATTGAGAAGTTTTACATCATATGAATTATGGTTTATCTGTCTTTTATTAGGTATAGAAGTTCCTTAAAGTGCCAATCATAAATTATTGCCTTTTTTCCTGCACATGCATCTATGGCTTTTACTCTATTTCCACAAACAAAATCTTCTCAATATCTAGAGGTAATTTAACTTTTCTTAGCATCTTAATTAAAGAAATTTTTTATATAAAAAGATTATTGCATTCAGTTAATATTATAAATCATTTCTTCTTTCTCAAATTATGTTTGGGAAATTAAAAGATAAATTAAAAAGCTGGACAAAAAAACTTTCAGAAAGAAAACAAGAAGTAGAAGAAATTTCACAGAAAGAAAAACCTGAAGAAATTAAAAAAATTCCAAAAAAATCAGAATTAGCTGAAAAGATAAAAAAACCTGAATTATCTAAAGAAATAAAACTTCCAACAGAATTTAATGTTGGATTACAAAAGTATGAGCCAGATATTGAAAAATTAAAAGAAAAAGCAAAGGAATTAGAAATAAAAGAGCATCCAAAACCAGGTGAAAAAGGGTTTTTTAGCAAAATAACTTCTAAAATAAATAAAATAAAAATTTCTGAAAAAGAGTTTGATGTTTATGCAGAAGAGCTTGAAATGCTGCTTTTGGAAAATAATGTGGCTTTAGAAGTTGCAGAAAAGATAATCAAGGAATTAAGGGAAAAAATTGTTGGAAAAGAATTATTAAAAAAAGAAATTGAAGGAGAAATCACAGAGTATTTTAAAGAAATAATAAGGGAAATACTGATTATGCCGTTTAATATAATTGAAAAAATAAAAGAAAAACAAGAAAAACCTTATGTTATTTTATTTTGCGGAATAAATGGTTCTGGAAAAACTACAACAATTGCCAAGATAGCAGCTTCCTTAAAAAATAAAAATGTCTCTTGTGTGCTTGCTGCAGCAGACACATTCAGAGCAGCATCAATTGAGCAAATTAAAACACATGGAGAAAAAATAGGTGTAAAAGTAATTTCTAATGAGTATGGTTCAGACCCTGCATCTGTTGGTTTTGATGCAATAAAATATGCAAAAAAGAACAGGCTTGATTGCGTTTTAATTGATACAGCAGGAAGAATGCATACCTCAAAAAATCTTTTAAAAGAAATTGGAAAAATTTCAAGAGTTTGCAAGCCAGACACTAAAATTTTTATTGGTGAGAGCATAACTGGAAATGATGCAATAGAACAGGTAAAAAGTTTTGACTGGGAGATTGGTATTGACGGGATAATTCTTACAAAAGCAGATATTGATGAAAAAGGCGGAACAGCTTTGTCAGTTGGTTATGTGACAAAAAAGCCAATTTTATACTTGGGAACTGGGCAGGAATATGATAAGATAGAAGTTTTTGACAAGAATAAATTTATTGAGAAACTTGGGTTGTGAATGATTTATGGGAAAATTAAAATCGATTTAATAATTTTGAATTAACTTTTTTGGCTAAGAAAAATTTTTTTGAAAAAGTCTTGGCTTTAATTTCATCAAATTTCTTGCAACTAAAAATATCAATAAATACTCTATCAAAAAATTCATCAGTGTGGATTGAAATAGAAGATGTATGGATGAATTGCAATGCAGAGTTTCCTTTTAATTTGCCTGAACCAAATCTTTCAACCATTGCTTTTCCATATGGCTTCATTTTAATTTCTTTACATAATAATTTACAAAATTTTTTTAAATTTTCTTTTTCAAATGTTTGATTATCACATCCATTCAAATTCATATGCAAGGATTGTCCCCAAAAATTTTCACTAACCATTTTTTATTCATTAATCTTTAAATGATTTATATACTTTTTGTTCCATTTAATAAAGATAAATTTATTGAAAATAGGAGATTTTAGAATAAAGATAATTTGTATATTATGTGTCTAATTTTGCTTCAGCTTCAAGAATCATATCCTAAGTGACAGGCATATGAAATTAAACTAAATTTATTAAATATTATTATATTAAACAACAATTATTTCTGCTTTTATTTAATCTTAAATCTCAACTAAAACTCATTTCTTAACAAACTCCACATCATTTAAGTTTTCAAATTCTTTATCTCCTGTTAAAAATTTTATGCCTAATTCTTTTGCCATAAAATAAGAAATACAATCTGTCATTGACATTTTTCTTTTTTGATGTTTATGCCTGAATTTCATTGCTTTGTTAATTACTTCAGGGCTTATATGAACAACATGTTTTGAGTATTTACCCAGATATTTATCAGCATTTGGATATTTTTCTCTTATAAGAACATAGCATAATTCGGCAAAAATAAAATCATTGATAATGATTTTTTTATCTAAATAAGTTTCATAATTTTTATTTCCATTTATTATCTCAAGAATTGCATATGTATCAAAAACAAAAATATCACTCATTTTCAAGCTCTTTATCCACTTCTTTTAATATCTTATCTGGAGATTTTTTAAACTTAAAAGAATTAAACATTTCTTTAAGAACATTGTCTTCATCTTTTTTTAACAATATTGTTAATTCATCTCCTTCTTTTGCCTGCGCATTCATAATTGCTTGCTGAGGCACAACTATTCCAAAAGAATTTCCCCATTTTCTTAATTTGGTTTTTATTTCTATCATAATTATACTATATAATTATACTATATAAACATTTGTAATTATTTAAAATTCTTTTTCTAAAAATTAAAAATAAAATTAGTATAAAAATAATTACTGTAATTCCAAGAATCCAATAAAGTAGATTGTTATTTTTTTTAAAGGTTAAGTACTTAAAACCACTTAAATCTGGAATTTCTTTTCCTTCTGCTGATGCTATTGTTGCTAATGTATTAAATTTTACAGAATCAATCATATCTTCACGTTCAAGAAAAGTAATCCATTGTTTTTCTTCTCCTTTTGGAACTAATACCACTAAAAATTTTCCAATATTCCAAACAGAAGAATGAATTTCTTTTGATTCTAATTCAAAATTTTTTATCAAATTTTGTGCATCCACTAAATTTATTTCTTTTTTAAAATTAACAATAAGTTGACCTGGAATAAATATCTTTGAACAATCTATTTTAGGACAATCATTTTCATATTTATCAAATTCACAATCATCATAATGAAAACTTAACCATTTATTTTTACCTTCATCTGAATAAATCCCCCCAATACCATTAAAAAAACTATCCTCACACTGAAGTGGTTTATAATAAATTAAACCTTTGTGCCCCCCAAGATTTTCAATACTTTCTAAATCCTCTAATTCAAGACCATAAATTATCTTGTTTTTAATAAGTAAATTAAAACCTGCAGAAACTAAAGATTCAAATGGGGAAATATCGGTAACAATCTGTAAATCCACAATATATAATGAAAAAAATCCATTATTTTTATCTTCTTTTGCAGTCATAAGAAAATTATGTTCTTGATGATTTATTTTAAAAGAAATTATTTTTATATTATTTTCATCTTTAATTTCACAACTCTCTACTGAACAAAAATTTTCTAAGATTTCCATTCTAATTCCAGCATCTGGTTTAAGAATCAATTCAATTTGTGGACCTGTTGTAACAACTGCAGAAATAAAATTTACGGAAAGCAAAAATGAAAATAAAATTATGGTAATTAAAGATATTTTTTTCATAATTATTTTATATTAATTTTATTTATAAACATTGTCAATTTCTGTTTTAATTAATCTTAAATCTCAATAAAGCACCAATACCAGACAAATTAAAAAACTGTTCACCTTCTGTGGTTTCTATAGAAATTGTTTCAATTTTTGAACCCATGCTTTCAGCTATTTTTTTTAATTCTTTTGCAATTTGTTTGTCTGTTTTAGTTGATAAAAATAAACTATCAACAGCCCCAAATTCAAGAGCTTTTTTAACATCGTGTTCTCCTCTGACAACCATATCTGGCTTTTCCCCAAGTGTTTCAAAAAACTTTTCCAATAATTTTTTTTCTTTCATAATTTCCTGATTTACTAAAATATCCTGGGATTTTTCCACAAGCTCTTTTAATCCAGATTCATCAGTATCTCCAATATCAATTCTTCCAATAACTTTTTCTCCAAGCTGGGTGGTTAAATATTTTCCCTCTAAGAATTCATCTTTAGTTGGAACAGGCCCTCCTACTAAAATTCCTTTAAGTTTAGGCATTGTAAAAAATACTGTTTTCATTTCTTCTGCAATTCTTTTATAAAAATCCCTGGTTAAACCTTCTGTAATTCTGTGAAATCTTTGAGAAGAGTTATGGACAAGAATGTCATTAGCAAAAAAATTCTTTGAATCTGTTTCTATATCTATCATGTCAATTTGTTGTTTATCCTTAATGATGCTTTCTATTTTTATACTATCTAATTTTTTATCTATTAATGCATGATTAATGGAGACTGAACTTGCAGAAATTTCTTTTATTTTTCCTTTTTCTTTAATAAATAAAGAATGATCATTAGAGCAAATAATATTGTGTGTATCTGTTAATATAATGCGATAAACTTTTTTTAATACATTCCACTTTTTGAGACATTTTGTAAATATAATTGTGTTATTTTTCATATCCAATGCTTTTATTTTATCCCCTATTTTAATACTTTCAATTTTTTTAAAACCTTTGGGAGTTTCAACAAGTGAACTTTTGTGAAGGCACTGTCCTCCAGCCCTTACTTTTGAAGGAATACCTGAAGTCATTTTTTGTAAAACTTCAATTCTCTTGCCCTCTAACAAGCCAATAGTTGCTTCTTTTCTGTCCATTACTAATAAACCAAAAACCTCTGTAACCGCCATCATTTCTTTTAAAGGTTCTAAAACAAATTCTTTATCACAGCGATATAATCTAATCTTCAGGGGCATGGGTGGCTCAATGTCCCATAATTGCATATCATCTTGTCCTTCAACTTTGGAAACATTTCCACAAAACACAGCTAATCCATTTTCAGGAGTTTTTCTCAGGGTTTTCAAATGCCTGACAATTTTTTCAAGAGCTTCTGAAACATTTTTTCTAGTAGCAGTGGACTTAATATTTTTTGCAGTTGATTTTTCAGCTTCTAATTGTCTTTGCACAGAGTTTACATCATAACCTGCAGCAATATAAACACTAATTAATTCAGTCTGCCGACCTTTATAGGTTTCAAGTTGTTCTAATTTTTCTGTAAGTTCTTGTTTTGTTATTGGCATTTTAAATTAAATTATGAGTTGTTATTAAATCTCTTTCAAATTTTTTTAATTCTTCAGGGATTTTAATTCCTTTTATTTCATTTCTCAGACTTATCCCTTTGTCTTTTTTATTTTTCCAAACTTTTTTATTAAATTCAATTATTTTTTCAACTAATTTCAAATCAGATTTTCCTTTTTTTGCTTTTGGAAACTCAATTTCAAATAAATTTATTTTTTTGTCTTCAGCTATATTTGTAGTAACTTGCGGAATTACTGGGTAAATTAGGATTAAAAATCTTTCAAGAAGATAATGCAAGGTGTATTTTGCAGAATTGCTTTGTTCTTTGCTAAATTTATTATCTTTGTTATATGCTCTGGATTTTGCTATTTCAAGATAATGAGAAGCAAAGATTTCCCATAAAAAATATCTTAATTTTGAAACAGGATTATAAAAATCATAATTATGATAAGCTTTATCAGTAAAATCAGTTAAATTTTCTATATAGTCAATGAATAATTTATCAATGTTTGTTAATTCTACTTGTTTTATTTTTTCAAATTGCATAATAAATTTAGATACATTTAAAATTTTAGTCAGGGTTTTAACTTCTGCTTTGATTCTTTCTTCAGAACAACTTAAATCAGTTTTAGAAAGATCTCCTTCTGTTGCAGCCCATATTCTTATTGCTTCTGCACCATATTCTTTAAGCAAATAATGAGGGTCAATTACATTGCCTACTGACTTGCTCATTTTTTTCCCTTTACTATCTAAAATATGCTGATGAATCCAGGCATCTTGAAAACAAAGTTTTCCTGTTTCAAGATATCCTCTTAAAAGAGTGTAATACAACCAGGTTCTTACAATTTCTTTGCCTTGGGGTCTTAAGGTTGCAGGATATGCTTTGTCAAAAAAAACATTATCTTTTTTGTATTTTAATATATATAATTCAGATATTGAAGAGTCCATCCATGTATCAAAAACCCTTATTTCACCTTTCCATTTTTTATCAGGAAAATCTTTCACAATTCCAATTTTTTTCTCATTTTCATAAACCTCTGCATTTTTTGGAACATCTTGTTTCCATGGCTGGTAATATTTTCCAGGCAATGGAACTGCAATAAGATTACCTGAATACCATAGTGGAATTTCAGTTGCATAAAATCTTCTTCTTGAAATAGGCCAATCAATTGAAATAGCATCAATCCAATCTTCAAGTATTTTTCTTGAAATTTCAGGATAAAAATTTAATTTTTTTGAGATTTTTCTTATTTTTTCTTTAATATCTAATTGCTTTAAATAAAATTCAGGCATTTCAATAAATTCTATTTCAACTTTTGATCTTTCTGAGATAGGCGTTCTATGAACAATATTTTCCTGCTTAACAAGTAATTTTTTTTCTTTAAGTGTTTCAATAATTTTTTTTCGAGCCTCTCTTACTTTTAATCCTTTTAAAAAACCAGCATGTTCATTCATTGTTCCATTAATATTAATGGCAATAACTGGTTTCAAATTTTGCTCTCTGAAAAACTGAATATCTGATAAATCTCCTGCAGAACACATCATTGCAATTCCTGTTCCTTTTTCAGGGTCTGCCAGAGGATGCGATTTTATTGGAATTTCTTTTTCAAATAAAGGACTAATTGCAGTTTTGCCTTCAAGATGTTTATATCTTTTATCTTTTGCATTAAAAATAACCATTCCACAAGTGCAGATTAATTCAGGTCGGGTTGTGCCAATAATAATTTCTTCTCCTGTTTCTTTAATTTTCCATTTAATATCATTAAACCATGATTTAATATATTCATATTCAATTTCAGAATCAGCAATTGTAGTTTGTAAAATTGAGTCCCAATTAGTAACCCTCATAGCTTCATAAATTAAACCTTTTTTATATAATTCAATAAAAGTAGATTGGGTTAGGGTTCGATAATCAGGAGAATCAGTTAGATACACGCTTCCTATGTGGTTTCCCTGCTTATAAGAAGTAAATGAAATTCCTAATTTTGCAAATGTATCTTTTGTTTCAAAACCTGTTTCATTTAAAAGTTTTTCACATAATTTTAAAAATTCTGTTCTAGATAAATCAAATGCAGAAACCTTGTATTTTTTTTCAGCACCAATTTCTATTGGCAGTCCGTTTCTGTCAAGCCCTAGTGGAAAAAGAACTTCAAATCCTTTCATTCTTTTGTATCTTGCAAACATATCCATAAAACAATATGTTACAGCTTGCGCAATATGAACTGGGGCATTAATATATGGGGGGGGTGTATCAATAGAATAAATCTTTTTTTTAGTCTCTGGATTAAACTTGAATTTTTCAGATTTTGCCCATTTTTCAGTTATTTTATTTTCTATTTCAATATTCCATTTATTTTCCATTTACAGAAAACAAACACAAATCTTATAAAGTTTCTCTTTTTCAATTTATCATGGCAAACAATCAGGTAAGCATGCCTTCTGGATTTGGAGGGTTAATGAGGTTTAATGAAGAGTATGCAAGCAAGTTTAATTTAAAACCAATGCATGTAATGGTATTTATTGTATTAATCGTGGCATTTAGAATTTTCTTAGGGGGTATATTTTAGTTAGGATGGAGAGAGATTATTATAACGAACATTCATGTGGCAGAGGGTTGAGAAAGATTGTATTAAAAGTTTTTACTAAAAGAGAAATAAGAAATATAGATTCTTGTGTTCCTTATTGTGATATATTTGTAAATGGAAAACAAAAAGGAACAATAAGGGTAAATAAGAAAGGAAATAACAATCAAAAATACAATGTACGCGATTTAATATCTAAAGCTCGTGGTTTTTATGTAGGTAATATTTTCGAAAAACATTATAATCTTGATGTAATTATACATGAAACCCAAAAATTTTATAGAGGTTTATCTTGGGGATGAAAAATACTATTATTTTAATGGATGAATTTGAAAGAAAATATCCTTGTAAAATTAATTTAAATTTATTAATGCAAAATTTGAAGTCTTTTGTTGCAGCAACTCATAATTTTATTGTTTATTAATTACCCTTGTCTTGAGCACTTTAGTTAGGGTAATTAAAATAGAAAACTATAAATAATGTTTATTATAATGAAAAAAATGGAAACAGCAATTTATTCAATCAATGAATTTAAAAAGATTTATTATCCTAATCATTATAAAGAGGAGTTAATACAAAATATGACTCCTGAAGAAAGAGGTAAAGATATGGCAAAAAAATCAATTGATAAAATAATAAAATTTTTAAAAAATTAAAATGTTTCCAGGTTTAAATCCAAAAAAAATGCAGCAGGTTATGAAGCAAATGGGAATTGCTCAGGAAGAAATTTCTGCTTCTAGAGTTATAATTGAAAAAACAGATAATAGCAGGATTATTATTGAAAATCCTTCTGTGACAAAGATAAAAATGCAAGGGCAGGAAACATTCCAGATAGCAGGAGATGCAACAGAGCAAGCAGGGGAAGTTGGAATTTCAGAGCAGGATGTTCAGGCAATTATTGAAAAAACAGGTTGTTCTGAAGAACAAGCAAGAGAAGTTTTAGAAAAGACAGGTGATTTGGCTGACGCTATTCTTGAATTAAGCTGAAAAGTCTAAAATTTGTTTCATATTTTTAAAGAGTAAATATAAAACCCAATAAAATTATAATTTTGTCTTAATTACACATTCAATTAGGTGGTGGCTCTTTTGTTATGCATAAAATTAAGGTTCGCAAATTATTAATAGAAATCACTAATGTCAGTAAATTAAATGATTTTAGAAGCTCTAATCTCAATAGATTTAAAGTTAAATGAAAAATACCTTTATCAATTAGAAACTGTAGTTAAGTAAAAGAGAAGTATTTTATTAAGTTATCGTTAGCACATGTCTTTGGGTGGGATGATTAATGGGTTATCATAATTTGATTTAACAACTTTTAATCAGACTTTTTTAAAATTGACTCTCTGAACCCAAAAATTATTCAGCAGAAATAAGGTTCTTGATAGTCACATTAGAAAGAAAATCATTGGGCATTCTTTTACTTACAGAAAGAATTTCTATTCCCAAAATATTTCCGTCTTTATCTAAATCAATAATTGTATTATCATCAATTTTTTTATTTGAAGCAAATTCTCCACTACTAAATTCAATATATACTGCATCAGCTTCTTTATCAAAAGTTATTTTCATATCCAATAAACAGTCACAATCTTTATATATTTATCTCTTTCATAAACCACTTCTATTTTTCCTCTTCCAATGTCTTTTTGAGCATAATATTTTCCTTCTTTTTTATCTGTTTTTTCAGCATATTTAATTGTGTTAATTATTTCATCTTTAGAAATGTTTCTTTTTTTCATTCTCCATCCAACATGCTTTGTAAAAATTATGTTCATTATTTTATCAAAGAAAGAGATATTAAAAATTTATCCCTATTGATTTTAAGATTTCTAAAATCTGCAATTAAAATTCTTGAATTAAGCTGATTTTTTAAATAAACTCAATTACCAATATTTATATCAACTTTCAATACTTTGTAATTTATGGAAAAATTCCTGGAAAATCTTCAAGAAGCTGGAAAAATAATACAAACAGCAGATCATATGATTTATGTAACTTTTCCTATTGTTCAGGATAAAATACTTTTATTAAAAATACTATCAGAACTGAAGATTGCTATTTCAAAATGCATAAATTCAATTCTTCAGTATGAATATCTTTTCAAAAGAATAAAGTTATTTAGTAATCCTAAGCAAAATTTTAAGAATTTTCAGGATAAATGTGCCAAGAGATATAATATTACAAAACAAGAAATAGATTTGATCAATGAATTATTTGAAATTATTGAAAAACACAAACAAAGCTCATTTGAGTTTAAAAAAGGGGATAAAATAATAATTATGACTGAAAATTTTACTCCCAAATCAATTGCTTTGGAAGATATAAAGAAATTTTTAATTTTGAGCAAAAACATTTTAAAAAAAACTCTTGAAAACATAAAAACCTAATTTTGAGGAAAAAAATTATATAATTTATTATGGTAGAATTTTGAGATAAATATAAAAACCCTTTTTTCTTGTTATATTATACTTCTAATTAGGGATAATATGGAAAAAATAATACAGGAAAAAATTAGTGCAGACCATCTATTATATGTTAGTTTGAAATATACAAAAACTTGTGATGTAATTTTTAATCTTATGCTAAGATGGAGAAAAATGATAAAAACAAGCATTGAGCAGATGCTTAAACATGCTAAAAAGAAAAAAAAGATAACAAAAATTTCTACTAATCCCGTGGGGCAAATTGATGAAATCAAAAAATTATTTAACAAAAATAAAGATTTTTTACAAGTGATTGAAATGTATGAAATGCTGAGAAAATTAGAGGATTTAAGGACAGAAAGAATAGGCGAATTTAGAAAAAATGTTAATTTGAAGATATTTTACCAAGGCAAAGAAATAAATGTAAATCTTGAGCAATTAAAAATTTATGCTGAAAATTTAGAAAATTTTATAAGAACTACAAAACAGTTCCTGTCAAGTTAATAGAATTTTGCCAAAATATCAAAACTTTCTGCGAAGAATTTTGAATAGTTATTTTATTTAAACTTCTTTTAAGAAGGTTTTATAAACATATTTTTTGTATAAAATATTTATAAAGGGAAAAAATCTCTTTAATTTAATTAAAATGGCAAAAATAATTGTTATTACATCTGGAAAAGGAGGTGCTGGAAAAACAACAACAGCAATTAATTTAGGCGCTGCTATGAATTATTTTGGAAAAGATGTTTTAATTATTGATGGTAATTTATCCACCCCAAATATCGGGATTCATTTAAATTCTCCTGAAGTTCCGATAAATCTGAATCATGTTTTGCAGAACAAAGCAGACATTTATGAAGCAATTTATGAGCATGAATCTGGAATGAAAATAATTCCTTCCTCTTTATCTATAAAAGAATTAAAAAAAATAAAACCTGAAAGAATAAAAGATTTTAAAGAGGCTTTTAAAAAAATTTCTGATTATATTATTGTGGACAGTGCAGCAGGATTGGGAAATGAGGCTTTGTCAACTATTGACCTTGCAGATGAAATAATAATTGTGACAAATCCTGAAATGCCTGCAATAACTGATGCTTTAAAAACAATTAAACTTGCTGAAGAAATGAAGAAAAAAATAATTGGCATTATTGTTACAAAAGTTAGAAAAAATCAAATAGAAATGCAGCCAGAAATTGTTAAAGAAATGCTGGAATTGCCTATTTTAGGCATGATTCCTGATGATATTGCGGTTTCTAAATCATTAAATTTAAAAGATGCAGTTATTCATGTTTTTCCAAAAAGCAAGGCATCACGGGCATATAAGGAGATTGCAGCAAAACTTCTGGATGTTGATTATGATTCAAATAAAGACAGGGAAAAATTGATAATAAGACTTCTTAAAGCAATGGGATTGAGAAGAGAATAAATTATTTTTAAAAACTAAATCTTAAATCAAGTTTTTTTGTTTGATTACACATTTAATTAGAGGATAGTTCTTTTGTTATATATAAAATTAGAGGGCATAATTATTAATATAAATCATGAATATCATTAACTTAAATGATTTTAAAATTTCTTATCTCAATAATTTTAAAGTTAAATTAAGAATAAGTTTATCAACTAGACATTGTAATTAATAAAATTAATTCATATTAATAAATCAGGTAAGTTTAGGTGTTTTATTCTTGAATTCACCAAGTTAAATTCAAATTATTTCTATTATTTAAAAATGATATTTAAAGTTAGAGCCTGTTCCAAAAAACTATATTTTCTGAATTTTTAGAAGATGACTGATGTGTCAAATAATAAAAATATTCATTTAAAAAATAATAGATTTTTTTTAGTTCAGAATTTTTTAATCCGGATTTTTGATAATAACATGAACCATTGAATCCAATTTTATTATATTGCAAAGATTTATCTGTGACAATTTCTAATTTTCCAAATTTAATTCCTTTAAATTTTTCAGTTAATGATGTTTCTTCAGATAGTTTCAATGAAATTTTTTTAAGAGATTTTGCGATTAATTCTTTGTCAGGCAGCGGGGCGATATAATTCCAACCAGCCCAACATGGAAGATGGAAAAAAGGCAATGTTAAATTCTTTAGATTTATTTTATATATAAAAATTTGATTTTCAGATAATTCAATCATGTTTAACTAAGAGAAAACAATTTAAATAAATTTGCCTGATAATTTTAAATTATTTTTTTAAACAAAACCTCTGATTTTATTATTTTTTTAGCACTAAATTGTTTTGTTATTTTTTCCGAGGTTTCAGGAATAAAAGGCCATAATAATTCAGCAATTTTTAGAATTGATTCTTTTAATTCATAAAGAACTTTTTTGTTTTTTGTTTCCCAAGGTTTTTTATTTTGAACATATTCATTGCAAATATCAACAAATGCAAAAATTTCATTTAAAACCTTGTCAAGTTCATAATTTTCAAATAATTTTTCAATTTTTTTTAGATTTAATTTTTTAATTAGTTTATTTTCACATTTTTCAATACTATTTTTTTTGCCATAGAACTCAGTATAAAAAGGTACACCGAGCGGTGCTATTAATCCTTCAACTCTTGAAACAAGGTTTCCAAGCTTATCTGCAAGTTCATTATTGTGCCGGTTTATCAGTGCTTGTTCTGAAAAATCCCCATCTTTTCCAAAAGGGATTTCTCTTAATAAAAAATATCTTGCAGAATCTACTCCTGCAATAGATATTAATTCATTAATATTAATAGTTTTTCCGCGAGATTTTGAAATTTTTTCTTTATTGATTGTCCAATATCCATGAATAAAAATAGATTCAGGCAATTTAATTTCTGCAGACATTAAAATCGCTGGCCAAATAACTGCGTGAAACCACATGATGTCTTTGGCAACAATTTGTAAATCTGGAGGCCAGAATTCTTTATTTTTCTTTACAGCAGTATAATAATTTAATAAAGCATCAAACCAAACATAACAAATATGCTTTTTATCAAAAGGCAGGGGAATACCCCAGTCAAAACTAGTTCTGGATATGCTTAAATCTAAGAGTCCCTTATTTAAACGATTAAGAATTTCCTTTTTTTTATTTTTGGGAAGAATAAATTTTGGATTTTTTTTATAGAATTCAATAAGTTTATTTTTATATTTGCTTAATTTAAAAAAATAAGTATCTTCTTCTAATTTTTCTAGTTTTGTTTTATGAATTGGGCAATATCCTTTTTTCAAATCTTTGTCAGTATAATAAGCCTCGCAACCTGTGCAGTATAGCCCTTTATAAGTTCCCTTATAGATATCCCCTTTGTTATAAATTTTTTGCAAAATTTCTTTTACAACTTTTTCATGGTCTTTATCAGTAGTTCTAATAAACCTATCATAATCAATATTTAATTTTTTCCAGGCGTCTTTAAATTTTGGAATTAAACTATCTGTGAATTCTTTGGGTTTTTTATTAAATTTTTCTGCTATTGCTTGTATTTTTTTCCCGTGCTCGTCTGTTCCAGTGAGTAAAAAAACTTTTTTTCCTTTAAACTTGTTCCATCTGGCTAAGACATCTGCAATTATTGTGGTGTAAGCATGCCCAATATGCGGAATATCATTAGGATAGTATATGGGGGTAGTTACATAAAATTTATTTTTCATAAATAAGGCTATTTTTGAAAGTATTTAAAAATAACTGAAATAGGGATTATTGATATTTTAAATAAGCAAAGCCTTTTAAATAAAAGCTTGTTAGGATTAAGATGTTTAAAAAAAAATTATGTAAAAATTGCGGAAATAAAATTGGAGATAAACATAGATTTTGCCCTTGTTGCGGGGCTCAAACAAACAAAGATTCAGAAGAAAATTGGGGCATGCTTGGAAAAAATGATTCAATTCAGCCTGATGATGCGTTTTCTTTTCCTATGGGGTTTGGTAATATTTTTAATTCCTTGGTGAAAAATTTAAACAATCAGTTTAATGAGTTAAATAAGGAAATAGGAATGCAAAATGATTTGGGCAAAAAAGATTTTAATAAAAAGGCAGTTCCAATGAAAAAAGGAATAAGCATAAGCATATCTACTTCTGGCAATAATCCTCCAAGAATAAAAATAAGTCAAATGGGAAATTGTGAAAAAAAACTAATTAAAAGGAAAAATTTTTCTAAAAATTTTTCTGAAAACAATTTGAAAAAACTTTCAAAACTTGTTAAAAAAGAACCCTTGACAGAAATTAAAAGGCTTTCAAATGAGCTTATATATGAAATAAATCTTCCTGGAGTAAAATCTTTGGATGATATTTCAATATTAAATCTTGAAAATAGCATTGAGATAAAAGCCCTTACAAAGACAAAAGCTTATGTAAAAATAATTCCAATTTCTTTGCCAATGAAAAATTATGAGTTTGCAAATGAAAAATTAATTCTTGAATTTGGGGATAAAAATTAATATAATTTTATAAATCTTCTAATAAAGACTTTTTTATATTTCTCATGCTTTCCACTTCTTCACGAGCTTGAGATTCATTGTATAAAATTCCGTTCATAATAAAAACAGCATAAAAAGCTATCTTATCAACCAGTTTTTTTCCAGAATATCCGCCAGAGAGTTCAATTAAATTCATAATATGTTGTTTTTCGCCTTTTTGATAGTGCATATGATGAATTTGTAAGCATTCTTTATAAAAATTTGTATAATTAAAATTAAATATGAGCCTGCACAGATTTGAACTGTGGACCCCTGCCTTATCAGAGCAGTACTCTAGCCAGGCTGAGCTACAGGCTCATATATTAAAAATCACATAAAATACGTTTATAAAAGTTATGAAAACAAAACACTAAGCTTTAAAAATAGATTTTTTCTAAATAATTTATGGTTAAGGGATTATATCATTATTTAAGGCAGGCATGGAAAAAGCCAGATAAAAAAACATTAAGAGAAAGAATGATTGTTTGGAGGAAATCTGGTGTTTTTACAAAAGTTGAAAAACCCTTGAGATTAGACAGGGCAAGAGCACTAGGGTATAAAGACAAAAAAGGATTTGTAACAATAAGAATAAGAATAAAAAGAGGGGGGCATAAAAGACCAAGACCAAATAAAGGAAGAAGAGGTAAGAGATTACACACTAGAAAAAATCTTAAGATGAATTATAAATGGATTGCAGAACAAAGAGTTGCAAGAAAATACAAAAATCTTGAGGTATTAAATTCATACTTAATTGGAAAAGATGGGATGCATTATTTTTATGAAGTTATTTGTGTAGACCCTCAAAAGCCTGAAATTAAAAATGACAAAACAATTAACTGGATTTGCAAGCCTCAGCATAAAAAAAGACCTATGCGGGGACTTACATCTGCTGCTAAAAAATCAAGGGGTTTGAGAAACAAGCATCCTACTTCAAAGACACGTCCTTCTGTAAGGGCAGGAAAAAGAAGAGGGAAATAAAAAACAATAATTTTTTAAATCTGGTTGTATATTAAAAAATCATGAAAATTACTTATAGAAGATTAATTAATGAAAAAGAATCTAAATTAGAGCAACTTGGAAAAGAAAAAATAGATTTTAATGAGGAATTTGAGAAAAAAATACCTGAAATTAGAAATAATACTGAATTCATTTCTGAAGTGTATAAATCCATAGAGGATATTATTGTAGAAAAAGGAGAAAAATATAAGGGGGCTAATCTTGCGGTTATAGAAGAGAGCAAGATAATGGTGCCATTAATCGAAGTTGTAAATGTGACTTATTACAAGGGGATGTGTGTTGAAAAGCCAAGATATTGCTGTACATGTTCTTAAAAAATCTTTTTTAAATTTAAATTGTGATTGAGAGATTAAAGGAAATAGTTTTAAACCTGTTTGATTAATTTAATTTATGGTATTTGAAAATTTAAAACAGATTTATTTTCACAAGTATCTTAAAAATAAGGAATTAAACCAGTTTTATCTTACAATTGTTTTGATGAATTTTGGAATATCTTTAATCAGCATTTTTGTTCCAATTTATCTTTATAAACTTGGATATTCTATAACTCAGATATTATTCTTTTTCTTTATTTGGGCTTTAGCTTATATTATTTTTTTATATCCTGGTTCAAAACTAGTTTCAAAAATAGGCGCAAAACATTCTATTTTGCTTTCAACATTTTTTGCAATTATTTATTATCTTGGTTTAAATTTTATAGATAATTTAAGTTTTTTATTTTTTATTTTGCCAGCAGTAAATGCCTTGCATGCTTTATTTTACTGGCATGGTTATCACACTCTTTTTATTTTGCATTCAGATAAAAAACAAAGAGGGAAAGAAATTGGTTTTAGTTATATTCTTACATTTGTTTCTGTTGCTATTGCCCCTTTTATCGGGGGTTTAATTGCAAAAGAAACATTTGCATTATTATTTGGCATTGGGAGTTTTTTTATTCTTGTCAGCACAATACCTTTGTTTTTTACAAGGGAAAATTATTGTCCAAATCACCTTACTTTCAAATCTCTTTATGAAAGTATTTTGTCAAGAAAAGAAAAAAAAGATATTCTTAGTTTTTCAGGATATGCTATTGAGTCAATAATACAAGCAGTTATCTGGCCAATTTATCTTATTATTATTTTAGGGACATATGTTAAGACTGGGTTAATTGTTTCACTTACTACTGGGATTTCATTGCTGGGAATTTATGTTGCAGGAGTTTTGTCTGATAAATATAATAAAATTAAATTAATAAGAATATGGTCTGTATTCCATTCACTAGCCTGGATTGCCAGAATATTTGTAAATTCTATGACTAAAATATTTTTCATAGATTCTTATAAAGGACTTACACAAAAATTATTATATATTCCCTGGGAGGTTCAGATTTATAAATTAGCAGATAAAAGAAAATATTTTGAGTTTATTATTTTTGAGCATTTGATTTTTCAATTGGCAAGAGTTTTGATATTGCCGGTTTTAATGGCTGTTTTCTTTTTTGATTTTTATCCTTTTGTTACTACTTTTATAATTGCTGCATTTTTTAGCTTATTTTATGGTTTTATAAAAAGGAAATAAAGAGAAATTCTTAAAAACTCTTTAATATTATTTTCAACATGGTGATAAATTTTTTTTATTTAATTGCAATTATTGGTTTAATTTCAATAATATCTGGAACACTGATGATTTCCATGAAAAAAAGTTTTAGGAGGAGATATATTTATCCTCTTTTGATATTGGGGGGAATTTGTTTGGAAATTTATAGCATCTATATTCAGGACAAAATTTTTATAATCTTGCAAGGGGTTTTTATAATCTCGTCAATATATGGCTTAATTAAAATTCATGAAACACATAGAAAATGAGATATAAAATAATTGCAGAACTTTATGAGGCGCTTTCAAGTACAACAAAACGTCTTGAAAAAATTGATATTCTTTCTAAATTTTTAAAATTATTATCTGAAAAAGAAGGGGATATTATGTATTTGTTAATGGGGGATATTTACCCTGAGTATAATGAAAAAAGAATTGGGATAAGCAATCAGTTAGTTATAAAAGCTATTTCAAAAGCAACAGGAATTGAAACAAAAAAAATAATTCATGAATGGAAAGTTATTGGTGATTTGGGGAGGGTTGCAGAAAAATTTACCCTGCATAAAAAACAAGCTACATTGCAGAGCCATGTTTTAACAACTGAAAAGGTTTTGGAGAATTTAAGAAAACTTCCAGAACTTGAGGGAAAAGGAACAGTAAATAAAAAAATGGGCCTGATAACTGAACTTTTAACATCTGCTGAGCCTATTGAAGCAAAATATTTGATAAGAACCTTGATAGGGGATTTAAGAATTGGAATTCAAGAAAGCACAATTCGTGAATCAATGTCTGGGGCATTTTTTGATAGGGATAAGCAAGCATCAAAAAAAATTCAAGAGGCTATTGATAAATCCAATGATGTTGCAGTTGTTTTTGAAATTGCAAGAAAAGGCAAATTAAAAGAATTAGAAAAAATTTCATTGGAGGTTGGAAAACCAATAAAAGCGATGCTTGCCCAGAAAGTTACAACAATTAAAGAGGGTTTTAAAGCACTGGGTAAATTTTGTGCTGTGGAATATAAATATGATGGATTTCGGCTTTTGATTCACAAAAAAGGTGAGAATATTTCATTATTCACAAGAAGTTTAGAAAATGTAACAAATCAATTTCCAGAAGTTGTGGGGTATGTTCAAAAATATGTAAAGGGAAATTCATTTATTCTGGATTCAGAGGCAGTTGGGTTTGATAAAAAAACAAAAGAATATAAATCTTTTCAAAAAATAAGCCAGAGGATAAGAAGAAAATACAATATTGAAAAACTTCAAAAAGAACTTCCAGTTGAGATAAATGTTTTTGATATTTTATATTATAATGGAAAATCCCAGTTAGATGAACCTTTTGAAAAAAGAACAAAACTTTTAAGAAAAATTATAACAAAAACACCTTATAAATTAATTCCTTCTAAGCAGGTAATTACAAGCAGTGAAGCAAAAGCACAGGAATTTTATAAAAAAGCACTAGAAGACAATCAAGAGGGAGTTATGCTAAAAAATCTCCAGGCAGAATACAAGCCTGGAAGAAGAGTAGGGCATATGTTAAAAATAAAACCAGAAGAAAGAGATTTAGACTTGGTAATTACTGGAGCAGAATATGGAACAGGAAAAAGAAAAGGGTGGTTGTCTAGTTTTATACTTTCCTGCAAGGGGGATAAAGGAGAGTATCTTGAAATAGGCAAGGTTGGAACAGGAATAAAAGAGAAGACAGAGCAGGGAATTTCTTTTGATGAATTAACAAAAAAATTAAGTCCTTATATTTTTAAGGAAAAAGGAAAAAATGTTTTTATT
>Ga0180732_1000558_pt1 | contig 30407 bp, 59 predicted proteins | sample KR11_01MetaG_FD_148674 | JGI IMG/M metagenome (GOLD analysis project Ga0180732, IMG submission 148674) | Groundwater microbial communities from the Olkiluoto Island deep subsurface site, Finland - KR11_0.1 MetaG | ecosystem: Environmental > Aquatic > Deep subsurface > Groundwater | place... | reverse complement strand
TCAGGAAAACAAATTCTTCGAGCCTGGAAGTTATGCGCCTGGGACAATTGTAAATCCGGAAAATAAGAAGATTCCAGCTACGATTCAGATTGCGGATTCGGGAGATGTCACGATTATCGAAGAGTCGGAATTATTCCTGCATGTGCAGTTTCATGGAAAGTATTTGAAAGGAAGATGGGTTTTCAAGCGCGGGGGGCCGAATGAAACTTTATGGGACTTGGAAAAGTCAAGGTCTCCGCAGGTTATGAAAGCGATGGGACTTGCAGAAATGAAGTTTATAGAGGATAATTCCGAAAAACTTTCAAGGAGAGAACTTTCGGAAAAAGTCGGGGTTTCCGAAGTAAGCGTCTGGTCGGCGCAGAAGCGGCTCGGAATAATATAGAAGAAATAAACCCCCGGCGGATGAGCTCGGCCAGGGGTCATTGAGGAAGGGCGCGCCCAGCGTTTCGATGTCTTCTCAGCGCAATAATTTGTCGTGGGGAGCTTATAAATTAAGCGGTTATTTGAGTGTATAAGAGTAAAGTTTATACTTTACGCTAAAATTGAGTGTAAAGTGCGTAAAACTTTATGCTTGACGGTTATTATTATTATTATTTGTACTGTAAGTAACTAACTATACTCTATTTACTCACACTCATTTATTTTTGTTTTTTAACCATAAAGGGTAAATTATACGCTTTATACTCTAATTTTACGAGGGGAAAGCGAAACTTTATATACGGGACAATTCATAAAAAGAACGGCATAAAATCCGGCGCGGCCGCATGTTGATATCGGACAAATAGGCTTCGCCGAATTATTCGTTTTGTGCCGGTGGATTGAGAGAATGGTGGAGTTCAGAACCGCAAAGATGTATGACGGGAAGACTGTCGGAATTGAGCGCACAGATGGCGTTTTCTACAAGGGTTTTGTGAAGAAAGTTTCTAAGAAGGATTTGACCCTCGAGTTTCAGGGAATGCTCCAGAGCTACACTCTCGAATCCATAACAAAAATTCGGGAGTTGAAAAAGAATGAGCAACGTTGAAAAATTATTATCGGAAATATTGAAGGAACTAAAGGCAATGAGGGATTCGCAGGAGGATCTGCGCGCGGACTTGGCGGAGACGCTCGCGCTGAAGCGGAAACATCTATCCGGAAAATCCCAAAAATATCTGGATTTCGAGAGTTTTGTTTTGGGGAGAAATTGGACCGACACTCCGGCGGTAGTGGGAAAATTCAGGGTTTCAAAAATGACCGCTCTGACATGGATGAATCATTTTGCATACGATCATTCGGGTGAAGGATTCTTCGTGCGCAGGGGGTTCGGGCAGGATCCATCAATGCTTTTGAGAAAAAAAGACAGGGGAGGAAAATCCGCTTAATTTATAAGGCAAAAATCAAATATTTATAGGCATGAACGATCTGTTGCCGATGAGCGTTTTTCAGGAAATGTCTTCGAGAAATGAAACTTTGCGGAGAATTTGCCTCGCAGATTCTGCAACGCGCAACAGGATGATTAAAAAACCTGCGATTAAAGACCTTCTTGATATCCCGATTCCTTACACCGTTGAGAACGTTCCGCTGATTACCGAGGGAGTTCATAACGGCGATTTCTATCCGGCATCCGTCTTGCGGGAGTCGGTTGCGCAGCATGAGGGGCTGCAGATTTTTGCGGACCATCACAATAATTTTTTAGGGGGAACGGTTTTGACTTTCTGCGGAATGATTCACGACCCATATTGGAGCGAGGAATTGAAAAGTATAGTGGCCGGAAAAGTTGATTTTATCATTCCCGATATAGCCAGGGCATTAGCCTATGGCGCGAAATTCGGGCTTTCTTGCACGGTTGACGCTGACACTCGCATCGATCCCAACAGCAGGCAGAAGGCGGTTTTTTCGCCTGTCTTCAGAAGCTATTCTGTTGTTCTTGATCCTGCTTGCAGGGAAACTATGATGAACGAGAAAAAACACGAGGTGATTGATACGGAAGGAGAACCAAACGGATTAAGTCAGGATTTGGCTTCTGATTTCGTGACAGCACTCGCAAACTCTTTGACGCAAAAGTACGGCATGGACGCAGCCGCGATGCTCACAGGGAAGAAAAAGGAGTATCCGGAAGTGTATGGCTATCCAGAGAAAAAGAAAAAGATGGAGGAAGATTTGGAGAAAGCATCCATGGAGGCAAAAGCCGCGCTTGAAGCGAAGAAGGGTTTGGAGAGTTCGGTTGCGAAACTTGAGGCTGACATGAAGAAACTTTCTGCTGACATGGAAACATCGAAGGCAGAGAACGCAAAACTTTCGCAGGAACTCGCCGGATATAAAGCGAAGGAGCTCGAGGCGGAAATCACAGGAGTGATTGAGGCAGAAAAGACTCTCGGAATGCTGCAAGCCGACGGGGTTACCGCAAGGCTTGAGGAATTGAAAAAATTGAGCATGCCTGAAATAATGGCAATCAGCGGACAGCTCGAGAGAACTCTGAAGGCAACGGAAGGCTTGGATGCAACGCCATCGGAACTCGGATTGGCAGCACCAGCGGCACCGACACAAAAACAATTAGGCGCACACACCGCGCAAGACGGGCATGACGGGGCAAGGAGAATGCTCGAAATGATGCGCAAAGCGCAGGGAGGATAAATATGGGATTATCAAGACTGCAGATGCTAAATGCTGCAATGAGGACAGACGGAGAGAAGCGAAAGATGCTTACGGCAGCCGCAGCTCTCACAGATACATCAACGAGCCAAATTTCAGAAACGCAGATGACAATCCTTTCGCCGGAAGTCATTAAGTTCGCGGAGAACTTGAGATACTTCCAAGGATTTATGAAGCAGGATACGCAGGTTCTTTTGCCAAACAAAAACAAGACGGCAAGATTGACCATTACGAACGCGCATCTAACTATGAATGAATCGCACACGGAAGGAGATGAGAGGACATATACGGAAATGACAAACGTAGATACCGTTGATGCAACGCCGACTCCGAAGCTGGGAGCAATAGGAATTACCAAGGAGATCGTGGATACATCGGCTCTGGACTTGATCGATTTGGCAAGATACATGATTGCGCAGCACCACGAGGAAGCGGTAGACAAGGCATGTGCGACAGAAACAGACACAGGCTCCACGACAAATATTGTTTGGGGCGGAGATGCGACTACGGCGGCAACTCTCGCAACGTCGGACACGATGACTTTGGATTTGGTGGCAGACGGAATACAGAAAATAAAGGCAAACGGGTTCAAGCAGGTTGCGCTGTTCATAGCATCCGCGCAGGAGAAAGTATTCCTCAAAAGTTCGCAGTTCACAAACGCTGCGGAATATGGGTCCAGCGAAGTCAGGATGAATGGAGAGATTGGAACTGAGAAATATTTGGGACTGAAAATAATCTCGACGGAGAACACAAAGACTTACGCGGCCTCGGCAACGGACTTGACGGACTCGACTGCTTGGGGAGCTGCTGGACATTCGTGCGCGCTGATCGGAGACTTCATGAACAGGCAAGCGGCGGCAGCAATCGCATGGAAAGAGAGATTGAAGGTTGACTATGAATATCTGAAGAAGTTCGCCAACCACTATCTTTACTACGATGCGAACTACATCGTGAAGACAACACAGCCAAAGGCCATGTGCCTGATAAAAGTGACTGATGCGTAAGATACTTCAAAGTATTTTACTCCAAAGTAAACATCGCGGCAGAAATGCCGTGATGGATTTTTTATTTTTTTCCTTTCAGAATACCTGCATCTCACGATGCAGTCCTCGCCGGGGGGATTTTTCTCTCGCGCGGGATGAAAAAAAGTAAAGGGTGTTTTTATGGGTCAATTCGGATGGAGAGACAACAAACTCACGGCTAAGAGAATAACTTTTCCTCATGGAAACAGAACGGGAACGGCTGCAGGTCCGGTAATCTTCGGAGGCACCAGCACAAATACAATTTCTGCGGGAACTGCGGACACGAAATTCCTGCAATTCTATCTTACATCATCCGCTACGAGCGGAGATAACAGGGGACTTTATATCAGAACTTATTATACAGGAACCGGCGGAGGCGGCGACTGCGCAAGAATTTATGCAGATGTAAGCGTAGCTTGTGGGAGCGTTTATGGCGCCCATATATCCTGCGGTTTCGGGGAAAGCACAACAGGCGGTTCAGTCACAGGATTGGCTGTGGGAGTAAGAGCACAATTAGGATTGCCGAATGTAGCTATGGCTGCTGGTGGAACTTATACAGCGCTGATGGCAGAAATATATTCGTTCGGGGCTTCCAGCGATGCAGGCGCCGTTACAGAACTTTCTTTCATCAGAGTTGTAAACGCTGGAAATCAAGGTGGCATGGATGATGTAGATGACGATGCCTTCTTGTTTAGCCTACAAGGATTCACCGCAGGATCAGGGCATCTCCTTCAGACGGGAACAACTCTCGGCACGACAGGCGTCGGCACGCTAAAAGTAAAAATCGGAGCAACAACGGGCTACATTAATGTAGTAACTGCTCAGGCAAGCTAAGTGATACCCATGAGAAAAATAAACTTGATGGATTACGAGGTAGGCATCCCGCAAGAAGACGGCACAAGCAAAAAAGTTCCATATAAAGTAAAAGAGTCCGTTGTGGGAATTTTGTTTCATCCGGATTTGAAACTTTCCGCAATGGGTTTGATGGAACACAAAAAAATAGCCGACAAAATAGAAGCTGCAACCGATGAGATTCTCCTGGAGGATGCAGAACACGACAAAATTAAAAATGCTGTTAACAAAATACAGGGATTCGGAAGGCCTGATATCGAACTTGTGAACAGGATTCTCGAAGCTCCAATAATTAATGTAACAGAAAAAGGTGAGTAATTTGGCTAAAGAAAAAACAGAGCAAACAGAACAGACAGTAACGGAAATTGCGCAAGTTCCGGCTCCGAAGAAATTCATGGCAATGAAATATGAGTGGCCGGTAGATTCCTGCACTAACTCAAATTTCAGCATCAAAAAAGGCGAAATAATCCGCTTCCCAGGAGGGACTATTGATGAAAATATGTTCGCGACTTTCGCAACTTACGAGGAGGCTTCGGCTTTTGTGAGAAAGCAACCTGTAGAGATTCCTTCCTATAAGATTACGACAACTGAGACGATGTATTCGAAATTGCGGAAAGTAAATTTTCCTAATGCCGATGGAAGCCCGGGAAAAGACGGATGGCTGCTGAGGGACAAGGATATTCCGGAAGAATTGTCGCCGCCAATGACTACAAGGGATATTCTCAGGGATATAGAAAAGCTGGACGATGAGGACACGCTAATGAAGATGTTTGAAATTGAGAAGCGGTCGGACAAGAGAAAAACAATACTGGACAAACTCAAAGAAAAACTAAAAATATAATGAGAGGGGATTTTTATTGTTGTGACGGTTGATGCGACAAACACTCCTTGGATTCACGCAAGCGGAACAACGGCAGAAGTTCTTGAGCAGCTGAAAGTCGACCATGTTCCGCTTTCCTCTCTCGCGCAGATGTGGTACAACGGAACAAATACCTCAGCAGTTTACAGGAGGGGTCCGTAATGCAAAAATATTTTATCCGCATCCTGAAGAAGCTCTCCTCGCTTCTGAAGAAGAAGCGATAATGTTCAAAAACCGGAAAGATTTTTTTCGGGCAACAGTCTGGTGACTTCATTATGGCAAGAGACAAACTCGGGATGACTTTTGACATTCCGAATATTTCGACGGATTCCAGGCCATGGATGGCGGTCGAAGGAGAAGTGGTTCAGGGACTTACGGAAATGAAAGGTGTCCCGAAAGATAACTTTGCATCTGCATTTTTCAACGGGACGAATCAAACAATAATTTTCAGAAAAGGATGAGATGATTTTTTTATGTTTGCAAACAAGGAAAAATTCAGGAAGCTAACAGGCATCACGGTATCGGAAATTTCGGATGAGGATTTGCAGACTATGATTCCCTTTGCAGATAAAGCAGTAATGAGATTGGCGTCAGCAGAAGTTTATGATGAAAAATTAACGGGAAATATAGACGGCTCGAATGTAATTTTTACCACGGCAAAAAAACCCATAGCCGACATGAATCTTGATAGGCAGGTTACAAGTTCTGATGTCAGCGTTTTTCTCGCTTCAAATGATCCCAAAAATAACAGAGTATCCGCAGCGGCAACGGTTTCTTCGGTAAACGCGCGGGACGGAATAATCACACTTTCTTCCGCGCCGAATACTACGAATGCGGAATCGGGGGTTTTCGCGGATTATAGGTATTATAGAAATGCGAAAATTGATCTCGATATTATGGAAGAAGCTTCAATTTACTACCTCGCTTTTCTCGTCTATACTCGAAACAATGAATCGACGGCAAACTGGTCTGGAATATCGGACACGATCGTTGCTAAATTGATCGGAGGGGCATCTCTCGGGGCTGGAAAAGAAAGAATTGTAGGAAAAAAGTGGCTTGATTTGTGCCTTCGGGTCTTGCGTTCAATTCGAGCCGTCGGAAGCGGGAAAGTGGCAAACAAAAAAGTGGATATGACGGCTCACAGAAAAAAATAAAGAGGTGCATTTTTTATGGTAGGGGAAGAATTTATTCCATTGTTGGGAATATCTTTGATAGCGGGAATAGGCAGGGGCGTCCGCGGGTATATGAAGCACAAGAAAGCGGACAAGTCGGAGTTCGATGCGAAAAAGTTCCTGATTTCCGTGGCGGGTGTTGCGGGCTTGACTGTATTCATAAATGTAATCGCAGGCTATCTCGGCATAGGGCAGGAAGACGCGGTTTTCCTCGCAGGCTCGGTTGCGGCAAGCTGGCTGGGAACTGACATCGCGGAAGATTTGAAGAAGTGATAAAATGGAAAGGAGCGGGGAAAGAGTGAGGATGAGCTTCCTCGAAAGGGAAATCAGGGAAATGCAGAATAAGCTGGACAAGCTGCTGAATGAAGACAGACAATTTGACCGCAGGATTCAACGATTGGAAGATCTGAAACTGGAGGGAAATCTCTCCGTAATACATGCTAAAATTCAGCAGTTGCAATACGATGCCGCGAACAGAAAAACAACGGAGCAGACCAAAACGTGGTTCTGGGGAAAGATTGCTGCTTTTTGCACTTTAGTTGCTTCAACAGTTGTTTCGGTTCTTTTCTATCTGAGGGGGTAATATGAAAAAGTCGGAAGTTAAAAAACTTCTAAAAGATAAGAGGATTAACAGACTTCTCTATGATGAGATGATGAAGTTGGCGGAAGATGACGCGAAAATTTCCGAAGCCGAGGAGGATATAATTTGAAAGTTATCATTCAATTTTATGAAATGGCAAATGCGGATGCTGCTTTTTCGGGACTTGCGCTGGCTAAGGAAACAGGAATAATTATAACAGGGAGATTGAAATATATTCCTGTAATTTTTGCAGAGGCAACTCCGGAGCAGGTGGCGGAACTTGCGAAAAATCAGGATATAAAAAAGATTACGTTCGACGGAATGATGCACGCTCTTGAACCGACAACCGGATCTTTTCTCGAACCGGATGAAGAATTATGGATTCAGATGACGGAATCGCTCGTACTGATAAATGCTCAGGCAGCATGGAGCGATGGATGGCGTGGCCAGGGAATAAAAATGGCAGTTTTGGACACGGGGATTTGGGAAGCGCATCCCTGGCTGGTCGGCAAAACCGTGGGAAGATGGTCAGGTTACGGAGATAATCCTGCAACGCCCATTCATCCGCATGGAACGCATTGCGCAGGCATCTGCACCAAAGTCGCGCCAGAGGCGAAACTTCTCAACATAAAGGTTTTGAGCGATCAAGGTTCCGGCTCCTTTGCTACGATAATGCAAGGAATCGAAACCGCAGCGGATTTGGGCGCGAATATAATGAGTATGAGCTTTGGGGCGCTTATCCCGGTCTGTGGTGATAACGACCCTTTCGACGATTTGATCAAAACACTTTCGGCTAATATTATTTTTTGCTGTGCGGCAGGAAACTCAGGACCATGGATAGGAACTATTGATTATCCAGGATCTTCACGAAGCGTTATTTGTTGCGGAGCTGTCGATAAGTCAAAAGTAATCGCAGATTTTTCCGGTCGCGGTCCGTCAAAATGTGCCGAGATCAAGCCGGATGCGGTTGCGCCGGGGGTGGCGATAGTTTCGTCAATACCGCCAGACCAGACGGCAAGCTACAACGGAACGAGCATGGCAACGCCGATGTTCGCGGGAATGTTCGCATGCGTAAGATCAAAAGGATTTATTTCGGTAAGAAGCGATTTAGAAAAACTATTAGAAGCGTCAATCCCACATTCGGCAAAAAACAATATTTATGGTTATGGCTTGATCGATGTAAAAGCTGCTTGCGATTATTTGGAAACAGTTCCTGAACCGCCGGCTCCGCCAACACCATCGCCGCAAACAGGAGACACGCACTATACGAATTATTCGCTCGTAAGAAAAAGAGCGGCACAGATAAGTTCAACTTTGACCAATGACGATTTGGATGTCTTCATCAGGGCAGCGGAAGGTCTTATTGACACGATTATGAAGGATAACTTCAGGGAAAATTTCAATCCTGCAACACACGGACTGATAAGAGAAACTTGCGAAGCGATGGCGGCTTATTCGGCTCTCGCTTATGATATAACTCAATTCTCAGCTAACCCGCAGGCGGCCTTGGAAGCGGACATGCTGAATAATGTAATCGAAAGAAATTTCGAATTATTAAAAGATCCAAGAACCGTGCAGATTTTAAAAAGCTTACCACACTTATCGCCGAGCTCTACATCTTACGCCGATTATAGTCTTGTAAGAAAAAGAATTGCGCGAATAAGCACGGCATTGACAGACGCGGATATATCGGAATTTATATTTCAGGCGGAAGGAATTATCGATTCCATAATGAAAGAAAGTTTCAGGGACAATTCAGGAGGGAGTTTCAAACCATCTCAACACGGACTGATTCAAGAAACTTGCGAAGCGATGGCAGCTTATTCCTGCATTAATTACGATGTAACTCAATTCGCTTCCGTCTCCCAAGCATCTCTTGCTGCGAACTTGCTCTGGAAAATAATTGAAAGAAATTTCGAACTGTTGCGAGACCCGAGAAATATAGCGCAGATGAAGGCGATGTAGATGCCATTTAAAATAGTTCCAAGAAAATTCACCGTTTCGGATGATGTAAGCTATTTAGGAACGCAGTATGATCCTCGTTCACCATATCCGGAAAAAGAAAGAGTTTCCAATTTAATTTCGGGGGGGATAGGGCCATCGCCAGGAGATCCAGAACCTCCGAAAGACTGGTATTTTGCGGATTTCAAGTTTAGGAAAAAAATAACGGTAAAAAACAATTCAGCTTCAACAATTACTGATGCGCCGGTTATGATCGCAATAGATTTCGTCAGCGGAAAGATGAATACAAACTGGTCAGATATTAGATTCACAGCAGTGGATTCTTATACCGGGTTGGAAAAAGGAATAAAATATCTAAAAGAATTTTCAAGCACAACGAAAGCCAGATTTTGGATAGAAGTTCCGACAATTTCAGCATCAGGAGAGAAAGCGTGTTATATTTATTATGGAAATACGGCGGCAACGAATGCAGAAAACTGGGGCTGGATGTATGCCTCTTTTAATTTTGAAACGAATGAGGGATTAACATGGAAAGAAAACGGCGTGCTCGAGAATTATGGGGATTCTTCAGGAGAATTGCGGTCAAATTTAAGCAGGATTGATTTTGTTGGATTGAGAACAATCAGGGAAACGTTCGTTTATAAGCCGATGGCTCTTGGGACTAAAGATTTCAGATTGCGTGTTCGAACACAATTTCAAGTGTCTGGCAACACGCCAATGTTTGCAGTGAGCACATCAGCGGAGAAAAAATCAGGGGTGTTTTTGATGTGGAGTATTGGAATAGCATTTCGGGGGGCAAAACTTTGTTTCATTTCAAGTTACGGCGGAACCGTCTCATCATATTTCGGAAAAAACACTTTCGCACCGGACAACGATCTGATTCTGGAAATCAAAAAAATCGCTACTATCGCTTCAGCAAGCGTCAGAAACAATGAAAATAATAATTCTTATGAAAATCTTCCGGATAGTTCAACTTTCAATGCAGATATGACTTATGCTCACCCGGTTTTGGCGCAGACCTCAACATACATCTGTTATGGCTCGTGCGATCTTTTTTTGGTAATGAAAATTTTTGATGCGGACCCGACTTATTCGATAGGAAGCGAAGAAACAAGATAATTTTTTTGTTTCACTGTTTTTTTCCTTCTGATTCAAATATTCATAGAATAATTTGGAAAGTCCGCCTAATTCAGCAGGATAACGCCGTTATCGCAAGGAGCGCAAGTTTTCGCGGTTCGGTGTAGCCAATTCGGCACATCTTCAAATCATTCAGTTTTCCATCCGTTTTCTTTAAGCCTTCGTTCCGTTTTCTTATCGCTAACTTATGGCTAACCGATACCTTTATAAATAAGCAGAAACAAGGATAATCAACAGATGAGCAAAAAAAGAAAAAGCCGGAAAAATCAGGCGGGTTAAGCATGATTTATGCCGGCTCTAATTTCAGGTGTCAGCGATGTCTTCAAACGCGGTTCCAATGGGCACCAGAATGCCCGTGCAAGCGGCGTCCACCTCTTTAAGTTGCACCTCTCTGAATAAAAAGATGCTGCGCGCGAAATTCGGGGATGTCTATTTTTTTCTCATCTGATTTTTTTTTCAATAAAATTTCACGAGGCAAAAACATGGTTAACAGAAACAAGAAAGGAAGGGCTTCGGAAAACAAATGCGCGGATTTTTTCCGCGAAAAAGGTTTCGCGGTCCATCAGCCGCCGAGAGTAAAATTCCAGAACGTGGATGTGTTTAATTTATTTGATGTACTTTCAAAAAAACGGGGATTTTTAACTTACTGGGTTCAGGTCAAGACTAACAAATGCGCTCCAGGCGATGTAAAGAAAGCAATTTCGGAGTTCGCGGAAAAATACGGGAATGAGAACGACAGGTTTGAAATTTGGAGCTGGTTCGACAGGAAAGGATTCAGGAGATGGCTGCTCGGGCCGTCAGGCTGGATGGAAGTAAACGATTTCGAGTTGGTATGATGGCGTTCGATACGAGAAAAAAGATTTTGAGCGTGATGGAATTTCCGATGTCGATTGGCGAAATAAGAGCGCAGGCAAGGACATGCTACGAGGCGGCGCAGAAAAATCTCGAATGGCTTTTCAGCATGGGAATGGTTCACACTTCGCGGGATCCGAAAGGCGGGATATTGCTTTATCATAAGTCGGAGTTTAAACATCCTTCAATGCTTTTGCATCTTTCAATGCAGGAAATCGAGGAAAGAAAAAAGAAGGGACTTCTCGAGGAAGGCGCGGGAAGAAAGGAAGCGGAATTAAAGGAAGCTGAAGAACAGGAAGAAAAACTAATTTCGGAGGAGACCCGCAAAGCTTTCGAAGACTTTCCCGCAGCAAGACTTCCGGAAGACGAGGAAAATATCGAGAGCGAAATAAAAATAGAGGAGGAGGATTGAATGGCGTCGGGATTTTCATTTTATATGGGAAAATTCGTAACCGTGTTCTGCCGGGACAAAACGGAATTCAAGGGAACGCTTGTCAATATCGACAACTTCGGAAACCTGGATTTAATCGTAAGTATGGAGGAAGGAAAAATGAAATTCACAATCCTGCGGCCGTTTATAATCGCGGTCGGCTCGATAGTGGAAAAAATAATATGAGGTGTTTCGATGGCAGCAGCGCAAAAAACAGAGGAAATACTAAAAGAGAATTTCAAGGCGGAATCGGTGGTAAAGACCGTGACAAGCACGGAAGCCGGGGATAGCGAAAGTTTCGTGACGACATTCAGGCCGGTTGATGATGAGGTATCAATCGTAGAAAATGTTAAAATAAAAACGTATGCGGAAAAGTTCGAGTTCGGGCAGATAGTGAGCATTTCAATAGTCAAGGTTCAGAAAAAACTTTCCGAGTTTAAGAAAAAAGAGAAAGAGGAGGATTAACATCGTGAGCGGGAAATCCTACATGCTTTAGCGGTGGGATGGAAGCGAACTTATCATATTCACATTGGGTTTTTGAGTCGGCTGAAAGTGCTACTCATAGGCAATGTCCGTTGCCGAAATTTTGCACAAAATAATTCCTTTGTGTGTAAAATCCGAAAGATAATCAAACGTGTCAGGAACTGACATCAGAGCCTTTGGAGATTGCGTAATACCTTATTCGAGGTTGCGGTCAATGAATCAGGAAGCCCACGTCTTTAGGCGTGGGTAGTTCACTTATGGGAGTAAAATTATTCAAGATAAATCCAGAGATTTTTGCAGGATGGAAAACAGGATTGAAAATCAAAATAAAGGATGGCTTTCCAGATGATGCAAAAGTTATGGATGCAAAGATACAGGGAAATGAAATAGTTATGGAAATATGGAGCAAATATTTCAACATCTCACAGTCAGAATCAGAAATATATTTCGTTCCCGTAATCGAGAGGATTGACGATGCCAAAGAAAAAACAAATGCTTAGCGCGGGAACGATGGCCGTGCTGATGAGAAAAGTTCTCGATGATAATGCGATGGATGTCAGAACTATGCGGGTTTCGGAAGATGGCGCGGAGGAACTCGGGATAATTTTGCACGAGCGGGCAAGGAAAATAATCATGGAAGCCGCAAAGCTGGCGCTCCATGCGAAAAGGAAAACAATAAAGCGTTCCGATATAAATCTGGCTAAATCAGGATGAGCGGTGTTCGATTTGAATGGGAAGGTACCAATTGACGGAAACAAACCTGTCGGACGAATGTCCGGAGTGCGGGATGAGAATATCATATCTCGCGGCGAGGCCCGCGAAGTCCGGGCTGTCGAAATGCCCCGCGTGCGAGCGGCTGGTCTTCTTCCTGCGATTTCTGACTTACGAAGTTCACACCGCGAAAATAAGGCCGTTCTCACACAAAATCGGAGTGGAGGAATGGGTAAGGAAAAGGCAGCGCGGAGAAAGAAGTCTCGGGGATTTCATGCGAGGAGGATCTGTTCGGTGACGGATTTATTAAGAGGGAAAAGAATATATTTTGCGAGGTGATTCGATGGTTGAGCGATTCAAGATGCTGGAAACTTCCTTGAAAGGGGACGTTCCGTTCCACGATGACATGATAGATAATAAGCAAGTCAGGATAAAGGAATTCACTTTCAGCAAAGTTTTCGATGACTTTAGAATATTTAACGGAATAAAATTATCTGAAATGGATTTCTTTCTCGTGCAGCTCGCGGCAATAATGAATCGGATAAAGTCGCAGGACATCAGGGATTTCAAGAGCAAGGCAATTGAGAAAATAAATTCTTATATGATAGAAGGATTGGAAATCGAATGGAAGGGAGAAAGAAGATTGTATAATTCCAACAGAAAGTTCACGGCTGCGCTCGGGATGAATATTTCTTTGGCGATTGCCACGATTGAAAACCTAATCGAGCTTTTCGATTTGAAAGAGGAGGATTTCAAATGAGAAAGAAAGAGCCGGAATCGGAGCAGGCGGAACATCCGTTTGTAACTGCGGCGGGATTGCCGGATGAGAAGAAAAAGGATGCGCTTGATGAACTGATAATTTCTGACGAGGAGGGAGAGAGAAGGATGGAGTTAATGAAAGAGCAGAATATTCTTGAGAGAAATCCGAAATTGAAAATCCTTTCGAGCAGGCTGAAAGATGTCGCCCGCAAATTCGATGCCCTGAAAAAATCGGGAATGGACGAGGAAATATTGATAATCTTTCTTTCAAACAGGACAGGAATGGGAAAGAATGATGTGAAGAATTTGCTGAAAGCGCAGGACGAATTCTTTTCCAAATTGTTGAGGAGGAGCAAATGATTCTCAAACTATATATTAGAACATCTATAATTGAAACTATCAGGGAAGGAATCGGCAGATGCAAGAAGAAATTCGGGAAGCCGCCGAATGAGATTTTCGTAGGACCGCTCACAAACGCGCGGCTGAACGAGGAAATAACGAGAGCGAGAAAAACAAACAATCCGAAAATAGACGGGCTTATTTCGGTAAAGGAAAAAGATTCGGTGCCAGAGGGGCAAATATATTTCGAGGTGTTAGAATAATGCACAGGCACAAAAGCGCGAGGAAGCAGGCGCACGAATATCAGGCGCGGATAATAAAGGAGTTGCTGTATCGGAAATATGAAATAAGGGAAAGCGGGGATTGGATTTACGGGACAGGAAAAGCAAAGTGATCACATGAATTATAAAAATCTTATGATCTCGGCAATGACACTTCTCCTTGTCGTCTCAATTTCAGGATGCGTTCAAAACAGTTTCGAGTCCTGCTATGACATCTGCATAAAATTCAAAGCAGGGCAAGAGTTTTCAGAGAACTGCACAAAAAATATTCACCAAGATTTTTTAATTTTCAAAACTACTTTTAACTGCACGCCTCCGGCACTTGAGAACAATATCGGAAACGAATGCTTAAAATCGTGCGGAAAGAGTTAATTTTTATGGAAAGAAAAGAAATTGAGCGCATGGCGGATTTGTTTTTGCATTATACGCTGCTGATGTCAATCCTGCACGCGAAGCTGAAGATACTCGACGAGGAATTTATAATAAGGGAGAAGATAAGAAAGCTTGAGGCGATGTTGTGAAAACTTTGCTTGAAATACAGAAGGAAACTGCAAAAGAATTCCATGTGCACAATGCAAGATTCGCGCCGTTCAGTTTGAGAATCGCAGCAGAAATTAGAAAAAGAATTGATGAGCTGGAAAAAATCGATTTAGAAGTCAGAGAAATTCCTCAGGGAGCGGATACGCGCTTGGTCAGAAATGAAATTGATGTCTTAAAAAAGGAGTGGAAAGCTTTCCTCGGAGAACTGAATGTACCAGAAAATGTACTGAAGATTGCAATAGAAATAAAACAGAACGAGGGCGTAGCGTAACGGCTAACGCGGCCGCCTCCAAAGCGGTTGATGCAGGTTCGAATCCTGCCGCTCCTCACCAAAGCGTTATGAAAACCGAAAGTTTTCAAACTAAAGTTTCGGAATGCGAAAGCGCAGGGAAGGAGCGCAGGTTCGGCTGCGCGGGGTCCCGCCGAATTGAAGCTCGCAAGATTCCGATAACGCCGTTTATTCAGTCGGGAGGGAAAAAAATCGGGATGTTTATGGGAGACAAAATCCAGCAGGTGCTGACGAGGGGGAAAGTTTTAAAAATGAAAGCGATGGGGAGTTCAGAGAAAGAAACTTCCGAAACAGCGGGAATAAGCATAAAAACAGTAAGCAGAATTACGAAAATTCTCGCCCCGAGAGTGGAAAAAAATGCGGATGAGCTGATGGATTTTTATATAGACCAAAAGATTCAACTTTCCAAAGTTAGGTTCGCGATTTTCAAAAAGGTGCTCGGTTTACCAATAACGGACGAGAATTTTTATCGGCAGCTTCGCGCGGCAGCGGAATCCGCGAAAGAGGAAAATGAGGCATTGCTAATGCTTCATAAAATAAAAGGAAACGAAACAAAAGAGGTAAGGGAAGATGTCTGGGGAGCAGTACTCAAACGACTCGAAGAACGGGAAATCGAACTCCGGGGAGAATCGGGAGGGAGCGAAGAAATTGAAAACGGCGGAGGCGAAAGAAGCGAGCGAATTGAGAGCAATGGAAATGAAGGAAAAGTTCTCGAAGAAAGTCAGCAATGATTTCGCTCTCTTTACGGATTTTGTTTTCCGGGAAAGCGTCGAAGGCTACCGAGGGGGAGAATACATAAAAACGGTCTGCGATTTCCTTCAACACAATAAGAAAACCGTGCGCATCGGGCCGAAGGACCATTTTAAATCAAGCTCGCTCTACTCGTTTCTGATGTGGCAGATTTGGCGGGCGCAGACGGAAGGAGGTTTCGGCTGTTTCTATTTTTCTTATGACAGGTCGCAGGCGTTTTATCATCTCTCAAAATTGAAAACGTTTATCAAGACAAATCCTTATTTCGAGAATATCGTGGATTATAAAATGCTCGCGGAAGGGCTTTTAAAGTTCTCCTGGAACGGAAAGGATTTCTGCGTGATAAAGCCGAAGGGGCTCCTTTCGTTCAAGCGGGGAATTCACGAGAGGATTATTTTAGTTGACGATCCTTTTCAGGATCCCGCGAACTTGCTGGATCCTGTAATAGTAAAAAAGATAAACGAGATTTTCAAGACGCAAATAATGGATATGCCGTTCATAGATTCCGGACTCTTGCATGTGGTAATGACTCCCCAAACAAATGATGATTTCTGTTTCGATTCCGCGCTGATGGAAAGAGTGAAAGTTCTCTCGCAACCTGCGGAATATCTGGATTCAACAACTAATGAAAAGAAAGCTTTATGGCCGGAACACATGCCGCTTTCGGAATTGGAAACGCGCAGACGGGAAAGGGGGGATAGAGTGTATATGAAAGAATACATGTGTCAGCCGGGATTCTCCGCGGACTCCTTTTGGTCGAGGGAAAAAGTGGAAAGAATGCTCGATGTCTCACTTTTCCATTTGCATGAACTCAAGTCAGAGAACACGGTTACCGCGGGATGGGATGTTGGAAAATTCAGGCATCCCGCGCATATTACAATTTTTGAAAGAGTTGGAGATATCTGGTTTCAGCGATTCCAGGAATTCATGGATGGCTGGGATTATTCCGCGCAGGTTGATGAGGCGAATTCTTTAATAAAAAGATTCGGGATTGATTTCGGTTATTTCGATGCAACAGGAAGGGAAATAGAAAGTTTTCGCGAGAGAAAAATTCTAAATCCGATTTGGAAACCTGTAATATTCAAGACGGAAACGAAATGGAAAATGGCAAACAACGTGGAAGGACTGCGGGAGAAAGGAAGGATAAAATTAATTCCGAATCAGAGGCAGACAAATCAACTGCTCGTCGTGAATAATTCTTTGCAGGCGTTTGAAACAATCGAGGGCCATGGCGAGCCTTTTTTCTCAATCTTGATGGCGTTGATGGCGGAGTTCGAGCTCGGAAGAACTCCGATAAAGGGCATAGGAATAATTCCGCGGAGAAAAATTTCTCCTTTCGGAAAACATTTCAGGGGGTAAGCATGAAAATAGAAACCGAGGAAAATGACGAGGATGCTCTCAAGCATAAGAACATTCAAATAGTATGCAAAAATTCCGATGTGGAAACGGAGTTCAAATGCTTCAAATGCGGCAGCTTTGTTTCAGTGGGAAGTCCGGCATATAGAAAAGCAAAAAAGAAAATCTGCGGAAAATGTTTTTTCAAGAAAAAAAAGATTTCAAACGTTGTGGTTTCGATGGAAACCGCGCAGAGGGCGGCCGAGGAAATTTCAAGAAGGAGAAATGTCTCGGCAAGTTAGATGCTGCGAGGGGCTTTGTTTAATAAGTCGCTTTTGAGCCATACTTATTAAACAGAATGCCGACTTTTTAAACAGAAAACATCAGTAGCTTCCAGTAAATCTTGATGCAATATATGAACTGAATTCTTTATCGGCTTTTATAAGACTAACAAAAGTATCAATATCAACAACACCGAATGAAACTACTTTAACATTTGGATGTACTGCTGAAACTTTTTCAAGAACATCTTTAAAATCTGATTCAGAAAAAACTTTGGATATTTCTTTCGGTAAAACTATTACAACTTCTTTATTAGTGCTTATATTTGCAAAGCAAGCCAAGAATACAATATCCTGAAATTCATCGGCTAAATGAGTGTCCACACCGATAAGTTTTCCACCATCCTGAAAAACTTCCGTTAAATGACTCAAAGAATTTTTCCCTTCAAATCTTTTGGAAAGGTTTTTGTGTGTATATGGTGTTAAATAAGTTGGGCATGAATTAAATGCTACAAATTCCACAAAATAATCTGTTGGCGTTTCTTTAGTAAAAGGGTCAAATAACATTTCAGGTATATGACTGCTTGTAATAAAGACAGAATTCTTAAAGTCCGTCATAGAACCAGCCTCTTATTTCTTATTTAGAAGTCCGTCTTCCTTAATCATATCCCTTATTCTTCCAGAAACAGTCTTTATTTTTACCAGATTGATTTTAGGTATGCTGTTCTGAACATTGATTTCTACCATGCTATTAAGAAGAATATCATTTGCTTTCAATATATCTTCAGATAAAGTATTACTGCGAATGAACTTTACACTAACTATTTTGCTCATTTTTGTCCCCTTTTTAGAATTTTGCCTACATCCATATTATTACTCAATCTAAAATAAAAAGCATTTCTATACTCTACTATATAGTTAAATCTATTTAAGCTTATGACAGACCTTTATATAAATTAGAAAGCTGATATATAAAGTTTCTAAAATTTTCAAACTTTCTCGCACCATTCGCAGCATTTTTTAGGGCAAGCAGAATTAAGCAGTTTAATGGCCTCTTCAAAAGCCTTTCCAGCATTGCTGATGTCTATCTTCATTTTCTTCAAGTCGGTGTTAAAGACGACTTCCCCAGTTTCCATGACCTCTCTGGGATGGTAGAAAAGAAGGAAGGCGTAGTCTTCCGTCTCATAGCCATTCTTTCTCAATAAGAAGTTGTAGATTTCAAGCTGAAGCTGGTAGTGTTCGTGCGTGTCGTCCTTCAGAGGAAAGCCCCTTGTCTTGTAGTCAAGAACAATCAGTTTCTTACCGCAAACCAGGATGTTGTCAACCGCCCCAGAAAAAACATTTCCGTTCCTGTCAGTCCAGCTTATCCCCTTTCTATTGTTTCTCCAGACTTTCATCAGCTCTGGCTCGTTGAATAGCTTTAGGTTTTTGCAGTCGCCATTATTGCACAATTCTGGCGGAAGCAATCCCTTTTCGCAGAACTTGTCAAAGTGCCTTTTCAGTATCAAGTCCATTCCAGAGGGCAAAGAGGGAAAAATGCCGTTCGGTCTTTTCCAAACATTATGCTTGTTAAGCCAAAAACATCGGGGACATTCTTTCATCAAGTTCAAAGAAGAAGGCGAAAGTTTGTATGTTTCCATATAAAAAACCTTTTTTTAAATTCGATTGCTTGATATAAATGTTTTTCCTAATTGAACTCGGCTTTGATGCCGAGTTCGTGCATTTCTTGGATGACCACGCAGATGTTGTGGCATAAAACTTTCAACAAGACTTCATTAATTTGTGCATTCCATTCCTTGCTCCTCACGAAGCCCCCAAACTTTGACTTGACCATGTGGAACACGGTTTCAACGTTGGAGCGTTTGTGGTAGTGTTCCATAAATTCCTCACGTTTATACATGAAGTAATAGAACATCCTGTTCCATAGCTTTGAACCTCTTGATGTGCCAGTTGCGTTTGACCTGAAGGGAATGAGTGCGGTTCCGCCATAAGAGGCGACAGTCTCAAAATTATTTCTTGATGAATACGCCTTGTCAGCCGATACCTCGCTTATCTTGAATGTCTTTGCCGTTGCCTTCACAAGCTCGGAAAATTCCTTGCTGTCGTGCGAGTAGGCTTCCGTTATTTTTATTCCCGATACGATGTGCGTTTTTACGCCGTTCATCAAGTGAGCCTTTACCCATATTCTGCTTTCAATATCCTTGCCATACTTGAAAGAATACCACCTGTCGAACCTTGATGTGCCGAAGCCAGAACTGTCCACCGCAAAGTCCGTTTCAACTTCTTTTAGAGGTCTTGCCGATTTTTCTACAAGGTCAGTCAAAACAGACGTAAGCTCTGGGTTTCTCATGTAGTTGCTAACCGTTGAATAAGAGCATACGCTGTCCGTGTATTTGTTTTCCCTTGCCTCTCTCATGTCGGAAACAAACCGCCTGCACGAGAATGTCGTATATACCTTTAACGCGGAAGCGAATATCATGTCCGCCAAAGGCGCTGCGAGGGAAAGCTTTAAATACCACGAGGTAAAATAAGATTTTGATTTATATGGCAGAAAAAAAGAAAATAAGATTTGGCGGAATGAGAATTTTTCCGAATGAGGATTTGGTGCGAGTGCTTGGAGTAAAGGAGCGGCGAATCGGAAATGAAATTATCGCGGTTCCGGATTTGCGGCTGATGAAGCAGTTCGAGAATGAGGGGCTCGACCCGGCGCAGATGACGAAGCAGGTTTGGATTTATATCAAGGGAAACAAACTTCTTTTCGCAAAGGTCAAGAAACCGGAAATAAAAGAGCGGGATGAGTTTCCATCGGCAAGAAAAAGAGCTGCGAAAATCACGATGCCAATCGAGCGCAAGTCCCGCGGACCTAAGGGCAAGACGAAGAAACCGCGCGCGAGATCCAGAAAGGATATTTGGGAGTAGGTCTCAAGTTCAGGAAATAAATCAATGAACCGGCGAAGGAGCGTATGCGGAATGAAGCGGGCAGCTCTTCACAACCTGATGAGGTAATTTCATGGGAGTAAAATTGTTTCGAGTAATTCCAGAAGTCTTTGCAGGATGGAGAACAGGATATAAATTTTTAATTAAAGAAGGTTTTCCGGAGGATGCCAAAGTCATACAGACAAGAATGGATGGGGATACAATAGAAATGGAAATATGGAGCGCAAGTTTTCCAGAGGTATCTGCTCATGCAGATAGATTTGTCCTTCCAGTAATAGAAAATATCACATGCACAAAAGATACAATTTCATAATCCTAACCAGCTGCGGTGGATGAAAAGGCGTTTGGAGCAATTCGATGGCATGCCTATTCCAAATGTCAGCAGCCGCGAGCGCGCCGCGCGTTATCGGGCGCGATTATTCTAATTATCGCCTAATTCTGCGCGTGAAGGTGATGAGCCATGCTAAAAGACATAAAAGCGGCAGAATGCGACTGGGGCGAAATTGCTAAACTAAAAATAGATTTAAAGCAAACCAAGATGGCGGAGACAGTTCACACTATTCTAATTTTCTACCAAGATAACAAAGACAAAAATGCGGACGAGCTCCTAAAAAAACTCAATGAAATGGATGCCGCTTTATGCTCCGCGGAAGACAGAATCGTGGAATTGGAAAAACAGCAGGGGCCGCTTGTTCAAGTCATCGCGGTTCCTGAAGAATTGAAAGAGCGAATCGAGCAGATAATTATCGAGAAGCGCGGGGATGCCGCGGACAGGAATGAGGAAGCTGTTGCGGCCTGGAAAACATGGCTGGCGGATTATGAAGCTGCGAAAAGGAATTTTGCGAAAGTGAGAGAGAGAGCAGGAATTCGCACCGAGATTGAAGTCGGGTATGGCTATGATAAAGCTGTTTTAGCTGCGCTTGTTCGCCACGGGTTCATAAAACGGCTGGAAAATAACAGGTTTCAATTGCTGAAATGAAGTCTCACATTTTCCGGAAAAAGCTATATGTGACAGGTGTGCAAATATCACGGAGGAGGAAAAATTTTCGAGGTTTTTTGTTGTGAAAACTTTACTTGACATCCAGAAGGAAACGGCGAAAGAATTCCAGGCGCACAATGCGAGGTTCGCGCCGTTCAGTCTGCGGATTGTTGCGGAGATAAAGAAAAGGATTGATGAGCTGGAATTGCAGAATAAAAACGCTCCGGGAGATTTAAATCTTTCTGCAAGATGCCGAGAAAACAATTCGGCAATAATAAAAGAATGGAAATCTTTCCTGGGCGAGCTGAATGTCCCTGATAACGTTTTAAAGATTTCAATCGAGATAAAACAGCAGGAGGAATCAAAATGAAAGTATTTCACAATCACACCGAGGCGACAATCGCGGAGGAGCAGGCCAATCCATTCTGCCCGTTCTGCGGAAAGAAATTGTTTTCCATCTTCGGAAAGGATGGCTACAAAATTCTCGCAGTCGGAATGGACCATGTTTATTTCTGTGTTCTTGATTTGTGTTTTTTCTATGTGGATTCGGGAAGGTTCGCGATGAGGAAACTTTCGGATGGAGAATGGAATTTCCATCTCGAGAAGGATTGATATGAAAAAACCAAACATATATTATTGCGAGCAGGATTACAAACACGAGCATTTTTGGGAGCGCATCGGAATAGAAAGAAATCCATCGGGACTGTTTGAAGTTTTGAAATGCACTCAATGCAAAAAATGCAAGAGAATTTTATGTGAATTTGTGAGAGGGTCAATATGATGAGAATTCTTTTAGAAGCGGAAGCAAAGAGAATTGATATAGAATTCATCTACAAGCGAGGCGATGTTCTCGCGATAACCGAAAAGGATTTTAATCAGAAGTTTGATATAATCCCGAAGGGGAATCAAATGGGAAGCACGCAAGTATTCGCGGAAAAGATTGACGGGATGCTGCGCTGTCCGGCTTGCCAGAATCTACAGAAGCAACTCGGAGTATGCACGGGATGCGGAAAAGTTTTGATCCAAAAAAAGAAGTGTTGAACATGCAGAAAGAAAGCAGGAAGGAAACGCTTGAGCAGCGGTCCAGGGAAAACGCGGAACTCGCAAAAAACAGGATAAAGTTCGAATGTCTCGGGCTGGATTATTTCGGGATGTTAAGATTTGCGGACTTTGGAGCTCAAATTGTTTGCACGAAAGAAAAGAAATGCAAGCACGAGTGCAAGTTCAGGGGACAGAAATGAGGGCAAGTTTTCCGCGAAGGTTCGATGAACAGGAATTCAAATACGGCCCGCAATGCGTGATAGCGAGAATATTTATCGAGGAAAAAAAGAAATGCAAAGTAAAGCATCTCTGCGAGAGAAACGACAGGGGAGAATATCCATGTTGTGATTCCAAATGAACGAGAAAATAAAAAAGCTGATTCGAGCCAGGGTTTATTTTTCGCGGGGAATGAGCTGGCTTTCTGATTTGTCAAGATTCTCAATGTTCGCAATTTTCTTCAAAGTGTTCGATTTCTTTCCGGATTCGATAACGCTGTTCATATCGGGAGTTCTCGCGCTGCTAATCGCGCTTGCAGGAAGGTATGATATCAAGAAAATAAAATCAATGCAGTACGAAGCGGAGTTCACGACAAGCCTGAATCCAACGGTCCAGGGAATTGTGGATGGAATGAAAAAGATGATCAGAAAGAAAAAAGGAATAGCAAAAACAGAAAGACTTATCGGATTTTTCATTCCTGTAGCATTCGGGATGTTTTTCCTGATACCCGCAGTAATTGCGATATTACCGGTATTTTCAAATTCAAAGGCATGGCCGCTTTTATTTTTTGGAATTCCAATGTTATTGCCAGCGGGGTTTTTCATCTCTCTGGGAATAATTTGTCAGTTCAAGAGGTTTGATCATTTGAAATTCGGAGAAAAGAAATGCAGACAGCACCCTCATCCGTTTGCAGTCGCCGCAGAATTGCCTGATGAAAAGAAGTTCAGGGTAAGAACGCTGCAGAAACCGAAAGGAAGAATTCCAAAAACCGCAACAAGATTCTGGGAGGAGAAAAAAAGAGTTTGATAAACATGGATAAGCTCGAAATCAAATTGCAGTTTGCGAAAGTAATAATGATGTTCGTATTCCTGGTTATCTTCGTCTATTTATTTCTCTCGGGAAAGATAATAATGATAGGATGATTTTATGCACGTCAACGTGATAATGCGCTCGGCGCTGAACAAGCAGGGGCAGAACTACATCGCTGATTTCGAGAATTATGTCAAGCAGCAATCGGGCGCCAAACGCGGAGTCGTATTTCGGGAATACAGGAATATAGAGGTTGTTTTCGACGAGTCGGATGAGGATTGCGTGATGGAAATTTTAAACAGGTTCAAGCTTTCAATCTGGCAGGAGAAAGCGGATAAAATAATCAAGTGGCTGCGGCTCCTCCATTTTTGGCCTTTCGATGATGTCAAGAACACCGGCCCGGACAACGGGCAGCCTTTCGATGAAGGATGGGTAAATATAATTTTCATGGGAAAAAAAAGGGATGACAAAAATGCCGCGGGGTTCGACAAGACATGATTTTTCTGCGAGGCAGAAAGCTTTATATACCCTCGCGGCAAGAAATTCTACGAGGTAAAATCGGGTGAATATTGTGGGGGGAAATTTAAGAAAGTTTCACATGACAGGATGCAAGCACGTAATGCCAAACGGAGAGCCAAGTTTTATCGATATGACCCGCAATCAGGAGTTCATGCGAAATTTTACGAAACCGCTGGCAGCTTCAATCGGAAAGAAAAGGCCCGAACTCGGAAATTATCTGGGCATAACAGAACAGAAGGCAAGAAAACTGCTGCAAGGCGCGCACATTTTTGTATGCAAGATTTGCGGATGTTATGAAATAAAGGACAAGAGCGATGACGCTTTCGGAAAGGAAAGGAGATGATTATGTTAAAGGAAAAAGTTTTCACGGAGGATTTCATGCGAATATTGCAGATGCAGGAGATGATTCAATACAGGAAGACATTCGCTTCAAATTGAAAAAATAAAAAGGTGGTTCGATGTTTCGCAATATGAAAGAACTTGTCTATGACGCGACTTTAAACGACGAAGATCCTTACGTTTTTGCGAAAGCGGAAGCGGTTGAATTGTGCAAAAATTTCAAGGGAATTTATAATCTTACGGATGAGCAGATTCCTTTTAAAATATTCTGGAATGAAAAAGACAGTCATAATCCAAAATACAAACTTCTTTCTTGTGATGTCAAGGAAACCGATGAGGAACAATTAAATCAATATCAGCAAATAGGAGTAGGAATTTTAACGACTTTAATGTGGCTGTTCGACATTAAGAGGGAGGAACTCATTGGAAGCTCGGAAAAAGTTCTCATGCGATTGAAAAAATAAAAAAAGGTGGTTCATGTGGAAGACAAGCTAAAAAAGGATTCGGAATTCAGGAAAGAACTCAAGCAACTGGTAAATAAAAACAATATGGAGAATGGAAGCAACACTCCGGACTTTATCCTTGCGGATTTCATGGCTGACTGTTTAGCAGCTTTCGATAGCGCGACAAATGAGAGAATTAATCGGGGAATGCTCGCGGCGCCGATTTCATCGGAAGTGAAAATGAAAGATGTCTCTTTCGAGAAGCCTGTAATAAGCGCCGCCGGGGAGTCCGCAGAGTCGCATATCGGGAAAGCGGTAACGAAAGATGGGAATGTCGTCGGGAAAATAATTTCCTCGACTTCAGCCGGGAAGATGGATACGGAAGGAAATCCGATCTACATTTTTTCGTTGCGCGAGTAAAAGAGAATGTCTGGAACGATATCGCAAGCAGCGGGAAACTTCTGAGCGAAGCGCTGAAATTTAATTGTGATTCCGCGGGGAGCGGAAAATAATAAAACAGAGGTTGATCAGCATGGCAAAGCCTAAACAAAAGGCGAAAAAGAAACAGGAGAAAGAAACGCAGGATGAGGAAACTTCGGAAGAAGAATCTTCAGGCGAGGAGGATTGAATTGAGCAGATGCAATTTCTGCCAGTCGGGGAATGTCGAGCCGGTTGTGGAGGTCACAACGGGAATACAGGACAAGGAGGGAATCGAAAGAACGCATACCTCGATTGTGGCCTGCCTGAGATGCGGAAGGGTTTCGGTCTTCAGGAGCAAATCTTTTGATGCGCGGGGGAATACATTTCTTCCGGAAGTTCCTGTAACGGATGCCGGTCCCGTTCTCGGGAGCAGCCAGGAAATCGAGGAAGTGACAGAAGCGCGCGAATTGCGGGAAGTTTCCAACCGCGTAACAGAACAGTTCCAGAAAGATGAGGAAGAATTGCGGGAACAAACGGAATTAAAGGCAGGAGACCGTGCAAGGCACAACATCGCAGGTTCAACGGCCACAGGTGAGTTTTGGACAGGAGAAATAATTACCATCGGGGTTGATAAGGCAAGGTGCATCAGCGACGAAGGTAAAACAACAGTAATAAAGCCGCTGAAATATCTCGAGAAAATTCCAAAAGAGGTCGATGTAAATGTATCGGAAGAACCCGCTCTCGATTCGGCGCCTGTTATAGATGAGAACAAAACGGATTCGGGGCCGCGAAGCGTTTCGGATTCCGTGATAAAACAATTCGAGCGCGATGAGAAAGAATTGCAGAGCGAAAAAAAAGACGAGGAAGTTTCGGATTCGGGACCGTGGCGGAAAGATCCCGTGACAGAACAACAGCACAACGAAGGCGAGAAGGAACGGCTTCGCGCGGATAAGATTTCGAATGAAAAAAAAGAGGGGGATAAAAATGCAACATCCGGGAATGAAAGCGGGCTGCTTCAACAAGTGCCGGTACCTGCAAAGGCGGGAAAAGAAAGCGGGAAGGGAAAAGTTTAAGCGGACAAACTTCGAGGCGGAATGCGGAAACTGCGGCTGGAAGGGGCCGATTTATTGAGGCGCATGAGCATGAAAGAAAAAGAGGTGTTTCAGATGGATGAGTCAGAGAAAAAACCGCTGGGGAGCGTGGATGCGAAAGATTGGGCGGACGAGTTTGTAAAAATAGTCGGAGAGAAACCGGAGATAGCAACCGACAAGGGAACGATGGCGGGTTGGTTCGCTAACGCCATTATGGTCGGATATGATTTCGGAAAGAAAGCGGAAAAAGAATGTGGAGAAAAAGCGGCGCATGATGAGCGGCATCGGCAACTCCACAGGGGACTCGACGAACTCGCAGCCGATTTCATAAAGGACACGGGAAAAACCCCGTCGGGCGCAACAATAATGGAATTGATGGAATGGTCAAACGGGCAGCAAAAGGGATAATCACGGCTGAAAAATGTGTGTTCTGCAACCTGGAAAATTGTAATTGCTGGAATGACGCTTTCAAAGCAGGATGGCGAAGACTGGGAAACGGGGAGCAGGAAGTGATTGCCTGCCCGCAGCACAAGGACCTGCTCGCGGTCAAGATGTGATGAACATGGAAAAGAAAAAGGGAATCATGCTGGTAATCGCGCCGGATGCGATGCGGAGATATTTCGAGGGAGCGGAGGAAGACGGAAGCGACGAATCGAAACTCGGAGAAGTGATAGAGAAGTGCGCGGAATTTCCAGAGCAAACACAGATGTCAACGGCGACACAGGCGCTAATTTTCGCACTGCAAAAGGCAAAGACAATAGACGGCGAAAGGCTGAAAAAATTCCTCGACCACGCGAAGATAATAGACGTGGAAAGAATGAGGAACGCAGGGATAAAAAAATTAAAGAGGCGGTTTGAATGTGCCCCGAATGCGGAGGAACAACCAATATGGAATGGAGAACGGACGGCACGGATTGGATAGTCTGCGAAAAATGCGGATATGAAGAGGCGATAGCATGAGCAAGACAACAATAACGAAAGTAACGGAAGTTAAACCTGAAATGCTTAAGGGCATTTGGAGCGAGGGCGGAAAAGAGAAGGAACAAGAAAAAAAGCCGCTTTCTTCTGACGAGGATATTGTAAATGGGGTTGAAAAAAGATTCAAGGAAAAGTTTCCTGAATTGTGCGATTATACGGATGGGACAAAAGATGAACGTCTCCTTTTTTGTTTAGATGAGATAAAAATAGCCCGAAAGCAAGTCGAAGCGAAATGGTTTGATACTGTAAATGAAGTCAGTAATAATTCTTATGCGGAAATAAACAAATTGAAGCAGAAACTAAAGCAAGCCAAAGCGGAAAATAAGAGTGAAGCAATGGTTGATATGGAGAAAATTAAAAGGGACATCATAAATGCTTGGAATGAGATTGACAGGGTAATACAGAACTTGGAATTGTCCAACTCTGATTTGAAAAGATTGAGAAGCACCATGAAAGACAGGCTGACAAGGGTTTCCGAACTGCTCGGGAAACACTTCACAGATACGGAGGCGTATTTTTTACAAGAGGTTGATATTTATGGATAAAAAGCCGCTTTCTGACGGGGAAATTGTAAAATTATGGTATTTTAGAAAATTCAAACCACTTATAGCGGAAGCGGACATTATGAAGGCGATGCACTATGAATACAAACACAGCTATGATTATGATGAAGTTCTGGAAATTCTGAAAGAAGCCCGAAACCGAACCAAAACTAATGTTGATGAAATAGCAAATCAAAACGCCGGACAGCTGGCGGAATGGCTTCACGCTACTTACGAAGAAATATCAAAAACAGTCGGATGGAAAACGCAGGAATCTTGCCAAACAAAATTCAAGGATTTGCCTGAAAAGAACAGGAGTGTGATGTTAAGAGTTGCACAAAGAATACAGGTGGAAAAATTAGTTCCTCTTGTTGTTGAAAACATAAATCTTAAAAAGCAGCTCAAGGAAGCCGAAGTGGAAAAATATTCAAAGGTGATGCAATGAAATTTGGCGAATGGATCCAATGGTTCGCAATCTGCTTCCTACTACTCCTAATTCCGGCGATAGCAACTACAATAGCATAACGGTGTTAACTTGGGAGGAAGAAGAAACAGACGAACCCGCTGCGGAGTCTGCCACGTCAGATGGAAAGGATGGAATAAAATAAGAAAATGCTGGAATTGTAAAAACGTTCTGGAGTTCGATAAAAGAGAAGGTGCCACACAATGGCTAAAGCCAATACTTCCGAACGCAAAAAAAGACTGGGAACAGCGCGCGCAGCGGAGAAAACAATCTGCCCAGCCTGCATGATGCCAGCATTGAGCAACCCTGAAATCATGTATCAACATCTAACTTTAATAGGAGAAAAAAACTTATGCGAAACACACAAGCCCATCCTGCTCGACTGGCTGAAAGAGAACAACCGCGCGCACCTGAAACTATTGCAGCCGGGTGAGCCAAGCATGCCTGACCAGCATATAAGACGATTGCGAAACAGGAAAGTCAAAGCGGGGAGTTCTAAATCACCCGATTTGTCCTAACCGCTTTAATTACCTGCGCAAAAAAACGGCGACAACAATGTTCACATACAAACCTTTAAGATTAGCCTCAACAGAAAGAAGCTGGACACCATGGACTTGCAAGGAATGCGGAAACACAATAAAGAGAGAAAGCTGCGGAAGAATGGATATCAGAGAAATATGTCTGGATTGCAATAAGGAAACAACTTTCAGAAGGGCTGATTTGGAAAGAGAAGACGAAACTGAACAACTCGATATCCAAAAAAGAAGATTAATGGAAATAGCAGACGGGTTAAAAAGAAGGGCTGCATGACCGATAGAATATTTAGAAGAATGAACAACGGCAGCATTCAGAAGAATGAATAAACACCCAAACGGCGGAAAGCAGGCAGGCGCAGTCTTTCAAAGGAGGTACAATGCTTTTCCTCCTCTTTCACCATGCGCGTTGCTTTTCAGCTGGGGAAGAAGGAAAAGAAATATGATTTGCGGGTTATCTGATAATCCGCTCATAGATAACTTGCTATTGGATATTTCTTTTCTTATGCCCAACTCATCCATAGCTTTTACCTTATTTAGTGGAAAGCGCGCCGGCGAGAAAAGAAAAGTTAGGGAAAAGCGATGGAGGAGTGAGAGGTAATTGGAGTTATGGCGTAAAACGTCAATTCCGCTAAATTTCGCCAGCATAGTTCAGCCGGTTAGAACGGCCGCCTTGTATTCCGCGCCAAACAGGCTATCTGACGCAGTTTACGCGGTAATCGTAAGCGGCAGGTCGCAGGTTCAAAGCCTGCTGCTGGCTCCATATTAGAAATGCAGGGACGGCGTAATTTCGCGCGCCCTAAGGATATTCGGGAAGTGTGAGTTCGAGTTTTACTTCCTACTCTAAAAAACCGAAAGGGTAAAGCCGCCGAGAACGCTTTTTTGAGGTGCCACCCACCCCAACTCCGCGGCTGCCCCGGCATTCCCCCGAAACCGCCGGGTTCTTTTATCCCGCCCTTTCCGCCCTTTCCGCTTAGGCGCCGCCCGAGCCTGCTGCGTTTTGTCGGGGCCGATTGGGCTGATTCTCGCTTTAACGCGATTACGCCGTTTAAGAATACCCTGTCGCTCTCAAAACCACGCCCGCCGCCGCAGTTTCCAACCCCGCCGATAACGCTGTTATTGTTTCCGCGGCACACCCGCCCCGGCGCAGGCTGCAGGAACGCAATTTCGGCGCGCGCTCCGGGAACGCACACTCAGCGCATATGATAAGCCGCATGACTGCCCGTTATCGCGTACGGGAGTTTGTCTCCCACAAAAACCAATTTGTCAATCAAGGATAATTTTTTTATTTTCTTTTCTTCCATCAGTGAGTAAATCCCGACCGCGAACTTTATGTCTTCCGGAGATATCAGCCTGTAAACCCTTGCCCTGTAATCTATCGGACTTGTTTCCTTGCTCAGGAATCCCCTCTTCTCAATTTCCAAAAGCGTTTTTGTAATCATTTTCTTGCTTATGCCCAGCTCTTTCATGGCTGCATCAAACGTGAAGGCTTCGTTCTTATGCCTTTCCCAAAGCCCGTTATAATAACCTTTAAGCCATTCAGGCATTTCTTTCGCCATAAACATCACTTGGTAGTCTAATTCATTTATACTACCTATTTAAGTAGACTAATATATAAAGACTGCCAAAAAACATCTTGCTTATCGGAGTTCTTATCCGTGTCAACCTTTACTTCAACAAAAAAGATTTAAACTATTTCATAATCCCTGCAAAATCATCCGCCACAAGAATTAATTAATTAATAATTAATTAATTAATAATTAATTAACTCCGAACAAACTTACCCGCTTGTTTCTCTTTTGTAATTCGATACGCTCAAACCACACGATGC
>Ga0180732_1000557_pt1 | contig 30487 bp, 28 predicted proteins | sample KR11_01MetaG_FD_148674 | JGI IMG/M metagenome (GOLD analysis project Ga0180732, IMG submission 148674) | Groundwater microbial communities from the Olkiluoto Island deep subsurface site, Finland - KR11_0.1 MetaG | ecosystem: Environmental > Aquatic > Deep subsurface > Groundwater | place... | reverse complement strand
CGGGTCATGGCACTGAAGGTAGTCCTTGCGATTGTAAAGATGGAACGCCGCAGTATTCCACTAAAACAAGAACAAATTTAACCTTGTCATTGTCGCCTACAAGCCCTCCGCCTTCCGCGCCGTCGGGAAGCATGACAGCGTCGGGAAAATTGATCGATGGCAAAGAACAAGGAATAAGCGGAAAAACAATAAAAATAAATCGGGTTAACGCCAATACTCCCCCTCTTGACGCTTCCAGTACTTTTACAACCACAACAGCTACTGATGGGGGCTTTACTCTCACATCGCCCGTGCCTTGTTCGGATACAGCCACTCTGCAGGCGATTTTTGACGGGGATACAACTTACACTTTCGCGGTAAGCAATCCCGTTGCTTTAACTATTGGAGGAACGCCTGTTTGTGCCGTCGGTAATTATCTGAATAGTCCTGCCAATGTTTCAATTTTATCAACCAGTTTTTGCCAGAATTTGTGTTCGGTTAAAGATTTCGCGGCGGATGGAAAAAAACATTGCGGGGCGAAATTTTTAAGGGTAAAATTAGACACTGTTGTTAGCAGTAATGATTATAATTTTTATTACCTTAACCCGCTCACTTCTGAAATGTGGCAATTCTTTTTGACTAATGAGGGCGATAGAGACAGCGACTTCCATGTAAATGTTTCTTCTTACACTGCGGGTGGTGTAACTTATGATTGCGCTATATTATTGACTGATGAAAATACCATAGCCCTCGATATTAATAAAGTAATTTGGGTAAAAGCAGGGGCAAAAATAAGCAGTACCAGTGGAAATTCTTTAGAAAAAGATATTGGAAAAGGTAATTATAACGATACATGTCCAGGCGATCAGGTGCCTTTAGGCGATCCAGCTTGTCAACTTGATAGTGGTATTTTTGACGCTGTTGCTTTTCCTGGTTTTACTGCTTATGATCTTACTAAGGCATCTGACTCAAGTCCGCGCGGCGCGATTAAGCTTTTTAAATCTAAATATAGCTCTACATTAGACTATTGCGAGAGAATATGCGATGGAGAAGAAAACAAATGTTGTTCTTTTGCAAAATCCAGAGTGGAATTCAATCCTACAAAAAGCATTATTTGCGACCCTAATATTAAAGCCTGGCGCAGTTTATACTAATAAAAAGAGCAGTAGAATAATGCTCTACTGCATTTCGATTTCTAAAATTGAACTACTCGGAGGTAGCTTTTCAAAGCGACCTTTTGTTACATCCAACACAATTGCTTCATTCACAATTCCATTCCGGTCGATTTGGGGTAGTTTATTCCATACTTTAATATACAAACCTGCCCCTCTCTTTTCTCCTCGGGATGTTACTGCATCAGCCCGCAACTCCGCGATAAATCCACTAATATCTTTCTTGTATTTTTCTAACCTGAAATTACTGTATTCAGTGTTGAGTTCTGTATAGGGATTTCTGAACGGTTGCAAATACTCTATATCTTCCATTCGCACAAAAAGTGTTCCGCCTCCTGGACTTTTTGGATCAATATACAGAGTATTCAGCTTTATCTCTTTAGTTTCATAGTAGTCCTCTTTCACCACGCTAACCGGAATTCCCGCGGTGACTGCCTTCTCCTGCCCATTCTGGGTTGGTGTTGCCGTTCCGGTGACTACTGGCGGTATATTTACCGCATCTCCGCTCGGCGGACCTTTGTCTCCGCCACCCATCATTCCGCCGCTGCTTTTCACCAGCGCACCAAATAGTCCTGGTGTTGTATAGACAAACCATCCGACCATCGCAACCACTGCGAGTATAAGAAAAATTCTTAGTGGCCACTTCCATGTTTCTAATTCTTCTTCTGTGAAAGGTTTTATTTCTCCTTCACCAAAAACACCTTCTTTCTTTTTTATTACCATTTCAATCACTTTTTCTCCTGCCCATGAAGGGCTTTTTTGTTTGTGTATTTTATTTTGAAGGAACAATCTTATTGTCCTCCTTAAAGAACTATTATAAACATAGCACAAAAAATCGGCCTTGTCAAGCGTAAGAATATGTAAATTTTATTTTGTTTTGTAATAAACCCTGTTTTCCACCCTTAAATCAATATAGTCCATTTTTTGCCGATCCGGCTGAGGTATGCCGTTTTTTAAAACATTATTCAGAACCAAAATCTGCCCGTCTAAATCGCGATTAACATCCAAATAAATCTTCCATCCTTCATCGGTCAAAAGATGAACTTCTTTTGATGCAACCGAGGGAATGTACAAAGAAACAACGGGCAAGCCGGTTTTTTGGTTAAAATCATTGGCGATCTGCCTTATGAAATTTTTTAATCGGTCGTCCGCAACTTTGGAACCGATCGCGATAGGCGCATCCACAAAAACCGCGACACTGCCGTTTGTTTCCGCGCCGGATTTTTCATAAATAATGTTATTTTCGTCGCCGAAGTAGCATTTTGCCGATTCTGAAACCGGAGGCGCGTTTTGCGCCACGTCCGCAGCCGGTTCGTTTTGCGCAGCTTTTTTGGCGGATTGGCCGACGCGCTCAATTTTTATTTTATTGCACCAAGAAATATCTCTTGGTTTTTCTTTTATCCCTACGCTGACGGTTGAAGGAAAATTTTTTACCACCTCAACGCCGGTGATAGTATTGCCGAAACGAATCTTGACAACATTTTCCATATCGGCAATTTTTATAAAAATCAAATTGCGCGGAAATATTTTTAGAAATTTTTGCCGCGAAAAATCAAGGATTTCTTTTTTAACCTCTTCTTCGCTAATCGCGTGATTGCCGCTAACAACGACATTTTTGATTCTAAAAAATTCCGAAAAAATCAGCAAATATATCAATAGAACAACCGCCACCACGGCAAATAATTTTAAAAACAAACTTTTGGCAATCAAAAAATGCTGGCGAGAAAAATAATTCATCCTTGACCTCTTGCCATAGCTTGGTTGGCGCCTAACCACGATCGAATTGCCGATCAAATTTTTTTTCTTCGTGCTGAAATTTAGCCACATATTTTTTAGTACCCGCGGCTGAAACGCCTAATTTTCTCAATTAGATAATTAAGCCAATATTTCGGTTCTATGACCAAATCTTGGGCGTGCAAATATTCTTTTTTGTACCCGCCAAATCCGGTTTTAAAAAACGTCAATCCCGCCCAAGGATGATTTCTCACGCCTGACGGCGCGATTCCCCAGAAATTAAAAATTTCGCATCCCCGCTTTTTGGCCTCCTTTATCGCTTCCCAGATCAAAAGATGCGAAGTGGGAATTTTGGAAGCGCGCGACGCTCCGTGATGGTAAAACGCCGAATGGCCGTAAAATACTATTATTGCCGCAGAAAGAATTGCGCTTTTGCGCTTCGCGAAAAAAACGGATATTTGGTTTTCGGGAGAAAAAACCTCAAACTGCTTCTTAAGATATGCCTTTGAAAACGGCACAAAGCCGTGGCGGCTCACTGTTTGGTTATGAAGCTTATAAAATTCATTAACGCTTTCAGTTTTTTTGCTTTCAGTGATTTCCACTCCTTCGCGTTCGGCGCGGCGGATAAGATTTCTGGCGGTTTTACGCATGCCGTAAAAAATTTCTTCCTCGCTTTTTGAAATGCCCAAAAGCCAGGCAATTTCCGGATGCATCATATGAATTGGCGCATCCCGGAAAGCGTACTTCTGGAAAATTTCCAGATTTTCCGGCGTGTTTTCCAATAAAGAACTGATACGAATAAAGTCCGCATTCTCTTTTTTAGCTAAACCCTTCAAATAATCAAATAAACTGTTTAAAATATTTTGGAGGTTGGTTTTTGAATTTGTTTGGGATTTGGGATTTGCCTGCCCCGTAGGGTCGCGAGGCGACTCCTTCGGGGGGATTTGGGATTTTTTTATTATCGGCCCATGCGGGCAGAAAAGAAATTTGCCACGTCTGGCGCTTACTTTGATTATCAAAGCTACGCCGACCAATTCTTCAGGAACTTGCCCTGAGCGAGTCGAAGGGTCAAAAATGCCTAACCGAAATATTTTACTTGACCCATTGGTTTGTCCTACGGGGTCGTCCATTGCCGAATTGGATTCTCCCCAATTCCAGGACTGCAAAAAAGTATCCGGCCGCTGGCTTAAAATAAAATTTTCCCACTGGGATTTATCGACTATTTCTTTAATAAACATAAACAATAAATACTTTAATCTAACTTGACAATATTGACGTATTTAAGGTAAAATATGAACGGAGGTGATGGTATGTTCGCGCAAAACGGTATCCCGGCGTTAAATCCACGCAAAATATCTTCGAAACTTCTACAACCAATGCGTCCGTGGCAATTTTCGGCGCATATCATAGGACGACAATTGTACAACAGTCCGCCTCATTTCTCTGCATTATCGCAGTGTTTGAGGTAGGTGGGAGTTCAACTTCCACCTTTTTTATTTATAAAACTATTAATAAGTTCTGCTACTTTTTTTGCGTCAACTGCAGAAGTTTTTATATTCGTCGGAAAATTAATTGATTTCAAGCCCACTTTTTCCGCAATCGGGCAATCGCCTCTTTTGTATCCAAATTTTTCCGGATCAATTCCCTTTGGCCCAAGCGCGGCCGGAAACCAATCGCCTAAAATTATATGCTTTTCCCCAGCGAATTTCAACAACTCATCGCGATTTTTAACTTGAATAGTATAGTATAAAAAAGTTGGCTTGCTGTTTGGATAAATTTCCGGTATTTTAACCTCACTATGATAATTCATATTATCATAGTGGAATAGGTTATAATAAATTTCGGCGATTTTCTGGCGATGCTCGTTAAATCGTTTTAGTTTTTCAAGTTGGTTTAGAATTAAAATCGCAAGCGCGTTTGGCAGTTTGTACAAAAACCTTTCGTCCATTATCCCCGCTTTTTCCCTTTTACTGTAAGCGCGGGAAATCAAGCCGATTTTTTGGCTGAAAAAAATAAAATATTTCCCCAAATTGAAAAAATAATAAATCGGCAAAGAACACCAAAAAACAAGCGGATGCGCCAATTGCTGAAAAATCCATTTTCGCGGCGGGAGTCCCAAGCTATTTTGAAAATCTCTTATTTTTTTCGCAAGTTCATCGTCATTGGTTATCACTATTCCTCCATTTGTGGAAGAAATTATTTTGTCTCTGCCGAAGCTGAAAAAAGCCGCGTCGCCAAAAACGCCGACTTTTTTGCTTCCAAATTCCGCGCCGAACGAATGCGCGCAATCTTCAATCAAAAATAAGTTATGCCTTTTGCAAATTGCCAGAATTTTATCCATTTGAGCCGGAGTTCCGAAAGTGTGCTGGACAATTATTGCTTTTGTATTTGGCGTTATTTTCGCCTCAATTTTATCCGGATCAATATTAAAAGTATCTTCCCGAATATCCACATAAATAGGCGTAAAACCGGATTTTTGGATGGCGAGGGGAAGAGCAATGGTGGTATAGGCCTGAATTATAACTTCAGCAGGCTGTGGAGTACCACCATTGTCATTGCGAGCGACCGTAGGGAGCGAAGCAATCTCATTTCTTGTATCTACCGCGAGAGATTGCTTCGTCGCTTCACTCCTCGCAATGACAGAAAGAATCGCGTACAAACCAACTCTGCCGGAGGAAAAACTTATGGCATACTTTATGCCAAAATATTCTCTGAACTTATCTTCTAATTCGGTGATTTCTTTTCCGTTTTGCCATTTTCTCCAATTCCACGGCAAAAATAATTTTAAAATAAGAAAAATATCGTCTGTCTCTGTATTCGGCGAAAGTGCGGTTGCAATAGGGGTAAATCTTGAAAAATTTGACATAAATAATCAAAATGCTAAAATGATAATAAAGGAGGCGGTAGTTTGATTGATAAAACAAAAGCAATAAAGGTACTCTTTTATATTACTGCAGCAGTATTTATTATGGCAGTAATAATTAGCGGGGCAATGACAATACTGAAAATGTTTCCCGAGTATCTAAATACCTTTGCATTTGCGTTTTCGGTAATCGTTTCTATTCTGGGAATAGTAACGGCTTATCTTATACGCAAATCAGCACCGGCAAAAACTTTAACATAGTTCGGATCAAACCCGAACTTATTTTTTTAACAATTCCAAAACTTTTCCGGCGCCGCGGTTGATAAATAAAACGGTGTCGGTTGACCTCAAGTTTTGCTTCAGATATTCGGCGATTATTTTGGCGCTGTTTCCAATCTTAATATCTAAAGCCGAACCGCTGTTTTCACGGGCGCCTGCTTTAATTTCGTCCATATAATAATCATCGGTAAGTATCAATTTTTGAGCAATTTTAGAAATTTCCTTTCCCAATCGTTTGTGGACCTTCCGCGCCGCATCGCCCAGTTCAATCAGTGAAGACATCACAATAATTTTCCTGCCTGGCCGGTCTTTCAGATAATCTATTCCGGCTGTTACTCCGTCGGGATTGGCGTTATAAGTATCGTTTATAAAAATAGAGCCGTTTGGTCCGGCGCAGGAAAAAAACGTATGCGGAAAGTGATTTATTCGGCGCAGTATTTCAGAAATTTCCTTTACGCCCAGGCCGAAATATTCCGCGGCGGCGATTGCCGCTAATGCGTTGGAAACATTGTGCCGGCCGATTAAATTAATTTTAAAATCCTGTATTTGCGCTCCGTCTACCGTTCTGAATTTAGGATGGCCGCTCAAAACATCAATGTCAACTGCCGAAATGTCGGCTTTCGCTTCTGCGGAATATAATTTTTTTTGAGCAGAAATTTTTCTGGCCTCAAGCCCTTTTTGGATATTTTTATCTCCGATGTTTAAAATCGCAAGTCCGTCTTTTGGCAACAATTCAATAAGTTCAAATTTAGCGGCAATCGTGTTTTCAATATTTCCAAAAAGCGCCAAATGCTGTTCATTGACAGCGGTTAAAATACCGATTTTAGGTTTCACTATATCGCAGATTTCTTTGATTTCTCCCTTTTTATACGCGCCCATTTCCGCGATAAAAATTTGATGTTCGGCGGTTAAGTCCCTCAAAATCAACTGCGCGATTCCGATAGCGGTATTGATATTGGCGGGCGTTTTAAGAATCTTGTATTTTTTTTCCAAAATACTTGCTAAAATTTCTTTGGTGGCTGACTTGCCATAACTGCCGGTAATGCCGACTACGGTCAAATTTGGAAATTTGGCGATTTTTTTCCTGGCTCTTTCGATAATTCGGCGCTTAAAAATATTGCTTATAAAATTTAAAACTATAACAAGCAAAAAAATTACCAAAGGCAGCGTCAAAATTAAAAAATAGAATCCGCTTACTTGGAAACTTAGTTTCCAAACGGAAACTAAGTTTCCAAGTAAAATAATCGGAAGCAAAACACCGGCCATAAAGGCGCAAAAAAATATCAACAAAGATTTGATGGTGAATTTTGGCATCTTATTTTGCCGCAAAGAAGAATAACCAATAAGCGCCAAAAGTGAATTTTTAAAACCAATATCCTGAAAATGCGCCCGCATTCTGTCCGCGCGGTATTCTTTCAACTGCCAAAGCCATACCCAGTACAGAATGTGCTTTGCGCTAAGCAGAATAAAAATCGTAACAATAAAAATAAAAATAATATCTTGCGTTTCCATAAAAGATTTATTATACTTATAAAAAGGAGGTATTTAAACGGAGATATTTTTTCTGATAAAAACTGCCATAAGCGCAGCGAAAGCCAAAATTGGCATAGTCGCATTGCTCCATATACTATTTTTAATCGCATTAGCGATAATAGTTATTAAAACTTTTATAACCACTGGCATGTGGTGCATTTGTGTCAAAGCCAAAAGAAAAATCGCTGGATGGGCAAATTTACTATAGCTCATCCATTTTTTTAATTATAAAAATATCTGGCGCTTGACAAAAAATTATAAAATTGTAAACTAAATTTAGGAGGAATAAAAATTAACACAGAAAATTGGTATATTTTCTTGATACTACTAGCGTATATTGTATCAATATATCTTGTAGTTGTAAAAAACTATGCAGGACCGTTAAGAGTCCTGAGTGATGTAAAGCCGAGAGTTGTAAATAATCCCCCACCGCTTTGGCTAGTCGCTAAGATTATCAAAATGCAAATAGCATTTTTGGGTGGAATATCGTTGATATTTTCTTCGGCGTTAATGGTACTGTCACAGTGGTCAATAATAATCGCGCTATTTCTTTTTGCGGCAGGATTGGTGTTAGTTTGTTCTATGCCAACCTTAACCTTTAAGCAATGCCAGAGAGCGGTTACATTTAATCCCGAAGACTATGACATGGGATGTTACAATAATAATAAGTGGGTGAAATAAATAAAACATCACCTGCTTTTTTTTATAAACTCCATAACTATTTTAGCAAATTCTTGGGGTTCTTGATAAGGCAAGCGGTGATCGGCATTGAAAATAATTTTGAATTTACAATTTTCCCCGCCTACGGCGGATCCGCCGAAGGCGGAAATTTTTTCCTTCATAATATAAGCATCGCTTAACGGCGTTGAATGGTCTTTCGCGCCCCAAACTAATAATGTCGGGGTTTTTCCGCCTTCGGCGGATCCGCCGCAGGCGGAAATTTTTTCCAAAAAGGGCGTTAAATCCTTGGCTATAATTTTTTTAAATGTTTCCCTCATCACGCCTTCGGTTTGGTAATAATCTTTTTCTCTTACTAATCTATATAATAATTTTTGCGCAGAGTTTTGCAAATAATTCAAAAGCGGCAAAGAAAAAATAACTTTTCCGCCTTTTGCTAAGGCAAAAAATAATTTTTGTTTTATGGTTGGAGGATGTTTGATGCCGGCGGCTCCGGTTAAAATGAGTGCTTTTAATTTTTCCGGATATTTAGCCGCGAATTTTATGGCAATTCTGCCGCCGAACGAATGGCCGATAAGGATAATCTTTTTACTTGGAAGCTCGGCTTCCAAGTTGGACTTGGAAGCTCGGCTTCCAAGTTGGACTTGCATAAATTCTCTTATAAATTCAACATAATCATTAACTTCCCACGCTTCCGGCGGATTATCGCTTTTGCCAAATCCCGGCAAATCCGGTATAAAAATCGTAAATCGTAAATCGTAAATCGTAAATCTAAGTAATTCTTTTGCGGTTTCTGTATATTTGTCAGAACTCACACCCCAGCCGTGCAATAAAATAATAGGGATGTTTCCATCGCCGATTTGCTTATAGTTTATCTTTAAACCATCAATTAAAATCTGCTTTTCTTCAAACTTGACATAATTCATAATATTATAGTATTCTAAAAACGGAGGACGAGCAATGAATAAAATAAACGATAATAAAAAGAAATCCGAAATTCGGTTAGGTTGCCCATTTGCGGCAACCTGTCCGTATCACAGGAGTCCTTACGAGGGGCATTTGCCTTTGACCCCATTGGAAAAACATCCTGTTATAGAGAAGTAATAATGCTTCTCTATCTTTTTTATACTCAATTCTTTTTTGAATTTTTAATTTGTTTGGGATTTGGTGCTTGGGATTTGGAATTTGAAGCGGAGCGCTCCGGCCTCATTGTTGGAAACAAGATTATTTCGCGCAAACTCGGCGAATCGGTCAAAAGCGCGGCAAACCGGTCAATGCCGATCCCCTCTCCGGCAGTAGGCGGCATTCCATACTCAAGCGCTTCAATGTAATCCTCGTCAACTTCTTTCGGTGATTCTTTGTCGCCGGCTTTGTGTTTTGCAACTTGCTCTTTTAACCGTCTGTGCTGTTCAATCGGATCATTTAATTCGCTATATGCGTTGACCAGCTCAAAACCGTTGGCAACCATCTGAAATCTTTCCACAATCCTTTTATCGCCCGCGCTTGACTTTGCCAAAGGCCCAAGCTCAACCGGATAATCCGTGAAAACAATCGGACTGCTGATGTTTTTACGCACCGTTTCTTTATACAATTCATCAACCAATTTTCCATAATTGGGCGACTCTTTTATTTTAATGCCCAATTTTTCTATTTTTTTTCGCAGTTCATTTATATTTTTCGTTTCCAAAATGTCAATGCCGCTTGCGTCTTTTATCGCGTCGGTAAATTTCACTCTTTTCCACGGCAAACTAAAATCAATTTTTTTGCCCTGATAGGCAAAAACAAGTCCGCCTTTTATTTTTTGAACAATTTGGCTAAGCAAGTTCTGGGTAAATTCAATTAAATCATTATAATCCTTGTACGCCCAATAAAACTCGCACATTGTAAAATCGGGGTTGTGCTGACGGTCAATTCCTTCGTTTCTAAAATCCCTGCCGATTTCAAAAACTTTTTCAAAACCGCCGACAACCAATCTTTTAAGATGCATCTCTTTTGAAATTCTCAAGTATAAATCTATATCCAAGGCGTCGTGGCGGGTTATAAATGGCTTGGCTGCGGCTCCCCCGGGAATCAGCTGCAAAATCGGCGTTTCCATTTCAATGAACCCTTCTTTTTCCAAAAGATTCCTCAACTCTTTTATGATTTTGCTCCGGATAATAAATCGCTCGCGAACACCTTTGTTCATTATTAAATCCAGATGGCGTTTGCGAAAACGAATTTCTTTGTCTTCCAGGCCATACCATTTATCCGGAAGCGGCAGAAGCGATTTGGTTAAAATTTTATACCCCGAAATCAATAATGTTTTTTCGTTTTTTTTGGTGGCGAACAAAGCGCCGGCGCATTCAATAAAATCGCCCACATCAAAATTTTCCAAGAATTTATATCCGTCTTCCCCCAAAACATCCTTTTTGAAATAAATTTGAATGCCGCCGGTTTCGTCTTCAATATTGGCGAAAGTTGAACCGCCGTGCGCCCTCCATGAGCGTATCCTGCCGGTTAAAATAATTTCTTTTTTTTCCGCGGAAAACTTGTCAAAGTCGCAAATCGCCTCGCTAATCGTATGCGTGCGGCTCGCTTTTGCCGGATAAGCGTCAATGCCGGCGGAAACGATTTTTTTCAATTTTTCCAAGCGCGCTTTTTTGATTTTATCAATCATAAAATAAATTAGTTCAGTATTCTTATAATTTTATATGTTGCCGCGCCTTTGGGGGTCTTTACCTCAACCGTATTATTTATTTGCCTGCCCAAAAACGCCGCTCCCAGGGGCGACTCATTGGAAATTTTTCCGCTCAAAGGATTGGCTTCGTTTCTGCCAACGATGGTAAATTTGTGAACTCCGGCGGAATTTTCCACTTCAATGGTTGAACCGACCTGGACGACTCCGATTTTTTTTGGTTCTTCAATCGTGGTTGATTCTTTTATGATTTTTTCAATTTCGGAAATCCTTGATTCTGTTTCCGCTTTTGCTTCTTTGGCCGCTGCGTATTCGGCGTTTTCCGATAAATCGCCGAGCTCTTTTGCTTCCTTAATCCTTTTGGCTATCTTCAGCGCCTTGTCCGTTTTTAAAAATTTTAACTCCTCCTTCAGTTTTTTCAAGCCCTCTTCGGTAAGATAAGTTTTTGTCATAGTTGAAAATAAAAATTAACAAATTAATAAAATATAATGCTTTCATATTAGCGGAAAACGCCTAATCCGTCAACCCCGTTAGAAGTCTTAAAATTATTCTCGCTATTTAAGAATGTCGTAAGGCGAAAGTCCCGTTAGAAAATTTATGGAAGTATATATTTTAAATAAAAATAACTATTTGTTTAGGTATCATTTATTTGGCTTCGAATATTTACAAATTTTCTAACGGGACGAAAGCCGCTTTCACTTGAGAATCTTGGAAAATATTGAGAGCAAACTTGGACTTCTAACGGGGTCAACCCCGTTAGAAGTCTTAAAATTATTCTCGCTATTAAATTTGACTGTGAGGCGAAAGCCGCTTTCACTTGAGAATCTTGGAAAATATTGAGAGCAAACTTGGACTTCTAACGGGGTCAATTCTCACGGCTGTTTATTTTCAAAATACCATTTTAAAACTTCCTTTGCCACCGGCACAGCGGTTTCCGCGCCTTCGCCGCCGCCTTCAATTAAAACGGTCAAAACAATTTCGGGATTACCGTACGGCGCGAAAGAAGTAAACCACGAATGCGTCTGGTTAATCCCGTTGCTCACAAATTCCGCGGTGCCGGTCTTTCCCGCCACTTCCACTTTCAAATCATTTAATTGCCGGGCGCTGCCGGTCAGAACCGCCTCTCTCATACCTTCTCTTGCTGTTTCCAAATATTTTATGTCGGCGATATTGCTGCTGATTACCCGGGGACTGAATTCGTAAACCTGCTTGTTGTCGCAGCCGGAAATTATTTTATCCACCAACTGTGGCGCGTAGATTGTCCCTTTGTTCGCGAAAACCGAGGTCCATGAGGCAACTTGCAGCGGTGTAACCAATAAATATCCTTGTCCGATTGAGATATGGTAAGTATTGCCCAAATTCCACCCTTCGCCGTACTTGGCCAATTTCCACTCGCTTGAGGGAACAAACCCGTCATTTTCTCCGGGTAAATCTATCCCGAGTTTTTTACCGAGATTAAATTTTTTGAAATACTGTGTGATTTTATCAACTCCCAACCCTATTATTTTTCCAAATCCTCCGCCCACGGTATAAAAGAAAATATCAGAAGACCTGGCAATGGCGGAAATAATATTTACCGGACCCAAACCCGCGCGGTTCCAGCCCCGATAAAGAGAAGGATTTTCCGGATAATACCGATTAGGAATGCTGATTACTCCGCGATCCTCAATAATCGTATTTTTATCCACTATTCCTTCTGAAAGGGCCGCAATAGCCATTACCGGCTTGATGGTTGATCCGGGCGGATATCTGCCGCTGATCGCGCGATTAAGCAAGGGATGCGAAGTATCGTTTAAAATTGACTTAAGTTTAGATCTGCCGTCTGGATCAACGAATTGATTATTGTCGTAAGACGGCAAACTTACCAGCGCCAAAACTTTGCCGTTTCTCGGGTCAAGAGCAACCGCGGCCGCGGCTTTTTTGCCGGTGCCGGATCTATACAGTTTTTTTAATTCTTCATTGAGCGCGTCCTGAATTTTTTTCTGCAAATTGGCGTCTGTTGATAAAATTAAGCTTTGGCCAGGATCCGCTTCCGTTTTGTTCAAAATTGAAACAATTTTACCGCGCGAATCAACTTCTGTTTTTTCATAGCCGCGTTTTCCCCGCAAAGTTTTTTCATAAAACAGCTCTAAGCCGTCCTTGCCTGTAAAGTCGGTTAGCTTGTAATAATCGTTATTTTCCAAGTCGCCCCGATCCACTCTGCCGGTATAGCCGATGATATGAGAAAAATATTCCGCGTTTTGGTAATCGCGAATAGCGTTGGTTTTTGCTTCAATGCCCGGCAGTTTGTCTTTTTCCGCATTCACCGATATTGCTACGAAGGCATCAATGTTTTCCAGCAGCAGTTCCGCGCGCGCCGAAGAACGATTAAATTTTCCAATGATATCCTTAAGCCCCGGCGCATCTTTTCCGGTTATTGAAGAGAGGGTTTTTATAAGTTCTTCAAATTTATCGTGGTCTTTGGGAAGATCGCTCGGAACGGCCGTCAGGTCAAAAATCGGCTTGTTTTTAACCAAAACAATGCCATTTCTGTCGTAGATTACGCCGCGGTCGGCATCAATAATTGTTTCTTTGACGCGATTGTTTTCCGCTAGCGCCGCAAACTTATCACCATCAATAATCTGCAGTTTAAAGGATTGCAAAATTAGAATTAAAATAAGAGCGGCGATAACCAGCGCAGCAATACTCGCCCTTTGGTTGATTTTTTCTTCATTTCTAACGGATTCCTTATTTTCTTTGCCCCAAAAAGGCGCGCTTTCTTCAAATTCCATTTCGTTTCCCGCTTTTCTTCCGACCCAATACTTTGATATTTTTTGAATTTTAAATATCGTCATATTTAGTACTCTCTAAAAAACTATCAAAAATAGCTTTTAATACTTGAAATTGGTTTAAATGCTCAATCCCGCCTAAGTTTTCCAAAGGAAAATTTTGGCGGGTCAGTTCATTTTTCATAAAAAAATAAACACGGTGTTTTTGGGGATACTTACATTTTTGCCTGCCTCCCATAAAGCCGGCTTTGCGTCGGCGGATTGCGATAACCGGTTATAAAAAAGTAAGCAATTAGAATAAGCGCGAAATCCGCGGGTATTTCTTTGATTATCCGGATACCGACAATATTGGCGGAAAAACTGAAATTATTATGAATTAAATTAAGGTATTCGTTCAAAACAAACAGCAGGAGATAAAAAAGTGGAAAAGCCAGCGCGCTAATTATGGCAAAACCGAAAAAAGTCTTTCCTTTTAAAAATTTTTCCCGCAATAAATAAATCGCTGTTCCGACAATTGTCATTGCCAGCGCCGATGTTCCAAAGTTGACCGCGCTGAATAAATCCGCGAGTATTCCCGCGACCGCCGACAAAATCAAAATATTGGCAAATGGCTGGGAATAGTTAATCAAAAATAAAACAACCAGCAATAGGTTGGGTAAAACCGGAGAAAAATTAATCAGGCGAAGGAAACTTGCCTGTATTAACGCTGTAAAAATCAATATTATAATCGCTTTATAAATCTTCATTGGCCGACCCTTTCTAATCTTTTGTCTCCCGCAAAAGAAGTTAATAATAGATATACCCGCTTCGCCATGCTTTAGCGAGGCGAGATAGATTTTAATTCCGCCCTCGCTTCCAACGGCGATTTTTTCGGCGGGCTTGGAGAGCGTGCCAATTTCATTTATTTCCCTGCTGCTCATTACGACGCTAAGATTAAAACTTCTTTTGAATTTCCGTTACTTAAAACATACTTATAATCAAGCTTTTTTACTTCAATAGATTTTTTATATTTCTCTAACATTTTCACCAATTCTTCTATTGTTGGCGTACCATCGTCTCGGTAAGAAACAACTAAAATTGAATCTTTGAATTTTTTAAACAATTTTTCAAATGCTTGATGTATTTTCCCTTTATTACACCATTCATTTTTGCCATTTTTTATTTTCTTATGTTTTGATTTTTCATCAATCAAATTCGGCCATTGGTCATAAAAAACAATACCTTCAAGAAAATGGTAAAAATCAAAATAATTTACACCAATACCTTTTGCGGAAATGTAGGGCGTATCAATATAAATTAAGTCTGCCTTAATATCTAAATCAAAAATGTCAGAATGAAAGGCTTTGTTTTTCTTTTCATTATCAAAAACTGCGTTATTTCCTTCTTCTACAAATTTTCTGAAATGATCCCCAAAAGGAGTATCCCATGTTTTTTTATTTCCAAAGCTTCTTTCCACTTCCGCTGTTCGGATATACAAATTTTTTCTATGAAATAAATTATAAGGCCGTTTGATTATGCACGCTTGAAATAAAGCGTAATAGGCCAATGCTTGCTTATATTTATCTTTTATTTGGCCGATATTCATTATAACAATATCAAGCCATTTATTCTCCTCATCGGTAAAATAGATATCGTGAAAAGTATCATAAATAAAAGTTGGGTATTTAATTTTTGAGTGTTTGTTTAGAATAAAATCAACATCATCGTCGTTCAGGATAGTTTTAGAATTTTCAATTATGGCAAGTCCGACATAATAATTAAACTTCAAAGAATCATTATAGAAGACTTGCTTGCCGTTTTTTTTGAACATATAACCAACGCAACCAGTGCCGCCAAAAGCGTCAAGAACAGAATCAAATTTTAAATCCTTTGTGTAATAATCAATCCATTTGATTATTTTATATTTACTCCCCTGATAACGCGTTGACGGCAAAACGCCAGCTTTATTAGCAGGTAAGTTGCTAAAAAGTTGCTGTTGCTGTTGTTTTGCTTTGATCATAACGCTATACATTTTTGATATTTCTATATTTCAAATATTTTTTTAGGTTTGTATACGGCGGTTTTCTCAATTTTGCGCTCCGCGACATTTCCGCCGTCATATAGTTCATCCAAAAATCATCAAATATTTTTACGCCCAATTTTGAAAATGGCCCTGTGCCTTTTTTAAGTTCGGAAATTTTAACGCAAGAGCCGATATTCTTTGTGTTCCCGCTTCCGGGACGGTCTTTGGCGATTTTGTATTTTTCCTGAACGATAAAATCAAAATCCTTCACTACTGATAAAATTTTCTCGAGATCGTCTATTGTATAAACTCTGTTTTCGTCAATAAGATCTTCCTGTTGGGTGTATATAATGCCTAAAATGTAGTGCTTTCTATATTCCTTGTATGGGAAAGTAATATTCTTGTTTGAATCTCTAAGTCTAAAATAACCAGTAAATGCTCCCAGAGTGAATCCTGAAACATCTCCATTTTCTTTTCTATAAGTGCTTTTCAAATCAAGAGCTATTTTTTGCTTGTCTTTTGTTATAAAGGTAACATCAGGGTAATGATTTTGCTCGGCGCAAAAATGCATCTCAAAGCTATTTTCTTTTGCGAATTTTTGTAAAACAGGGAACATCATTAATTCTATAATTTTGGATACAACCTTTGTATCAACGGAAATTGTATAAATGTTTTTCGCAACATCAATAAATCCCTTAACTGACCAATCACCTGATGGTGTCGCTAAAATTTTACGAAAATCCTCCGTATGCCTCAATAAACTTTTTTGAAAATTATCTTGTTCCATAGTAATTATTTATTAAAATCATAGCTTTGCTTAATGAGCGCAAAAACATCGTCAAGCTCGCTTTCTTTTTCTAGTTTTACTTCATAATCACCATTACCCCAATGTCCGATTGGTTTCGGTTTAGTTAAATCGCGAGCCAGTTTTTGTGGGTCGTTTAATTGCCCGCTTTTTACATTAAAAAATATTTTCAAGCCGTATTGGTTTTTCTTATACTCAATTATGCAAGGCGAGCCGTTTTTGTCTATACCAAGAGTATCAATTCTTCCGCCAAAACTTGTGGAGTATTCATGAGCAAGAAAAACAATATTCAAAACTTCTTCCAAATTTTGTTCAAACAAAGATTGTAGATTTTTTTCCAAATCTAAATCTTTTGCGATTATTTTTGTTACGGTAGAGCCGTTTATTTTAAATAGTGCCATAGTTTTTATTTCATTAAATCATCTAAACTAACGCCGAGTGCTTTGGCAATTTTTTGCGCGGTGTTCATTGTCGGGCTTTGAATTGCTCCTGACTCAATTTTGATAATCGTATTGTGGGAAATATCGGCAAGTTTGGATAATCTGTCTTGCGACAAATCACGCTGTTTCCGCAGTTTCTTTATGTTCTTTCCAATTGTTGATTTTTCGTTTGACATTGTAGTATGGTAGTATTAGTATTAAAATACAATGATTGCCCTATAGTCAGCTGACTATCACTAACAGTATAATACACGATTTAATTTGTTTGGTCAACGAAAATCAAGGAAGTTTCTTGTCGTTACCCGCGAATGGACGGGAACAAGGAAAAGATAGAAAAGCGCGCCAAATTGGTCGGTCAAAAAAACGAAAGTTTAATTCTGGTGAGGGATTATAACAAAAACCTTTTCGGTGTTTTTCAAATCGGCCAGAGGCGAAAGCTTGATTTTTAGGAACGGTTTTTCGGGATATCTCTCCACGGAAACCACTCTTGCGATAGGCAGATCGGAAATATTCTCGCTTTCTGAAGAAATAATAATATCGTTGACGCCCACGATTTTATTCTGCGGAACCAAATCAAAAATCAATCCTTCTGCAAGGTCTCCTCGAACAATGCCTGCTACGCGCGAGTCCTGGTCAAGCGAATTAACCGAGCTTGAAATATCCGTTATCGTGCGGATTTTTGAATTATAGCCATTGACTTCCACCACTTCTCCGAGCAAAAAACCGCTTGCGTCAATAACTCCTGCTCCGGATATTAACCCGGATTCGCTTCCTCTATTAATCAGGACAAAATCGGGATTATAAGCGTCTCTTCCGATTATTTCCGCGTCCACCAAAGAATACTTTCTCGCCAAGGGAAGATTGAGAATTTTGCGAAGCATTTCATTTTCACGATTTACCTCTTTCAATGCGGAAAGCTGGCTGATTAAAAGATTGTTTTCGTTGGTAAAATTGACTTTGTCCCGATACAAATTTTTTATTTCAAAAATGAATCCAAAAAATCTTCCGGTTTTAAAGCTAATTTCAGCGATAAAGTTTTGCGGATAGCGCAAAAAATAATAAAAAATATTTTTTATCGGTTTCAAATAATTTGCCGAATTTAAAAAAACTACCGCCAAAATAAAAATAACGGTAAGGAAAAAAAGCTTAATCTGATGATTATAATTACCGCGCATCTCTCGTTGATTATCGTTTTTTGCTTAAGTCGGAACCTTTTCATCTTCAATTGAAACCAGCACATTTTTCAAAGTGTCAAGATTTTCAATGATTACCCCTGTTCCCCTCACCACCGCTGTTATCGGATCGTCGGCCAGGCGGGTGGGGATCTGGGTTTCCCGGCTGACCAATTTATCAATGCCCCTTAAAAGACTGCCTCCTCCCACCATAACAATTCCGCGATTCATAATATCCGCCACCAATTCGGGCGGCGTCTCCTCAATCGTAGCCTTAACATTTGAAACGATAATTTTAACGGAGCGCCCGATAGCGCGCCTTATTTGTTCATCGTTGACAATCACCTCTTTGGGCAAGCCGGTGACCAAATCCCGGCCTCTCATCGGCGCTTCTATCGTCTCTTTCAATGTCCAAGCCGAACCAACTAATATCTTGATCTCTTCCGCCGTTTTTTCTCCCAACAAAAGATTGAACTCGTCTCTGGCGTATTGAATAATATCCTCATTCAGTTCGTCTCCGGCGATCCGCAAGCTCTTTGAAGTTACAATTCCGCCCAAAGAGATTACCGCGATATCCGTTGTTCCGCCGCCAATGTCAACGATCATATTGCCCAGCGCTTCCTGAACCGGCATTTTCACGCCGATAGCCGAAGCCATCGGCTGTTCCACTAGAAATACTTCTTTGGCTCCAGCCGAAAGCGTAGCGTCCCGCACAGCCTTTTTTTCCACTTGAGTTACTCCGGAGGGAATGCCTACCACCACTCTTGGCCTGGAAATAAGCGAAAATGACTTTTCCGAGGCCTTATCTATAAAATATTTTATCATTTGTTCGGCAACTTCAAAATCCGAAATTACTCCGTCTTTAAGCGGCCGCGTCGCGACAATATAAGCCGGAGTGCGTCCGACCATTATTTTCGCCTCGCGGCCCACCGCCAAAACCCGACCGGTTTTTTGGTTAATCGCCACCACCGACGGCTCGTTGATAAGAATGCCTTTGCCCCGGACATAAACCAAAGTAGTGGCGGTTCCCAAGTCAATGCCGATGTCATTTGATAAAATTCTAAAAAAATTTTTTAACATAAATCTTGAAAATTGAAAATTTTAGCCGTTTGTTATCATCTCAATCACTTCTCCCAAACCCAATAACTTTGCCTCTTTCCTTTTTCTCTCTTTAACCTCTATATTCTCTCTTGTTTTCCCGCTTATCACCAGCCGCAAAGGAATGCCGATTAAATCGCTGTCTTTTAATTTTATCCCGGCGGATAAATTTCGGTCGTCGTATAATACCTCAATATCGGATTTTAGTAAAGTGTTATAAATTAAATCGGCTTTTTCTCTTATTTCCCTTTCTTGCGGCGCGAGAAGAAGCAGATGCGCCTGATATGGCGCTATGCTTTTCGGCCATATAATTCCGTTCTCATCGTTATTTGTTTCTACCACAGTACCCATCAAACGATCAAGGCCGATGCCGTAACATCCCATAATTACGGCTCTTTCTTTTCCCGCATTATCAATAAACTTTAGGCCAAACGGCGCGCTGTACTTTGCGCCGAGCTTAAAAATATTTCCCACCTCAATGGCTTTTTCTACTTTGAATTTCTCGTTTTGGCATTCGGGGCAAACCCCGTTAGAAATGCGATTTCTAACGGGATAAACCGGATTTTCGTCTTTCAATATTTCTTTATTGACAGCCAAGCGGCATTTTTCGCAGATATAAATAGTGTCTTCTCCTGCAGAAGTAACGGTTTGAAATTCATGCGAATACTTGGAAAATGTTCCTCCGGACGCTAAAGTGAGATAGGTTTTGTCCTTAATGCCCGCGCGCTCAAAAATTTTCCAATAAGCATCTTTGATTTTTTCATAATAACTATTCAGATCTTTTTCGTCGGCGTGAAAAGAATACAGGTCTTTCATTAAAAATTGGCGCCCGCGCAACAGTCCGGATTTTGCTCTGACTTCATCACGGAACTTGGTTTGAATCTGATATATATAGCGGGGCAAATCTTTGTAAGACGAAATGTGCTTTTTGGCCAGAGGGACAAGAATTTCTTCATGAGTCGCGCCGAGAGCGTATTCTTTTTTATCGCCGCCTTTCAATTTAAACAGGGCGTCAAAGCTTTCCCAGCGCCCGGTTTTCTGCCAGTTTTCTTTCGGGTGCAGGGCGGGCATCAGGATTTCCTGTCCCCCGGCTTCGTTTATTTCTTCGCGGATAATATTTTCTATTTTATTCAAAACTCGCAGGCCCAGAGGCAAAAAGGTATAGATGCCGGCGGCCAGCTTGTCAACAAATCCGGCGCGAATCAAAAGCGAAGCGTTTACGCTTTTTTCTTCGGCGGAAATGGTTTTGGTTGTTTTGGTGAATAAATCTGATTGTCGCATAAAGATGTGTATGTTATAAGATCAAATTATACAAATACTATTTTAGGCTTTGAAAATGCGTCAAATTTTCTTTAATCCAATCATAAAAATCAATCTCTAAAAATTTCAAAAATTCTTTAAATTTCTCTTCTGAAAATTCCATTTTGTTTTCGTCGCAATATTCTTTAAATAATTTTTCTACTTCAAAAGTATTTATAGCAGTATCATTTTTCATAGCTTTTTCTAATCTTTAAACTTTTCTATTAACTTTTCTTTTTTGTCAGCATACTCAAAAGGATTTACCTCTTTCCTGTCTAAAAAACTTTCGTCTTCAAGTCCTACTGCGACCCAACGCCATTGCTTTTTCCCATTTATAATACACTCTTCTGATTGCAAATGAACTCCTGTTGAAAAAATTGTTGTATGATTTTTTGTTTTCATAGTTTTATTTTAACACCTTTTTACTATTTCATTCCATTTTTCTAAATGCTCTATTTTGACAACCGTAGAAACTGACGCTTCTATTTTAATGTTTTTTGAATATCGGGTCATAAATTCATCTAGGTTTTGTACAAGTCGTAAATAATATTTCAGCGAATAAATTAAACCGTTCACAACGATTTCACAGCCATGATTTTTCCTTATATCGTTAACTATCCGCAGTACTTTTTGCTCTTCGCCCTTTTTGATATTTGGCTCAGCGGTTGTTAAAATATAGTATCTTTCAATTGGTATATCTTTAATTTTTTCGCAGGCATCTCTCACTATAAAAAAATCAATTGGTATTCCGTGTTTAATTTCTACTCCTTCAAAGATTGACTTCCTTTTTTCGTCTATTATTTCTACATCGCCAATTTCTTTGGCTTTTATATCCGAAGCAACATGACTTTTAAGCGGCAATAACTTTTTACCTTTATATCTGGCTATATCCCTGAGGAGAATTTCGTATATTGAATAAATAGCAATCACTGGAAGTCTTGAAGCACCCGCATTTTTATATTTTGTAAAGAAATGCTCTTTTAAACTTTCAGTTATTAAATTTATAGTCAGATTTTTCTTTTGAAAATTTAATTTATTCTTTAACAATAAGGAATTAGAACGAATAATTTCTCGTGCCAGTAATATCAAAAGTGCTGTTAAATAATTTTCTGGATATACTTTGTTTTCCTCAACATCATACAATATCTGTAAAAATGCTTGCTTTACATCTTTATTTCTTATCTTACCTGGAAATTTAATAGTAAAAGGATGCGGCTGTTCAATTGAACGAGTCAGCCAGCCACTTTCTTTCATTGAAAATCTAGGAAAATACTTTTTGAAAAATGGCGTGATAAATTTCGTATCAAAAGTACGCCCAGAATATCCTCCTTTTAATTCATTTTTGTGATACCTTATATCTTGCTTCGGATTTTCTATTTTCTTGACTAAACTTGTAGCTAAAACGGTTACGATTGCCTTAAAAGATTCTGCATTAGATATAATCCTGAAAAGCCAATTCTGTTGATTATCGTTTAGTTTTTTCAAAAACATTTCGCCATTATCTTTTTTTATTTCCTTGATAGCGGCTTTATAAAATTTCTCTAAAATCTGATTTATATGTTTGTTATTATTCATATGAAAAAATTAAATTAAAAATTCTAGTAAATTATTTTCTGCTTTAATGTCTTTTAATTTGCATTCGGCATTTTTACAATAATTAGGATTTATATCGATTCCTATATAATCTCTATTGAGTTTTTTGGCAGCTGCGGCGGTTGTACCAGACCCTATAAACGGATCAAGTACCATATCGCCTTTTCTAGTTAAGAGCATTATCAATTCCTGAATAATATACTCTGGATAAATAGCCGGGTGCTTGCCCCCCTTAATTGTTTCGACGGGGCATTCTATTACATCTTTTTTTAGGCCATTGCCCAAAATTTTAATAATCGTAAACCCCTTTTTCTCCAATTGGATTTTTCTACCGCCTTCTTGTCCTCCAAATGGCTGAGAATGCATGCCCCTTATTTTCATTCGGAAACTTTCAATTTTGTTACTTTTAACTTCTTGTATAACTTCTAATAATTCCTTTTGTGCTTGTTGTTTTTCTTTTTCAGATAGAGATGATTCTTTGATTAACTCAAAGTATTTCTGACCGATTTTATTTCCCCCATTACTTTTAGTACGGAATAAACTGATATGACCCATAAATGAATCAATATCATAATAATATGAATCATTTTTAACAAAATGGAAAAAGGGTTCAGTGCCACTCACTAATCTTCTTTTGAATTGACGCGGTGTAGGATTTAATTTAACCCAAGTAATTATATTAACTAACTTTATGGGGTTACTCTTTATCGCCTCAATAGCAAATTTGTGGGGGGCCATTAATAAACTACTATTTTCATATTTATCGCCAATATTGAAAACAATATTTCCATCATCTCTAGTAATTCGCACACATTCTTTGAAAATTTTTAAAAGATTATTTAGATATTTCTCTATTTTTTTTTCATTTCCGATTCCAAATCCATCATAATCGCGTTGCTGAAAGTATGGTGGGCTTGTCACTACTAAGTTAATAGAATTATTAGGAATTTCTTGTAGTAATTGAATGCTATCTCCACATACAATCCTATTTAAAAATTTTTCTTTCCAATTACCTTTTTTCAAAAAAGAAGGGAATTCATCATGTTTTTGCGAACTGTTTGATTTATAACTGAAACCATTCACTTCTTTATTTATCACTTCTTTTATCAATTCGTTTGGGTGATCAAGCAGTTTTTTTAACTCTTGCTTTATATCTAACCTATTAGCAAAAACGAGTAATCCTCTTATGGCTTGCATTACTACCTTTGGATCGCTGTCGGTCAAAAATTTTACTAAAGTTGGGATTGCTTTCTCATTTCTTAAACGACCTATTGCAGATACGGCCTCTCGTCTAACTTCCGTGCTTTCATCTTTGCTGGCATATTTTATAAAAACAGGAAGCAAAGAAACATCAGACATCTTTGCTAAATTTTTAACTGATAACGCCCTGATATTTTCATTTTGATTGCTTAACAAATTCAATAATGGTTCTCTACTATAACCATTTTCTAAGCGACCTAACTTTTCTAAAACATAAACTATTGTCCCATCATTTTGGTTTTGTAGGAAAGATAGAAGAGCTTGAGTGTTATTTTTCAACCCATCAATAGTTTCTCTATTAACTTGTTTGCATAGTGCGGATCTATTCATAACCTAAATTATTTGGTTAAATCGTCAATCCTAACGCCCAATGATGTCTTTTAAAATTTGATTATCCTTCGACATAGTTTCCACAATATGGACAAGTTATTACTCCGATATAGTTTTTATCTGCACCAAAATTTTTCTTGCATTTCTTACAAACAATTTTTACTATTTGGGCGGTTTTTGTCTTTGTCTTTTTCATAGATTATTAATATTTACCTTCATAATTATTTTACCGAGTCTCTTATCCAAAAAGTTTGACAACTCTCTCCCACACATTATAGGTCTGAAAATCCCGAAAAGTTATTATGACCATTAAAAGAATCAAAGTCATGAATCCGGCGGTATGAACCGCACCTTCCAGTTCCCGGCTAACTGGACGACCCTTAATTTTCTCAATTGCCAGAAAAAGAATTCTTCCTCCGTCAAGCGCCGGAAAAGGCAAGAAGTTGATTATCGCCAAATTGATTGATAATAGCGCGGTAAATTGCAAAATATAAGAAAAGCCCAGCCGCGCCGCTTCGCCGGTCAGAACCGCGATTCCCACGGGACCGGTCAGCTGCCCGCCTGCTGTTCCGGAAATAACCAGCCCCTTTAAAAGCCCCAAAAACGCCAAAATAACAAAGACTGCGACCTCAAATGTCCATTTTGCACCCTGCCAAATCGCTTCATACCAGGGGTATGAAACAGTGCCAACTTCGGCCAAGCCGATTCCGGTCGGGCCCTGCCCCTCGGGGAATGACTCCCTGACCCCTGTTTTTAATTCTAAAATTCCGCTTCCGCGCTTAACCGTAAAAACTATCTCTTTGCCGCGATTCTTTTCAATAAAGTCCTGGATATCTTTGGCGGTTTTGACTTCAAAAACGGAACCGTTAGTGTCTTTCAGGGATAAAACCGTGTCGCCGGATTTAATCCCGGAGCTGTAAGCGGGAGAATTTGCAGAAACATCAACAATCATCACCCTCATATCCGTAATTTTTCCCGAAGAAGCGTTTTTGTCCAAAACAACCGGAGCGCCGATAAAAAAAATAATACTGAAAAGAAAAACCGCCAAAAGTATGTTTGCCGCCACGCCGGCAAAAAGCATTTTGAAGCGGGAAAATATTGATTTGGAAGCAAAGCTATTCGGGTCATCGCGATTCTCGCCATCCTCGCCTTTTATTCTTACAAATCCGCCCAAGGGAATTAAATTAATTGAATAAATTGTTTCTCCCCGCTGAAAACCGAAAATTCTGGGCGGAAAACCGAAGCCAAACTCTTCTACCACCACTCCTTCTCTCCGGGCAGCAAGAAAATGGCCGAGTTCGTGCACAAAAATCAACACTCCCAAAACTAATAAAAATATGATTAAAGTTATAATAAGCATTGTATATTATTTCTATTATTATGAAATTAATCAGACAAATATTTTTTGTTAATAATAATGACAAATGTCAATTCAATGTTAAATGGCTTCGGTCAAACCACAAATCACAATCAACAAATCACAAACAAATTACAAAACCCAAACGATTTGTAAATTGTTATTTGTTTAATTGTGCTTTGTTTGGAATTTGTGATTTGTAATTTGGAATTTATGCATTATATCGTCATTATCTCCTTTTCTTTTGCTTCGCCGATTTGCCCGACATTATTGTTCGCTTCGTCAACAAGCTTCTGCAGATCCTTTTCCCGCCGAAACTTTTCGTCTTCGCTTATTTCCTTATTTTTTTCCTTGCTCTTTATCTCCTCGCGCTTTTTTTCTCTCAAAAAACGAATGGCGACTTTTGTCTTTTCCATGTTTTGGCGCATTATTTTTATCAAGTCCTTTCTTCTTTCTTCGCTGGGAGGCGCGAACACGAGCTTAACCGAGGAGCCGTCATTAGCAATACTCACGCCTAAATTGGCGGAGGAAATCGCCTTGACGATATCGTTTAGGCTTTCTTTTGACCACGGATTGATGAACACCATTCTCGCGTCCGGAACGCTGATTGTGGATATCTGCCGCAACGGAACCATTGAACCGTAATATTCAACCGGAATATTTTCCACAATCATAGCGGACGCGCGCCCGATTCTCATCACGCTTAATTCATCTTTAAGCTTTTTGATAATTTTATCCAACTCGCTTTTCGTTTCCGCGTCGCTCATAGATAATAAAATTTAACCGCTATTTAGCTTCTGTTGAAATAGTCTATTTTGTCATTGCGAGTCCCGTCAGCAGACGGGCGAAGCAATCTTTATTTTTGTTTGTGACTAACGAGATTGCCGCGTCGCCCTGCTGGTCTCCTCGCAATGACAGAACGAGTTTTGATACTATTTCAACAAGAACTAATTAAACATCGAGTATGAACCTGCGTAAATAATATTTTCGTTCTTTGGGTCAACCAAAATAACCGGAATATTTCTGCTGGTCGGCAAATTGCGCACCGTCCAATTTGTCTCCGCGCCGTCGCCCGATATATAAATTTGCAAAGCGATTGAATAATAAACTTTTGCCGAATTGCTGGGATTTACAATAAGCGAGTTTATGGGAAGTATTTTGGTCGGCGTAATTATCTTCACCGCTCTCCAAGAAACGGCTCCGTTATCCGACTTTAATATTCCGATTATGGAACCGAGATAAATGACATTGGGGTTTGCGGGATCAAGGACAAGCGCGTCTATTTTATTCCTGGAAGGAATTTCAAAATCCTTTAAGCCGCCATTTAAGGATTGCCAGCTTGCTCCTTTGTCCAACGATTTGAACAAGCCGTCTCCCGAACCGGTGGCATAAATTATTCTGGTGTCCTTCGGATTAATGGCAATATTATCAACACTGCCGGAAAACCACTTAAGCAAAGACCAGCTTTTGCCCGAATCGGCGCTACGGAACAATCCGCCGGCATTGGTTCCGAAATAAACCACTTTTGGATCGTAAAAGTCAATTTTAAGCTTTCTTATAAAGTCCTTTCGCGCCGATGAAGTGATATAAACCTCTTGCCAGGTATTTCCCTCATCGTCGCTTTTTAACACCCTGCCGCGTAAATCGGCCGTAGATGCGGCTAAATAAATATTTTTTGAGTCCTTCGGGTTTATGGCGATGTCGTAAATCGTTTCGTTCGACAAAACGGCATTATTATATTTTTGCCAGGTTTCAGCCGCGTCAGAACTGCGGAACAAGCCGTTTTTTTCCGTTCCCGCGTAAATTATATTGGAATCGCGGGGATCAATTGCCAAACTTAAAACATTTAAAACGGCGATATTATCAGCGCCTTTCTTATCGCCGCTGTCCGCCAATGAGAATTTCTGTCCCCAGTTAAATCCGCCGTCGGCTGACTTAAAAACGCCGCCGTCGGCAGGAATGTTTTTGGGAAAAAGCGAGGTAAAGGGGCATCCGGGAGCCGCGGCGCCCAAAAAGAAAAAGGCGGAAATGATTAAAAGCAAGGCGCGCATTTTGCTGTTTATCACCCCATAAGATAGATTGTTCTTTTGCTTTGCCATATTTTTAAGCTATTCGCTCTGTAATGATATTTTGCCTAAATTAAGATAATAATATTTTACGGGGCAAGCCCCGAACCAAGAAATTTAACAGGTGAGATTTTATTGAAAAATAATTAATAGTTATTTAAGAAATAATCAGCGCAGTCCCGTACCGAATTTATTTCTGGTACGGGGCAAGTATTTCTAAAGCCAAAGTTTCCATTGCCAAGCGCGCGTTAACATTGGAAGTGTTGATTAATTTTAAAATTTTGCCGCCGGCGCTTAAAAATCTTGCCAATTTTTTTGTTTCCGATTCTTTACCCCCCCGCCATAAATTCTTGTCCGTAAGAACAGGGATGAATGGAGTAAAGTCCGAAAGAGTATTACCCCAAGCAACGGGGGTAAGCCCTTGGTGCGGGGGTTTGCCGATGTTCGCGCTGTCCAATAACATCTTGTGGCTATAAATAAGCCATGCCTTCAAAACATCGGCGGCCCTCCGGTTGTCTTTGCCGAGCATTTCCGCGAAAGAAAATTTTTCAGGCAAGTCCCCTTTAAAAAACCGGTGAAAATTTTTAATGGTTTCTTTATAATCAGCCATAGCGCCTATATTACGGCGCAATTCAATCGCCAATCCCGGCCTATTTGCCGCCAGAAAAGCAATCTCGCGGGCATCGCTCGCGCTTGCTCCCCGCTCAACCATAGAGTTTTCAATAATTTTATCTGCCACCAGATTAAAGCGAATTTTTTGAACGCGCGAGACCAGTGTCTTTGGCAAAAACCTGTCGTTTTCCGCGATTAAAATCATTACCGAATTTCCTCTGGGCTCTTCCAGTGTTTTTAAAAAGGCGTTAGCGGCCTGTTCGCTGAATTTATGCGCCTGATTAACAATAGCGATTTTATATTTGGAATCGTAAGGAAACAAACTCAAGTGATGTTCAATTTCGCGAATCTGATCTATGGAAATCGTCTTTTCTTCCGCCGGACTGCCGTCCGCGCCCTTGCCTTTAGTCGGCTCAACAAACAAAACATCGGGGTTGGTACGGCTCTCTGTAAGCGAACAATGCCGGCATTTGCCGCACGCGAAGCAATTTATTTTGTCTTGGCACTGCAGGGCTTTGGCAAACTCTGTTGCCGTTTTGAACTTGCCCAAATTTGGCGGTCCGATAAATAAATATCCGTGGGCTATTTTATCGTTTTTCAGCGCCAAAAATAGAAGTTTTTTCGCGTTCTCCTGGCCGATGATTGAACTGAAATTTTCCATATATTCCCAGACACTTTGTCAATTTTCTTCAATTGCGAAATTTATTATTAGCGTTGATTCGCCTGATATTCGCAAGGATTCGCTTATAAGAAACATAGAAACGAAAAGACGCTAATATCTACGCGAAAAGTTGCGAAAGGGAATTATGTAATTCAAAGCAATTTAATAATAGCATAAGAAAATTCGGTTAGCAAGAAAACAAAAAGTGGACTACTGTATTGAGAATTTAAACCTTTTTATTCAAGAAATGGCGGGTTGCGATTACGGTTATAACTTGGATTCAAGTTTCTAACGCAACAGCGTTAGCTGTTGATTAGTTGATTAAAAACTTCATAAGGCGTTTGCCAGTTCAAGGTTTTTCTCGGTCTGCCGTTCAGCAAGCGTTGAGCTTTTTTTACTTCCGCTCTGGACACCTTTGTAAAATCGGTTCCTTTGGGAAAGAATTGCCTGATCAGTCCATTGGTGTTCTCGTTGGTACCTCGCTCCCAAGGGCTTCTAGGATGAGCGAAATATACTTTGACTCCTGTAATATTGGTGAATAATTTATGCTCTGCCATTTCGCCTCCCTGATCGTAAGTCATTGATAATTTCATCTGTTGCGGCAGTTTTTTCACTTCTTTGGCAAAAGCTCTAACTACTTCTTCCGCTGATTTGCTTTTAACGGGAATAAGCTTTCGCTTTCTGCTATTTCTTACCGCTCTACGCCGCGCCTTACTTGCCCTGTACGTATACTTATTCGAACTGCCAGCCCCAACCTCCCGGCTGATGGTACTGACATTTCTGTTTAATGATTTGGCGATTTTTTGAAACGAACATTTTTGAGCGAGCATCCGGCTGATTTCTTCCCGCTCTTCCAGACTTAATCTTTGATAATTTTTCATAGGAATCTAACATAGCATCTTTGGCGCTTCGCGCCAATAGTGTTGCGTTAGATTCTTGAATGAAACTTGCTATTGATAAAATTGCCAGCGATTATTCATTTTTCTGGGGAATGATTTTAAATGCCAGTATTGTTTTAGTGGCTTTTATCGGGTTTTTGTTTATAAGAATAGGTAACAGAAAAAAATATTACATAAAAAAATGAAGGGGTATGAATCCTTCAAAGTGGTTTGAATAGGTTGTTTAGAAGAATAATTCTCCGTATAAAATGATTCTCCTTTTGTTTCTCTGATAATTCTTCAATTTTGAAGAATTCTATTTTCTCATTATTTTTTTTAGCCCAGTTTTTAAAAGTCTCGAGCTGATCATTCTTTATTTTTTTGAGAAAAAACAATGTTCTCTTGGGGCCGGCGTCTCCGCAATGATAAGTTTCAAATATTATTATTGCGTTTTTGTCATCCCCATACCAATCCTCGCCTCCTATTTTATTTATTTCTTTTCTTAATAATAAAATTGGTTCAGACGGTCTGGCTTGCAGTCCGTTTTTCATTATTTTTCCTTTTGTCCAGCCACCTCCAAAAACACAGTATGGCAATGGTGTTCCTAACATTGTAAGGAATATCAATTCTTTTTTTTCTGTTATTAAAGACAGAAAAATATCGAAACTGCATCCTAATTCCAGTATTCTCCCATTTTCTTCTTCAACTCTTTCTGGATATATATCTTCTACTTCTCTTCCCATTCTTTCGTGTAAGATTCGAAATCTTTCACTAAAGTCTGAATCTGCATCTATCAGTTTTGCCATTTATTTTTCCTCCTCTGCCATAAGTCTTTATGGGCATTAAACTAATTATAAAATTTATAATAGCTTGGATTCAAGCAGTAGGTCTTCTAATCAATTTATTGCCCCAAAGACTGTTTTTAAAAGAACAACATATTAGTATAACAGGTTTGTAGAATTTGTCAAGGGTGGGATTTTCACCCCCGAATTCAAGTCACTAAGCAACACTTTAGGGTATAATTTAAGTAAAAATTAACCTAAGGCGATCAAATTCCGGCCCCCATTAACATTTTAACTTTGATATTTGAAATTACTTTTATTATATCCTTTCTCCATCCACTATGATACATCCATGTATCATAGTGGTATTAGTTTTGCCTCAGTTCTTGCTTTTAGAATCCTTTTTATCCGAAAGCAGATTAAACAGCAGAAAATGCAGAGGGTATTTTTGC
>Ga0180732_1000556_pt1 | contig 30510 bp, 24 predicted proteins | sample KR11_01MetaG_FD_148674 | JGI IMG/M metagenome (GOLD analysis project Ga0180732, IMG submission 148674) | Groundwater microbial communities from the Olkiluoto Island deep subsurface site, Finland - KR11_0.1 MetaG | ecosystem: Environmental > Aquatic > Deep subsurface > Groundwater | place... | reverse complement strand
CCGAATACGAACAATAGTACAGCTATTGGTATTAGAAAGGCCTGTAGTAGCTTTGATTTATCCCATACCATTCGCCCTTCGGTGGAGCTACCTGTCTCCGCAGGTGGATGGGATGAATTTTGTTTGTAGAATGTGTAAAGTTTGGACATATTTGTTCAAAAAAACTAAAAAACAAAAAAACAAGAAAACAAGAAACAAAAAAACATGAAATCATGAAATCATGAAAACACGAAAACAAGGGATGAAAAAGCAATTTTGATTGCTTTTTCATTATATCAGAGAAATGTTGTTAGAAAAAGGTTGTTTGGGGATAAATTCAAAATGTCTCCAAAGACATTTTAAATCCATAATGTTTTCTTGTTCTTTCATACGGAGGCGTTGCCTCCATATAAAAGCTATTCTAATGTTCTTAAGAACATTAGAATAGCTTTTATTTTTATACCAAGGCTTACCCTTGGTAATTTTCCTGAATTTCTTTCATGAGTTTATATTATAACAAATTCAAACGTTCATTAAGAACATTTGAATTCTGGATGAAAAACCTGACACTACTCTTAAAAACCTCTCCCCCCAGAGGTTTTTAAGTTACCTCTTTGCAATTATACTTTTTTTATATATATCCAAGTGTTCAAGCGCAACACCTGTCCCCTTTGCAACACAAAATAACGGGTCTTCTGCTACAAATGCTTTTACACCAGTTCTTCTGTAAACTAATTCGGGGAAATTTCTTAACTGAGAAGTCCCCCCCGTCATTACAATACTTTTATCAATAATGTCCGACGCAAGCTCTGGTGGGGTTTCTTGTAATACTGACTTTATTGCTTTTATTATTTCGTTTAATTCATTTCTTATTGATTTAACTATTTCATTTGTTGAAATATCCATAGAACGAGGTAACCCTGAAACAAAATCCCTTCCCTTTATTGACATCACCAAATTTTCTTCAACTGCAACCGCTGACCCTATATTTATTTTAATTTCTTCCGCCGTTTTTTCACCTATAGAAAGATTGTAATTTTTTTTCACATAATCTGCAATTGCTTGGTCCATTTTATTCCCCGCACATTTAACAGATGTTGAGGCAACAATTCCCCCAAGTGAAATAACGGCAACATCTGTAGTCCCACCACCAATATCAACAACCATGTGACCTTCGGCCTTATGAATTGGAATGCCCGCCCCTATCGCTGCAAGAATTGGTTCTTTTACAATATATGCGCTTTTAGCTCCTGCTTTCATAACGGCCTCTATAACCGCCCTTCTTTCGGTTGAAGAAACCCCCGCAGGAACAGAAACTAAAACTTCTGGTTTAAAAAACGACCATTTACCAAGCGCCTTACTTATATAATATTCAAGCATTGCCTCTGTAACTCTATAATCCGCAATTACACCATCTTTCATTGGTTTGTAGGCAATTATGTCATCCGGGGTTTTCCCAACCATATTTTTTGCCTCTATTCCAACTGCTAATATTTTGTTATCGTGTGTTGAAACAGCAACGACCGAAGGTTCATTTAAAACAATTTTTTTACCGGGAACATACACAAGCGTGTTTGCTGTTCCTAAATCTATTCCTAATTTTTTTGAAAAAAAAGACATGGGTGATTTTGCTTGCCCCGCCTGCCTGCGGTAGGCAGGTGAAATCTTTACCCCATAAAATCTGAAAGCTATTTTATTGGGGCGTAGAATATTTCACTGGGGTGACTTTAATTATATCATTTTAAAAATCTTCTAGAACTTAACAAAAATATTACGGATGAAAAAGTATTGTGGATTAAAAACCTAACACTACTCTTAAAAACCCCGTTTAGGGGTTTTTAAGTATGGATGAAAAAGCTTGAAATATGAATTAATTCTGGCACTACTCTTGAAAATCTCAGGGTTATGATTTAAAACCTAGCACTTTTCTTTGAAAGCTCATTTAGAGCTTTCAAAGTTAGAGATTTTCAAGTTAGAGCTTTTTAGTTATTCTACCCCTTAAACAAGAAAAAATAAAACCCTACAAGAATGCAGGGTCTGAATGAAGTTTTATTTAGTTAGATTTAGAGCTTTGAATAAGCTTGGAAAATTTTTCAAATGAGACGGCGATGAATGTTTCTTTCGGGTTTACCAACTCACTGCTCCATTTGTTAATTTCCTGAAACATTCCATCAAGGAGTTTAATTGAACAAATTGCGTATTTGTATACTAACAGTGTAGCTGAACTCCAATAAGAGTTTGGAAACAAAATCTCAATTCCATTTTTCCACTCACTTGGAGAATAAACTTTCCCACATGCTCGTGAGTAGATCAAATGCATCATGTGGGAATAACTGAGAAAGGAGCTTCTTATTCGTCTGGAGAAAATTGAACCATTCGCCACTTGGCCACAAAATAATCCCTTCTCTGGAATCTTTAAAAGCCTAATTTTCACCGGCCCAGAAATCTCAAAATCTTTTGGAGATTCAAATCCCCAAAAACTATCCCTGAATTCGTATCCCTCTTTTTGGGGGACTGCTTCGGGTTTCATTGGGAAATCAACAATCATTTCCCCTGGATAGAAAACAAAGTTATTTTCCATTTTTTCTCCTAAATTAATTTATAAATGATCTATTTCAATCTAAATATACTCCTTCAATAAAAAAAGTAAAGATTTGGGCAGGCTTGAATTTTTGACTTATTTTTGCGAATATAGAAGTATGAGAAATATATTCAAAAAATATTATTGGTGGTTTATTGTTCCTGTTTTAATGATTGTTTTATTCGTTTTATATCAAGAGGGTAATTTAGGATTCTCAAATTGGAAAATAGTAAAAACCGGTTCTTTGGAGATAGTATTACCAGAAAATAATGTAAAAATTTTTATAAATGAAATTGAGAAAAATATTACAAACCCGAGAGAACTAAACATATTATTTAAGAAAGTCCCTGTTGGCTTAAACTCCGTCCTAATATCAAAAAATGGATACTGGCCGTGGATGAAAAAGATTGAAATTTCTGAAGGTAAAAAAACTATAATTTATCCATTTCTTACAGAAATATTACAGGAAGATATTACCGCAATAGATAAAGAAAGTAATCTATACAAAGACATTAAAAATAAAATTGAAAATTTATTCATCCCCACCAAAGACCATAAGCTGGTTTCTACAAATGCCGGAGCGTCTTTGTGGGTTTATAATAAAACTATATTCTTCCAAAAAATTGATTCCGGAGAGGTTGTTGAAGTTTTTACAGGAACTAATCAAATAACAGGTGTTGATTTTTATAAAGACCGCGATGATGTAATTTTGTTTTCAACCGGTAATTATATTTATGTGATTGAGACGAGCATAAAAAATAATCAAAATTTCCAACCACTGTTCCAAGGAGAAAATCCTAAATTCATCAAAAAAGACAACCAAAACATATACATTTTGGATAAAAATATCTTAGCCGAAATAAAAATGTAAATAAAAAAATGTACATAGTAAATGTAATACCAATAACAAAAAGTGTATCTATAGATACTCTGTCTTATTTTTCTGAGAAAAAAACAGAAATTGGGTCGGTTGTTAAAATTTCATTAAGAAATAAAACCCCTCTTGGGATTGTCGTCTCATCTGAAGATTTGAGAAATTTAAAGGCCTCGGTTAAAAAAGCTGATTTTAAAATGAAAAAAATAGACAGTTCTTCGTTTTTTAAACTTTTTTTACCTGAATTTATAAAAGCAACACAAAAAGCATCTGAATATTATGTTTCTTCTCACGGTATGGTTCTTAATTCTTTAATCCCTGCAACAATATTACAAAACCCTAAAGAAATCTCGCAGGTAGAAATAAAAAAACAAAGACAAAAAAAATTTTTTTTAAAATCTTCTGAAATATCCGCCATAGAAGACGGGACATTGGAAAGAATTTCAAGATATAAAAACATCATAAGAGAAGAATTCGCGAAAGGATTTTCCGTGTTTATATGCGCCCCAACTATAAACGACATAGAATATATATCAAATTCGGTAGAAAAGGGCCTGAAAGAATACATATTTATTATTCATAATTATTTAAGTAAGAAAAAAATAATATCTACATGGAATGATATCTGCAACAAAAAACACCCCGTTGTTATAATTTCAACAGGGAAATTCCTTTCTATCCCCAGAAATGATATAAAAACAATAATTATTGAAAAAGAAAATTCATCTTTTTATAAATTAGAGGGACGGCCGTTTTTAGATATAAGAAAATTTACAGAATTTTTCGCAAAAGAAATCGGCGCAAATGTAATTTTAGGCGATGATGTATTAAGAATAGAAACACTCTGGAGGCACAAAGAAGGTGAAATTTTTGAAGTTGGACATATAAAAACAAGATATGACGATAAAATAGAAGTATCAGTAGAAGACCTTTCTAAAGATAAAGAAGGTGGGAGTTTTAAAATTTTTGGAGATAGTTTAGACAAAGAAATCAAAAAATTGGATTACGAAAAAGAAAAAATGTTTCTTTTTACATTAAGAAAAGGCCTTTCCCCCATCGTAATATGTGTTGACTGCGGGACATTGGTAAAATGTAATAATTGCGAACACCCTGTGGTCTTATATGAAGAAAAAAATAAAAGATATTTAAAATGTAATCTTTGTGGTAAAGAAAGAGATGTTGATAAAAAATGTATAATTTGTAATAGTTGGAAACTTAATTCACTTGGTGTTGGTATAGATTTGGTTGAGAAAGAAATAAAGAAAAAATACAAGAATATCCCTGTATTTAAAATAGATAGCAGTTCTGTAAAAACACCCAAAGAGGCCTCCCAAATAATAAAATCTTTCAATGATTCTAATTTTGGGATACTTCTCTCAACAGAAATGGGATTAAATTATATAAAGAACGAGATACAATATAGTGCCATTATTTCACTTGATTCATTATTTTCTGTCCCAAATTTTTATATGGGAGAAAAGATTTTTTCTATAATAAATCAAATTCGTTTGTTTACTAAAAAGAAATTTATTATTCAGACAAGAAACCCAAATAATAACTTAATCAATCTAGCGGCGAGTGGAAATATCGGTGATTTTTATCGATATGAAATAGAAAACAGAAAAAAATTTGATTACCCGCCGTTTGTAAAATTTATAAAGATATCTATATCAGAAAAAAAACAATATATTCAAAGAATTAGCGAGGATATTAAAAAGAATCTTAAGGAGTATAATATGAGTATATATCCTTCGGCTTATTCAAAAATAAAAGGCAATGAGACAATAAATTTCTTAATATCTATACCGAGTGATAAGTGGGTTGATATGGAACTTTTACAAAAATTGCGTTCATTTCCTCAAAAATTTTCAATAGAAGTTGACCCAGAAAATATAATGTAACTATAAAAATCTTACAAATATTCTTTTTAAAACCCAGACCTAAACCCCGTTAGAAGTTGAATATTAAAAAACGAGTTTATGTAAAAAGGGAGCCGTTAGGCGGATTCATTGATAGAATCTAAACGACAGATTACAATCAAAATGAACTTCTAACGGGGTAAACCCAACCGTTTTAAAAAGCATGTTTGTAAGATTTAAAATGAATTAAAAAATGGATAAAAATATATTACAAAAAAATAGTAAAGTCCTTCGTAAAAAGACGGCGGTTGTTCCTTTAAATAAAATTGGCAGTAAGAAAATAAAAACAATTATAGAAAAAATGAAAAAGGCCGTACATTCAAGAGAAGACGGGGTCGCAATAGCAGCTCCTCAAATTGGCGAATTGTTAAAAATATTTGTTATATCCAAAAAGGCCTTCAAGATAATCTCAGAAGAAAAAGGGGGTCTTCTTAAAAAATTTAATGACAAGGTTTTTATAAATCCAGAATTGATCAGATTATCAAAAGAAAAGACAGGCGTTGAAGAGGGGTGTCTCTCCATTAAAGATATTTATGGTGTTGTAAATAGGTCAAAAAAGGCAACCATAAAGGCATATGATGAAAATGGGAAATCATTTACTATGGGGGGAAGTGGCTTAATAGCTCAAATTTTTCAACATGAAATGGACCATCTGGAAGGCGTTTTGTTTACTGACAAAACCTTGAGTATGTGGGAAATTGACCAACGGGAAATTGAAAAACACCGAACAAAGAAAAATCTGAAAATTGTTTTTTGGGGTACATCAAGCTTTTCAGTTGTTGTTCTTGAAGAACTTAAAAAGGGCGGGGTTATGCCGTCTTTAATAGTAACCGCGCCAGACAAACCAAAAGGAAGAAAACTATTAATGACGCCACCAGAAGTAAAAGTTTGGGCTGACCAAAATAATATTGACTGCATTCAACCAGAAAAATTAGACCATTCTGTTGTGAAAAATTTGGAGGCAAACTTGGAAGCCGAGCTTCCAAGTGGACTTGGAAGCTCGGCTTCCAAGTGGGATTTATTTATAGTCGCCTCTTATGGAAAAATTATTCCAAAAAATATATTTGATTTACCCAAATACGGAACTCTAAATATTCACCCTTCCCTTTTGCCTAAATTGCGCGGAGCATCGCCTATAAAAACCGCAATTCTTGAGGATGAAAAAAATACTGGCGTAACAATCATGCTCATTGATGAAGAAATGGACCATGGGCCTATTGTTGTAAGTAAAAAAACAGAAATTGGGAATTGGCCACCAAAATCTCTTGAGCTTGAAAAAAAACTTGCTAAAGAAGGAGCCGGCCTTTTAGTAGATGTAATCCCCCGCTGGACTAACGGAGAAATTGAGATACAAGAACAAAATCACAAATCCGCGACTTATTCAAAAAAAATTAAAAAAGAAGACGCCCTGATTGATTTTAAAGATGACCCTTATTTGAATTACAGAAAAATACAAGCGTTTGATGACAATCCACGAGCATATTTCTTTGTTGAAAAAGCGGGTAAAAAAATCCGTGTAATAATTACAGATGCTAAGTTTGAAAATGGAGAACTAAAAATCCTGCGCATAGTTCCTGAGGGGAAAAAAGAAATGTCTTACGAAGAATTCCAAAAAGGTCTAAAATAGGCTACAGACATATGGTTCCAAACACCAAAAAACGGCCAATTCCAGCCATTTTTATTTATTTTAAAATCTATTCTCTTATTCGTGCGAATAAGAGAATAGATTTTTGTTTTTATGATTTTACTTGTCCCGTTAAATAAGTGCGTAGCACATTTAACTGGGATGATTTTATGATTTTATGATTTTATGATTTTCTGAATATTTTTATTCCTCTTACCATTTCTTTTATTCTTTGCCCTCCTCTTCTCAATAAATGTATTCTTCTTTTTTTATGTTGTCTAACCTCTCTAATTATTCCTTCCTGCATTTCATCAATTACATTGTATAAATCACTACCCTCCGCAACATTTCTGAAACTTTTGCCAGCAATATGCAGATTTATTTCTGCCCTAAAAATGTCTCCTGTGTTCTGTCCCCTTTTTATCATTCCTATTTCTACATCTGCGATTATACTAGTATCGTTCGGGTCTAAAAATTTGTTTAATTTTGAAAGTCGTTTATTAAGGTGGCCTGTTATAGCTGGGGTTAAGGTTGTGTTTGTTGCCTTTGTGTTTATGTTCATATCAATTTATTATATCACAGACAAATCAACTCAATTCAAATAAAACAATCTGAAAAACTAACTAATTTATTATTAGCAAAAAATAAAAAAGGGATGACCTTATGTGCCTCCCAAACCTATCTGCGCTACCTGTCCACCTTTGGAGGAATGTTAGAAATTATTTTATTAATCTTGCGTGATATAATTAAATTATGGAGAAAATTAATATCTATATAGATGGAAATAATTTATACAGATCAGCTAAAGAATTAGGGTTTGATATTGATTACAAAAAATTAAGAGGTTGGCTTAGACAAAAATATAATGCAAAAAATATTTATCTATTCATCGGGCTTGTGCCTGAAAGAGTAAAATTTTATGAACATTTACAGAGTTGTGGTTACATTTTAATTTTTAAGCAAACAGTTTCTATCGGAGAAAAAATAAAAGGAAATTGTGATGCAGAACTTGTATTAAAAACTGTATCAGATTTTTACACAAAATCTTTTTCAAAGTGTATTTTAATTACAGGAGATGGAGATTTTGGATGTTTAGTTGAATTTCTTAAAGAAAGCAATTCATTAAAGATGATCATTGCCCCTGATGAAAATAAATGTTCTATTCTCCTAAGAAATAAAAACATAGAAATTACATTCTTAAATAATCTCTATCACAAGTTTTCAAACAGAGTATAAAAAGAAAAAGCCCCCGATGCAGACGAATCTACATAAGGGTCTCTTTCATAATGATATAAGTATTATATAACTATAGATTTATAAAATCAAGTAATAATTGTGGATAACAAAAATAACCCAGTGTTTATGGGTTATTTTCATTGGCTCCGGCGGTAGGATTCGAACCTACGACCAATCGCTTAACAGGCGACCGCTCTACCACTGAGCTACACCGGAATATTTCGTTCTTAACGAATAGGAAAATGATATCAAAATTAATGGAATTGTAAAACTACTAATAGAATTAAAAAAATAAATGATGTATAATTGTTTATATGGGAAAAAGAGAAACAGGAGTGGGAAAAATGAAAAAGTCGCGTTCAAGAAAGACCAAGAAACGACTTGCAATAAAACGCGAGATGCTCACAAAGAAAAATAATAAGCAACGCAAATAAATATTTCTTGTTGTACAAAAAGAGGTGTGTTCAGAAAGACAGGCTCTATTTTTGTTTATTTTTGATATAATTTCTTTATGTTTATACAACCAAAATTAAATTACTCTTTTGATGTTTTTGAACCACACATTGATAAGGAAACAATGAAAATTCATTATGGAAAACACCACATGACTTATTACAAAAATTTTAATGACATAATTCAAAAATATCCAAATTTGCGGAAAATGTCTTTGAAAGAAATATTAATGAATCTCCCTTTTATTCCCGTTGACGAAACAGACAGAAAAAAAATACAAAACAATGGTGGAGGTTCTTTGAATCACGATCTGTTTTGGAAAATAATGGACCCAAATAATAAAAAAGACCAAAATCTCGCAAAAGAAATTGAAATTGAGTTCGGAAATATCAAAAAATTTAAAGAAATTTTTAGTCAAACAGCTCTTAACCAATTTGGTTCTGGTTGGGCTTGGCTGGTTCGCGACAAAAATAAAAAATTAAAGATTTATTCTCTTCCAAATCAAGATTCTCCATTATCAATTGGAGATATTCCGTTACTCTGCCTTGATGTTTGGGAACATGCTTATTATTTAAAATACCAAAATCGTCGAGCTGATTACATAGCAAATTGGTGGAATATAATAAAAATAATATAAAAAATGAATTTTGATTTTACAATTTTTAAATTTATAAACGGGTTTGCGGGACAATCAAAAATTTTGGATGTGATTGGAGTATTTTTAGCTGAATACCTTCCCTATCTTTTAGTTGCGATTTTGTTGATTTTTATTTTTTATCCAAAAATAAACAAAAAAGAAAATCAGATTATGATGTTCGTCGCTTTAATTTCTGCTCTCATTTCAAAATTTATTGTTAAAAATGCTATTTTATTTTTTTATAGCAGACCAAGACCTTTTATTGCCTTAGCTGAGACACACAATCTCTTGCCGATGAATCTGGGTGAAAATTTTCAATCTTTCCCTTCTGGTCATGCTATTTTCTTTTTTGCGTTGGCAATGGGAGTTTATTTCTACAATAAAAAACTTGGCCTCTTCTTTTTTGTTTGCGCAATATTAATTGGTCTGGCGAGAATTTTTGTAGGAGTTCATTGGCCAACCGACATTGTGGGTGGAGCAATTTTAGGTATTCTCACTGCTTTTCTTGTCCAAAAACTATACTTACGATTTACAAAAAAATCTTTATAGTCCGCCAAGTGCATTAGTATAAGAACTCAAAAAAGAAGGCACTATAAAAATAAGAGCCACTAAAGGAAGCACAAATAATAATATTATAATCCAAAGAGTTATTTGAAAATACTTTCTTGTTTTCTCTACTGATTTATAAATTGCATCAATTTTGACGCTTTGTTTCTCAATTTTTTGTTTTATTTCTTGATCCATCCCGTTTAGAAGCAGGTCCCGTTACAAGTTCTACATCCATTTGGATGTGGAAAATATAAGTTATTGCTTGTGTTAATTATATTTATAATATTGTGCTCCCGTTTTTTAAACTTGTAACGGGGCAGGTCGCGGTCAGCCGTGCTCTGCTAGATTAAATTTGTAATTTAAAATACCAATCTTTGTTTATCCTTGAAACCCGTTTTGAAACCACGACCGCGGCTTCTAACGGGATCCATTATTTTAAATAATACCATAAAAAAGTAAATAAAAAATGTTATAATTTGATCTATAAAAATATGCAAAATATAAAAACGAAAATTAAAAATTTTTTTAAAAAGAAGAGTTTTAAAATTATTATAGGTGTTGTTGTTGTAATTATAATTTTATTCATATTATTCGGTGGTGGGAAAGAAGAGCTTTATGAATTCATAATTACCGAAAAGGGCTCTCTAATCCAAGAAGTTGATGTGACAGGAAGAATAAAGCCGGTTACAGAGGTTGAATTGGCTTTTAAAAATAGCGGCAAAATTGGGCAGGTTTATGTAGATGTTAGAGATAGGGTTTTTGCGGGACAAATATTGTTAAGATTAGATAACGCGGATTCTTATGCCCAACTGCAGTGGGCGGAAGCCCAATTAAAAGCGCAAGAAGCCAAATTGGATGAATTAAAAAGAGGTTCCAGACCAGAAGAAATACAAATCCAAATTGTTAAAGTTGATAATGCAAAAAGATCTCTCAACGACGCAAAACAGGGCGTCATAGATAAAATTCAAGATGGATATATAAAATCTGATGACGCAATTAGAAATAAAGCCGACCAGCTTTTTAATAATCCAAGAAGTGATAATCCTGATTTGAAACTCTCAAACACCGGTTCTCAATCAGAAATAGATTTAGAGTGGAAAAGATTTATAATAGAAAAAATCTTTAGTCCTTGGAAAACTTCTTTGGATAATTTAAGTATGAGCAGTAATTTAGAATCGGAGATTTTAACGGCAAAAAAGAATTTTAGGAGCTGACTATATAGATTCAATGATACATAGCGTTTATGATGTTTCAATAATAGACAGGACGGCTGAAGATATGAGAATAATCTTGAGAGAAAATCACGATATAGCGGCTCCCATAAAAAAACAAGATGGTCCGTGGGATACTGGTAAGGATGATTTTCGTGTTATGCCTATGACAGAAGCTATGGATGTATTAGAGTCCATAACTTCAGCGCTCACTATTTTGCTTTTAGCTATTGTAACGATTTCACTAATAGTTGGAGGAGTCGGCATAACAAATGTTATGTATGTGATCGTAACGGAAAGAACGCCGGAGATCGGTTTAAGAAAAGCTGTTGGTGCAAATGAATCAGATATAATGTGGCAATTTCTTGTTGAGTCGGTTTTGATTACTCTTGCCGGCGGAATTGTAGGAATAATATTTGGAATTCTAATTTCTTTTTTAATTTCAGTAGGAGCAAAGTCTTATGGAATTAATTTGGGCTTTTCTATCCCACTAAAAGCTTTCGCTGTTTCTTTCTTTTTCTCAATTATATTCGGTGTTCTCTTTGGTCTCTACCCTGCTCGTCGTGCCTCAAAAATGGACCCAATAAAAGCGTTGGGAGTAGAATGATGGAAAATTGTAAAATTGAAAAATCAAAATTCACCCTGTTAAATAATTTTCTTTGAAGATTATTTTTGTAAAGCAAAAATATTTAACGGGGTAAAAAATGACAGTGCAAAATATAAAAATAAAAATATTTAAACTTTTTATTTAATTGATTTAATGTTTTGGTGGTTTAATGATTCCTGCCGGCAGGCAGGTTATGATTTTATAAGAAAAAACATTATGGATTCAAATGTTCTGACTTAAAAACCTCTAAATGAGGTTTTTAAGAGTCGTGCCAGATTTTAATTCCACTTTGAACATTTGAATTTGTTGTTTTCTTGATTATATGCTATAGTTATTGAGTCGCAAAGTGATGTCTACAAATAAAAATAAGGTTGAGTTTTATTTAGTTAGATTTAGGGCTTTGTGTTTTATTAGAGTTTATTTTTATTTGAAGATATGCAAAAAGGAACAATAGTTAGATTGACAGACAAAGGATACGGCTTCATCTCTAGAGAGGGCGAAAAGAAAGATCTTTTCTTCCACTCAAACGAACTTAGTGGTGCTGAATACAGCCAACTAAAAGAAGGAGATGCTGTAAATTTTGAAGTTGCTGATGGACAAAAGGGTCCATATGCAACCAAAGTATCTTTGGCTTAATTGTCTAAAAAACATCCCTCCCCGTTTAGCGGGGAGGGATGTTTTGTTTTGCTATTCTAATGTTCTTAAGAACATTAGAATAGCCTTTTTATTTAAAAACTATTCTCTTATTCGCACGAATAAGAGAATAGTTTTATTTTTTCTTTTTTCCATTCTCATAATTCTGCGGAATGACAGAATAGTTTTTTTATGTTTTTAAAAAGCTATTTCTGTTCTATTTTATAAACCTCGTTCTATTTTTGCGATAGCAGAAATAGAACGAGGTTTATGTTTTTTTTATTTTTTGTTTCTTTGTTTTCTTGCCCCATACCATTCGCTTCGCGAAGCTACGGGGTAAACTTTTTTGTTTTTTGTTTTCTATCTGCGTTTACCCTGTTAAATTCCGCCAAGGGCGGACCAGCTTCGCTGGATTTAACAGGGTGAATCTGCGTGTTTTTATCTGCGCTCATCTGCGATGTGCTGTGCATTTTTAATATCAAAATCCCCTATTTTAATTCTCCTTAAATCTGAAAGAGATGCCGGGTATCCTAATCGCTCTCCAAATTCTTCTGCAATTGAACGAATATATGTTCCGCTTGATACACTTATTTCAATCTTTATATTAAAAGTATCATTTTTGTTATCTGTAATTTTAATCAGTTTGACCCCCAAAATTTCCATATCCTTTTTAGGTATTTCAACCCCCTTCCCCTTTCTTGCATATTCATATAGGGGCTTCCCCTTAATTTTAATCGCAGAATAAATTGGGACTTGTAATCTTAATTTTCCTTTCATTTCTTTTAAAATTTTTTTAACTTTTTTTTCGTCTATATCATTAACATTTGCTTTTTTAATTATTTCTCCTTCTCTGTCCCCTGTTGTAGTTTTGATTCCAATTAAAATATCCGCAATGTATATTTTAGAAAGTTTTAAATATTCATTTAATTTTTTAGTTCCCTCGTTTATACCAATAATCATCAGGCCGGAAGCCAGCGGGTCTAATGTTCCTGCGTGTCCCATTTTTTTAATTCCCAATTTTCGTCTCAAAATTCTTATCACATCAAAAGATGTAATTCTCTTTGGTTTATCTATTAGAATTATGTTTTTTATATTCATATTTATTCAATTTTATATCTTAATTTGAAAGCTACCTAAATTAGCGCGCTCGATTCTAATGTTTTTATTTTAATGCTATTCTAATGTTCTTAAGAACATTAGAATAGCATTTTATCCTCTTTCCAAAAAAGAAAATTATGGACGAAAACTCTCTCTGGGAGCATAACACAAAAAATAAAAATATTGTGGATGAAAAATGTCCTTAGGGACATTTTTTTAAAAAACAAAAAAATTGTGGATGAAAAATGTCCTTGGGGACATTTTTCATTTATTTTTTTGAATTATTTATATTATAATTTCCAATTTTTGTTCTTTTGATATTAAGAGTAATCGCGCCGCAACCAAGATTTTCTCCGATCTCATCAATAATACTTCTTACATAAGTTCCGCTTGAACATTTAATTTTTGCTTTAAATGTTGAAAATTCTTTTTTTCTGTGAGAGTTAAAAATCTTTTTCCATTTTTTGATTGTTTCATTTTGTCTAAAATCTCCTTTAACCAAATCTATTTTATTTAATATTTCTTTTTCTAATTTTCCGAGTTTTATTTTTTTAAATTCCAAAATTTTTGCCTTATAAATTTCTATTTCTCTTTCCGGCCTTTCCTTAATATCATCGCACTTGGTGGCTCCGCCACCAAGTGAGGATTTTGCTATTTCAAAAAGAGGGACTCCATTTATTGTCTTTGATGAAAACATCGGATATTTTTGTTTTCTTTCCCCTATAAATTTATTCAATCCCGCCACAATTTGTTCTTTATTTAATTCTTTATTATTAACAAATTCAGATAATCCCAGTGTGTCATATGTATCGCTTTTAATCCCTAAAAGCGCCTCAAATTTGTATTCTTTATCCATATTCAAATATTCCTCCCTGTTCTTGTTTTCCCCACCAACAACAGCTAAAAGAACGCCTTCGGCCATTGGGTCTAAGCGCCCAACATAACTCATCTTTTCACTGAGATATTTGGGGCTTTCTTTTCTAAATCTATTTAATCTTTCTAAGGGTGTCTCCCCTATCTCTTTATAAAGATTCAATATTTTCTTCATAGATAACATAGATAACATTTATAGCATTTGAGGACAAAGTTGTATATTAGTGTCATTTTGTTAATATTATTATATAAATAATATATGGAAAAAAACGGCCTAGAAGAAGAATTAAATAAAATAAACAAGGAACCTTATAAGGGTGTGCGGGATTTTTATCCTGAAGATATGTTCGTGCAAAATTATATATTTGATGTAATGAGAAAAATTGTAGAGAGTTTTGGATACACAGAATATAGCGCGTCAATATTAGAACCAACTTCATTATATAAAGCAAAGTCGGGGCAAGAAATAGTCAACGAACAAACATATACTTTCACAGATCGCGGTGGTCGTGAAGTGACTTTGCGTCCTGAGATGACTCCAACCCTAGCGCGTATGGTCGCAAAAAGAAAAAGAGATTTGGTATTCCCACTGCGTTGGTATTCAATACCAAATATGTTTAGATACGAGAGACCGCAGAAAGGTCGGCTTAGAGAACACTGGCAATTAAATGTGGATATATTCGGGGTTAAATCAATAGATGCGGATGTTGAGATAATTTCTTTGGCATATATATTAATGAAAAAATTTGGGGCTAAAGATAATGATTTTGAAATAAGAGTAAATAGTAGAAAAATTTTAAATTCAATCTTTAGAAACTTTTTGAATTTGGACGAAGAAGAAGTAAAAAATTTAATGAAACTTATTGATAGAAAAGAAAAAATTGGCAAGGATGACTTTGAAGCTGAACTATCTATAATTTTAGGAGAAAAAAGTGATGCGTTTATAAAAATACTCAAGATAAAAAATATTCTTGATTTTTCCTCTGTTTTGCCAAAAGAATTAGTAGAGAGCGAGGGAGTAAAAGATATACAAATTCTTATAAATAAACTCCGAGACATGGGGATTAAAAATGTTATATTCTCCCCGGGTTTAGTTAGAGGATTTGATTATTATACAAGCACCGTATTTGAAATATATGATACTAACCCAAACAATAACAGAGCCATGTTTGGTGGGGGGAGATATGATGATTTGTTAGATATATTTGGGGAAGACAAAATCCCAGCCATTGGTTTTGGTATGGGGGATGTAACCATAAGAGATTTTCTTGAAACCCATAAATTACTGCCAAACCATAAAGCAAAAGTTTGTTTGTATATTTGCACACTCACAGATGAATACATCTCACACGCAAATAAAATAGCAATAAAATTAAGAGAAAATGATTTGAATGTGGAGGTTGATTTAACAAGCAAAAAAGTGTCTGACCAATTAAGTTTAGCAAACAAAAAAGGAATTCCCTTTGTCGTGTGCGTAGGAGAAAATGAAGTAAAAACAGGAAAATATAAAATTAAAAATATGGATACAGGAGAGGAAAAAGAGATAAAATTTGATCAAATATCAAATTTTATCAGTTCTATTAAAACTCTCTAACTTTTAAAACATCTAAATGGGGTTTTAGAGAATCGTGCTAGATTTTTATCCTATTTTGAGAGTTTTAATAAATAATATTTTTTTTTGATTTTATGTTTTTGTGATTCCTGCCTGCCGGCAGGCAGGCGGGACAAGTAATTTCCAATTCACCCTGTTAAATAATTTTAAATAGAAAAACAACATATTTATTGTGTATTTTAAAATCGAACAAAAATAAAAGGTCTTCATTGATTATATAAAAATTTAAAATTAAAATTTGAGAAAATCTCAAATTTTATTTAACAGGGTAAATGAAAAAAATCTTTTTTGATGTAGAGACCAAAAATACATTTGATGATGTGGGAGAAAGAAACCCCGCTCTTTTAGATGTTTCTCTGGTCGGCATTTATGATTCTGAAAATGATAAATTTGATTCTTTTCTTGAAAACGAACTACAAAACCTTTGGCCTCTTTTTGAAAAAGCTGATTCAATAATTGGATTTAACTCTGACCACTTTGATATTCCCCTTTTAAATAAATATTACAGCGGAGACCTTACAAAAATAAAAAGCGTTGACATAATGAAAGACATAAAAAAATCTCTTGGAAGAAGAATTGGTTTGGATGCTGTCGCAAAAGCCACTTTGGGGATAGGAAAAACCGGGCACGGCATGGACGCAATTGAATGGTGGAAAAAAGGAGAAATAGATAAAATAAGACAATATTGTTTAGACGATGTTAGAATAACAAAGGATGTATACAATTTTGCCTTACAAAATGGTCATTTGAAATATTCTGACGGATTTAAAATAAGAGAAATACCCATTGATACTTCCGAGTGGGAGAAAAAAGAAAGTTCTGGAATAACTCAAACTTTGGGGTTTTGAATTCAAATGCTCTTACTTGAAAACCTCTGGGAGAGGTTTTCAAGAGTGGTGCCAGATTTTTTATTTACAATACTGGGCATTTGAATCCATAATGTTCTTACGGACATTTTTCAATTAAATTTGACAAAATTGTTGAATGGGTATATAATATGGCAGAATCAGTTTTTTAAAATAATTTAAACGAAGGAGAAAAAATGGGTACATTTATGACCTTTTTACTGTTTCTTTCCTTGATATTTTTTATTACCACAATTCTATTAAAAGGGAAAGAGCCAATAAAAGAGAGAGCTAAGATTCCTTTTAGGAATTTCTTCTTTTGCTCTTTTTTTAGTTCTCTTTGTTGCTCTTTTTATTAGGGTGGGAACCCCTTTAGAGGTTGGAAATAAAATCTATTCCCCATTTGATAATAGAGAAATATATGAAAAATACTGGGAGAGCACGAAAAATAATCAATATCTGTTTTCAGTTGTGGAGATAACAAAAACAGAGAAAGATACCCTAAATGAAATCTTTTTTCAAAAAGCTTTCGTTCCAGATTTATTTGTCGTTCATTGGTGGGGGTTTTTATCCCATCACAGAAGAACAAAGAAACCAAATCCTGAAATTGGATTTGAGTGAAAAACAAATTAAAAAGTTCCTTGGATGGAAATGATTTCTATTTTATCTCGCGTGCTAAATACACGCGAGATTTTTATTTTTAAAAATTTCTATGGGATTTTCTTTTACACTTCCAGTCGCTATAGCGACTGGAAGTGTAAAAGTTTTTTATTCTATATTTAAACGATATTAAGAAATTTAATAATATCAATAGATTAAACAATGCCAAGAAAAAATAATTCCAAAGAGAATCCTTAAAATTATAGACCACCCCACAAAGGCTTCGCCCCTGCAAAGGCGAAGCCTTTGGAGAGCAAATCCTGCGTGTTTGTATATGAAATTTCTATATAATAAGATTTAACAATTCTTCCCTTCCCTTTTTTGTTTTTGTAGAAAATAAAATTATATTTTTTACACATTTATAATTTTTTAAATCATCTTTTATTTTTTTAATATTTTTTACTAACTCACTTTGTGAAAGTTTGTCTAACTTATTAGCAAGAACTAAAACATTGTGATTTTCATTTTCTAAAATTTCCAACATTTCTTTATCAATTACAGTAATACCAATTCTGGAATCAATTATAAGAACAACATACTTAGGTTTTATTTTTAATTCAGAAAAATACCATATTATTCTTTTTCTCAATCTATTAGCTAATTTGGGCAACATTTTTGCGTAACCATAGCCCGGTAAATCAACAAAATAGACCCCGTTAGAAATTGTGGATACATTATGCGTTCTATTTCTAACGGGGTTAATAAGAAAAAAATTTATTTCTCTTGTCTTCCCCGGTAAAGAGCTGGACTTGGCAAGGTTTTTTTTGCTGACAAGTGTATTTATCACACTTGATTTACCCACATTTGACCTGCCAATAAAGGCAATTTGTTCCTTTCCGTCAAAAAAAATCTTATTTTCACCTATAAAACCTCGCACAAATGTGGAAGAGATTATTTTTATTACCTGCCCCGTAGCGAGCTTCGCTCTGCTACTGGGGTTGCTATTTTTGTTTTTGTTCTCCATATATGATATATTATGTCCCAATATTAACAGAGAATAAGTAATTATAAAATATGGAACAATCAAATAAAGGAACATATTTAATAGCTGGTGCAATAATCTTGGCAGGGTTATTGATAGGTTTTGGTGTTTATTTCGGTAATAGTGATATAAAAACAGAAACAGACCCAAGTGATATATCTAATAACCAAGAAATAAAATTAAACCCTATAACAAAAGACGACCATATCTTAGGCAACCCAAATGCCGATGTTATCGTTGTTGAGTTTTCAGATACGGAATGTCCATTTTGTAAAACATTTCATCAGACAATGAACAAAATCATTGAAAATTATGGAAAAAACGGTCGCGTTGCTTGGGTATATAGACATTTTCCTCTGACTTCACTCCACACAAAGGCAGTTGAAGAAGCAAATGCAACAGAGTGCGCATATGAATTGGGAGGAAATGAAGGATTTTGGAGTTATATAAATAAAGTTTACGAAATAACTCCATCCAATGATGGGTTAGATTTGGAAAAACTTCCTGAAATAGCCGTTGAGCTTGGTTTTGACAAGGTAAAATTTGAAGAATGTCAGAAGAATCAAAAATTTATAAAAAAGATAATGTTAAATTATGATGATGCCATTGCTTCGGGAGGAAATGGAACTCCTCATAATATCTTATTAACAAAAAACAATGATATGTTTCAAGTTGATGGAGCATTGCCTTATGAAATGATGAGGTCCGTAATTGATATAGTATTAAAGTCAGTAGATGAAAAACAAGATTTTGAAACAACAAATAATGCTATAAAATTGATTATTGGTAGGTAGCACAAATTTTGTTTATAACAAATTTAAAAACCGTTCACAAAAGTGAGCGGTTTTTTGTGTAATCAAGTACAGTTTTTATTTTTGAAAAATAAAAAAGGGATAAAAAATGTCCTTGGGGACATTTTCCCAAAAAAATAAAAAAGGGATGAAAAATGTCCTTGGGGACATTTTCCCAAAAAAATAAAAAAGGGATGAAAAATGTCCTTGGGGACATTTTCCCAAAAAAATAAAAAAGGGATGAAAAATGTCCTTGGGGACATTTTTCATTCAATAATTTCTTAACCTTTCTGCTTTTTCGTGTTGTCTTATTTTTTCGTGCGCCTTTGCTTCAATTTGTCTAATTCTTTCACGAGTAACCCCAAATTCTTTCCCAACTTCCTCAAGTGTATGATTTATTCCATCTTTAAGACCACACCTCATCTCAAGAATTTTTTGTTCTTTTGGCGTCAAATCGCTAAGTATTTCTTTTACTTGGTCAGATAAAATTCTTCTTGATGCTTCCTTGTCCGGTGAATCAATTTTATCGTCAGGAATAAAATCACCTAAAACAGACCTGCTATCATCATCACCGGCTGGCGTTTCTAAAGATACCGTACTCTGATTTATTTTTTCTATATTATGAATCTTATCAACATCAATATTCATCTCTATTGCAATTTCCTCCGGCATCGGGTCTCTCCCCAAACTTTGGGTTAATTGTCTTACAAACCTTTTGTATTTAGCTATTGTTTCAACCATATGCACCGGAATACGAATTGTTCTTGATTGGTCTGCTATTGCTCTTGTGATTGCTTGCCTTATCCACCAAGTAGCATAAGTAGAAAATTTAAACCCTCTTGTTCTATCAAATTTATCAACCGCCTTAAACAAACCTAAATTACCCTCTTGAATTAAATCTAATAAAGAAAGCGCGGAACTTTTAGAGGCATATTTTTTTGCTATTGAAACAACTAATCTAAGATTTGCTCTGGCAAGTATATTTTTTGCCTCTTCATCCCCTGCTTCTATTCTTTTTGCGAGTTCCTTTTCTCTTTCTGCATTTATCAATTCATATCTGCCAATTTCTTTCAAGTACATCTGAATTGAATCATATGTAGAATCACTAGTATAAATATCTTTACCAATTGAGTCCTCCAGATTAAGCATCCCACCCCCTTCCAGAATATCAACATTGGCATCAGAAAAAACATCATATAACTCTTCTAACAAAAGAATATCTTTTTCTATTCTTGGAAACTCTTTTAAAATTTCACCATATGTTACAAACCCACGGTCCTTTCCTATTTTTACAAGTTTTTCCATTTTTAAAACTTTCTTTCCTTCTTCTTTTTTTAAGTTTCCGCTTAGCTTTTTCTCCATTAAAGTCATCTTGGCTTTTTTGACATTCTTTACTAATGGTTTTTTAGATATACTTTTTTTTGTTCTTCTCGCCTTATTGAATTGCTTCGCGCCAGCTTTGCTGGATTTAACAGAGTAAATTTTCTTACTTTTTGAAGCACCCGTAAAAAAGCGTTGTTTTTTGACAATTTTTTTAATTTTTTTAATTTTTTTATTTTTCTTCACGATTTTTTTAATTACTTTTTGTGACTTTTTTATTTATTTTTAGGATAAACCCTTTTCAATTTTAATAATTCTTCTTTTTTGTTTTGGATCTCTTTTGACAAAATACTACAAGTATTTAAAAGTTTTTCTACTTTTTCTTCATTATTTTCCTTTTCTGCTTTTTTCATTTCACTTGTGGTTATTTTCAATTTTTCTTTTAAAAGTTCCCCGGCAAGATTCAATAATAATTCCTCTATTTCATACGATGCATCTTCTTTCTCTAAATAATTCATCTCTGTATCAAACATAAGGTCATAATCATCTCCCCCCACTTGTTCTGTAGAAGGCATGATAGACGAATCTTCTTTAAAAATATTTTCCCCAACAATTTCTTCAAATTTTTTAATAATTTTCTCCAAATTAATACTCGGCTCTTGTAGAGATTTTTGCCATAAAATTAAACCCTTTATTTTTCTTTTTATAATATCAATCCTATATAATTTTTCTACGCCACCCTCTTTCGTTCCATTTAAAATCCCTCTATTATTTTGAACAAATTTTTCTGAATTACTATATATTTCATTTTTAATCTTTACCAATTCTTCCTTTAATGAATCTTCCGGTATTCCTGTCTTTGATGAAATTGAATAAATAAAATGCGCCTGGTCTATTTTGTTATCAATTTTCCCTACCATTGGAAGTATTTTCTCTCTGATTTCTTTCCAAAATTTTCTCTCTGGAAAATTCTTTTTTTCAATAAAATTAATAAAAAAATCTATGGCGTGCTGTGATTTTTTTATTATTTTGCGCCAATCATCTTTATTTTTAAGTATTATTTCTGCCGGATCTTTAGATGATTCTAATTCTGCAATTTTTACATCCATACCGGCTAATATTGCAATTTCTGATCCTTTTTTTGCCGATGCTATACCCGCGTTATCTGAATCTAACGCTATGATTAAATTATTTGTAAGTTTTTTTATCAGATTTAAATGATAACCAGTGAGAGATGTCCCTGATAAAGCAACTGTATTTGAAAACCCAGATTGGTGGCTTAATATAAGGTCCATTTGCCCTTCTACTAAAATACAGAAATTATTTTTTCTCATACTGTGCTTTGCCTTATTATACCCATAAAGTATCTGGGATTTATTATACAATTCTGTTTCTGGAGAATTAATATACTTCGGGATTTTTTCGTTTTCTCCACTTAATATTCTCCCCGAAAAGGCAACAACCCTGTCTGCAGAATCAAAAATAGGAAACATTATTCTATTTCTGAAATAATCATAAAAACCTTTTTCTGTTTTTCTAACAAGACCAACATCAAACATCATTTTTTCACTAAAATTTTCTTTTTTTAAATGTTCATACAAACTTCTCCAACTATTTGGAGCAAACCCTATCCTAAAATTTCTAATTGTGTTTTCAGATACTCCTCTTTTTTTTAAATAATCTAACGACTCCTGATTTTGTCCATCTTTTTGTTTTATGTTATTTTCAAAAAACCGCGTGGCCTCTTCAAGAATTGTGAACATCTGTGTTATTTCATCTCTATTTTCTTTACTTTGTTGTTTAAGAACAACCCCTGCTCGAGATGCTAATAATTTTAAGGCCCCCGAAAAATCTAGGCCCTCAAATTCTTGAACAAATGTAAAAATATCCCCCTTAGCGCCACACCCAAAACAATGATACATATTTCTCCCCGGTGATACAAAAAAGGAAGGTGTTTTTTCACTATGAAAAGGACAATTTGCCTTTAGGTTATTACCTGCTTTTTGAAGTTTTATATATGACCCAATAACATCAACAATATTAATCCTTTCTTTTATTTTTTCTATATCAGAAGACATGATAAAAAATGTAAAATGTAAAATGTAAATCTCAAAATGAAAAGTTATGGAGTCTGCTGTAGGCAGACAAACAAATGACTGCAAATTTTCTTTTAGAAAATTTGCTCAACGACTTTAACATTTTAAATTGTCATTTTTCATTTTGATTTTTTAACTTTGAATTTTTCTTATTCTTCTTCGTTTCTAAATTCAGAGATATATTTCTCCATAGCATCTGACTTGGGGCTACCTTTAAACCCTGTACCAGCCGGTATTAATCTTCCTATTATCACATTTTCCTTGAGCCCAAGTAATTTGTCTTCGGTTCCCCGAACTGCTGAGTTAATAAGAATCCTTGTCGTGTGCTGGAATGATGCCGCTGATAGAAATCCTCCACGACTCAGAGCAACTTCTGTTATCCCCCTAATTAGTGGGACCGCCTTTGCTTCTATTAGTTTATTCTGCCTTGCAATATTATTTTTTTCGTTTAATTCTGCAACACTAACAATATCACCATCTGAAAAATCAGTATCGCCATTGCTTTTTATTTTTACCCTAGAAAACATCTGTCTTATTATTACTTCAATGTGTTTTCTTGATATAGATGCTCCCTGCAATTCGTATATTTTACTTATTTCATGAATTATATAATCTTGCGTTAATTCCTTTCCCCCATATTTAAACATTTCTTTCAAATCAGCAGAACCGTCTGTGAGAAGTTGCCCCTTTGTTACCACATCGCCCTTTTTAACTAACGGCGTTCTCATAAAATTAACAATATATTCAGTAATATCTTTTGTCGCTTTTTTGTCTTCAATATCTGGAAGAACTTTTATTACTTTTCCTTTATCTGTATCAACAACTTCTATAACTTCTCCGCCTGTTTTACTTATAATAGCCGGATTTTTGGGTACTCTGCGTTCAAAAACTTCTTCAACCCTTGGGAGACCAGCCGTAATATCCCCACCAACAGAAGCTGTCCCACCCGTGTGAAATGTTCTCATGGTAAGCTGTGTTCCTGGTTCTCCGATGGCCTGTGCGGCAATTGTTCCTACTGTTTCCCCAATATCAATGACCTTATTAGTTCCCAGATCAATCCCATAACATTTTCTACAAATACCTCTCAGTATTTTGCAACCGAGTGGAGATCTTACATAAACTTTTTTTATCCCACTATTTTCTATTACCATTGCATCTTCTGTTGAAAGTAAATGACCAGTTTTAAATAATATATCTCCTTTTTCATTTATTATATCTTTTGAAATATATCTTCCCACTATATTTTTTGATATGTGAACTCTAATCCCAGATAAACTTTCTCCCCCTTTTATTAATATTGATTCCTTTGTCCCACAATCTTGCTCTGTAATAACAACATCCTGAGAAACATCAAATAATTTTCTAGTTAAATATCCGGCCTTTGCTGTATTTAATGCTGTGTCCGTAAGGCCTTTTCTTGAACCATGCGTAGTGATAAAGTACTCAATCGGAGTATGCCCTTCCTTGCTTGATGTGGTTATTGGAAAATCTATTGTTTCTCCTTTACTGTTGTAAATAAGACCCTTCATACCTGCCATGGCAGTAATCTGACTTAATGAACCTCTTGCGCCAGATTTCCACATATCATAAACAGGGCCATTTTTATCTAAACTTTGTGAAATTATTTTTTCAACATCGTTTTTTGCTTCATGCCAAATTTCAATATTTTTCCTGTATCTTTCATCGTCTGATAAAAGACCGTCATTAAAATTTGATAAAACAACCCCCGCTTTCTTTTTGGCTTCATCAACAATGGTCTTTTTTTCTTCTGGAACTCTTATATCATCAATCCCCCATGTGATACCTGCGTATGTGGCGTATTTAAATCCAAGAGTTTTAATTCTATCAAGAATTGGGGGCACTTTATCCATTTCATATCTATCCATCAAGTCATCTATTAATTTGTGCATCAGCCCAGTATTTATTTCTTCATTAACAAAAGGATAATCATCTGGTAAAACACTATTAAAAATTAACCTACCAACAGATGTTTCAATAATCTCTCCGTTAAATTTTTCGTATTTTTTATTTATTGTAGGTAATATTTTTATTTTTGCCCTAAAATCAATCATTTCATAATCATATCCGGAAATTGCTTCGTTTGGACTAGAAAAAATTTTCCCTTCTCCTTTTTTATCATTAATAATTTTCGTCATCCAAAAACATCCCAAAATAATATCCAACATTTTAGCGCTAACAACAGGTCTACCATTGCCGGGTTTTAATAGATTTTTGTTTGAAGCCATAAAGCTTCTCGCTTCAAATTGCGCCTCTCTTGATAATGGAATATGAACAGCCATTTGATCGCCGTCAAAGTCAGCGTTAAATGCTGTACAAACCAATGGATGAACCTGAATTGCGTTTCCTTCTATAAGAATTGGCCTAAACGCCTGTATACCAAGCCGGTGCAAAGTTGGCGCCCTATTAAGAAGAACATATTTATCTGCGATTATTTTTTCCAAAATTGCCCAAACCTCAGGAATCCCATCGTCTATTAATTTATTCGCGCCTCTTGTGTTGTATGCTAATTCGTTTTTAAGTAGCTTTGATATAACAAATGGTCTGAAAAGTTCTAAAGCCATATGTTTAGGAATACCACACTGGTCCAAGTTTAGTTTAGGGCCAACAACAATCACACTTCGCCCCGAATAATCAACTCTCTTACCCAAAAGATTTTGTCTAAACAAACCCTGTTTACTTTTTAGGTTATCTGAAAGTGACTTTAACGGCCTTCTTTGTGATTGGCTTGTGGCCATGTAAGAATTTTCTCTTTTTCTAATAGAGTTATCCAATAAAGCATCCACCGCCTCTTGTAATATTCTTTTTTCATTTCTTAAAATTACGGCGGGAGCATTTATTTCTTGTAATTTTTTTAATCTATTATTTCTATTTATAACTCTACGATACAAATCGTTAACATCAGATGTAGCATGTCTACCTCCGTCTAATGCAACCATTGGCCTAAGCGCGGGTGGAAGAATGGGTATTCTTTTTAAGAACATCCATTCCGGTCTGGTTTTTGATTTTATTAAAGATTTTATCAAACTTAATCTCTTGGATGCTTTTTCTTTTTCCAACGCCCCCGCTTTTTCAATTTGTTCTTCCAGTTTCTCTTGTAAATTATTTAAATCCAATCCTTTAAATACATTATATATAACCTCCGCCCCTGTTCCTGCTTCAAAAAGCGCTCCATATTTTAATGAGAATTTATTGTATTCCGTATCATTAAGTATTTTTCCTTTTTGTATATTCTCAATTTCTCTCTTAGTGTTTATATATATATCTTTTAAACTATCTTTTGATTTTTGATCTTTGAGATTTTTTATTTTTGACTTATATTCTGAATCTAAATCTTTTAAAATTTGCGCCCTTTCCTCATCATTTACAGAAGTAATCATATAACCAGCAAAATAAATTACTTTTTCAAGATCAAAAGCGCTCACATCAAGAATCATGGCCATTCGTGACGGAACTCCTTTCAAAAACCAAATATGAGAAACTGGGGTAGCAAGCTCTATATGCCCCATTCTTTCTCTTCTTACAACAGACCTTGTTATTTCAACCCCGCATTTTTCACAAATTATACCTTTATATCTTATACCCCTGTATTTCCCACAATAACATTCGTAGTCCTTTTCTGGACCAAATATTTTTTCGTCAAACAAACCATTTTTTTCACTTCTCTGTGTTCTATAATTTATAGTTTCGGGTTTTGTAACTTCTCCGAACGACCAATCTAACATTCTCTCGGGAGATGCGAGTTTTATTCCAACTGTATCAAAATCTGAGACATTTATTATTTTCTTATTACTATTTATCATGTGTTTTAAAAAAAATTGTTGTGGATTAAAAAATATTGTGGATCAAAATGATCCGGGGGATCATTTTGATTTATTTGAATTTAATTTTTTCAGTGGTTTTTGAAACATTCTTTAATTCAATATCCAAAGCAAGGGCCCTAAGATTGTTTAGAAGAACATTGAAAGACGCCGGGATATTCATATGTTTAATATCTCGACCTTTTATAATCGCATCAAACGCGCTTGAACGACCCAATATATCATCCGACTTAATTGTGAGTATTTCTCTGAGAGTATACGCGGCGCCATAACCAAGTAGCGCCCATACCTCCATTTCCCCAAATCTTTGACCGCCGTTTTGCGCCTTACCTCCTAGTGGCTGTTGATTTATTAGGGAATATGGACCAATAGAACGCATATGTATCTTGTCTTCAACCATATGATGCAATTTCATAATATACATATAACCAACTGCTATATCTTGATCAAATTTAAAACCTGTTCTACCGTCAAATAATTTTACTTTTCCATTTCTGGGATATCCGGCTTTTTCTAATTCGTCTTTTATTTCGCTATCTGTTGCCCCAACAAATGGTGAAATAATTGCCTGATAACCCAAAGTTTTTGAGGCCAGTCCTAAGTGTAATTCCAATATTTGTCCAAGATTCATACGGGAAGGAATGCCCAGCGGTGTAAGAATTACATCTACGGGGGTGCCGTCTTCTGTATATGGCATATCTTCTTCTGGTAATACGGTTGAAATAACACCTTTATTCCCATGCCTACCTGCTAATTTATCTCCAACTGAAACATTTCTTAATTGAGCCACTTCTATGTAAATTCGTTTTATTATTCCTGACTCCAACATATCACCGTTTTCTCTAGAAAATACTTTCACACCAATAACCCTGCCTCTTTTGCCATTTTCTACTCTTAATGAAGTATCTTTAACATCTCTTGCCTTCTCACCAAATATTGATCTTAATAATCTTTCTTCGGGCGTGAGCTGTGTTTCACCTTTTGGTGTAATTTTACCGACAAGAATATCCCCAGGTCGAACTTCCGCGCCAATTCTTACAATTCCATCTTCATCAAGGTTTTTTAATTTAAATTCACTAACATTTGGGATATCATGCGTTGTTATTTCTGAACCCAGTTTTGTTTCTCTTACATTTACAGAAAATTCTTCAATGTGAATACTTGTGAACTTACTATCTTTTACTAATCTTTCTGAAATAATTATAGCATCTTCATAATTTGCTCCAAACCATGTCATAAAAGCAACTTTTATATTTTGCCCCAGCGCTAATTGTCCGTTTTCACTAGTTGATGTATCGGCAAGAACACTATTTTTCTTTACTTTATCGTCTACTTCCACGCTTGGTCTTTGATGAAAAACCGTAAATCCATTGGTTCTTGAAAAATTAATAAGCTTGTAAGTTTTTTTCTTTCCTCCATTATTTTTTACTATAATACTTTTCGCATCGGCGTGGACAACAATACCATCTTCTTCGGCAAGAACTAATCTGCCCGTATCTTTTGCTGCCTTCTCTTCCATCCCGGTGGCAACAACCGGCGCTTCTGGAATAATACAAGGCGTTGCTTGTTTTTGCATATTAGAACCCATCAGCGCTCTGTTTGCATCGTCGTGTTCAAGAAAAGGAATAAGCGATGTCGCGACAGAAAAGGCCTGTCTTGTACAAACATCTATAAAATCAACTTTTTCTTTTTTAACAAAATCCGGTTTCCCGTTAAATCTAACTTCCACTTCATCAGGAATAATTGTTCCATCTTCTGTGCACGGAATGGCGGCATGGGCAATATAGTGCCCATCTTCCTCAAATGCGTTCATATATAAAATTTCATTCGTAATTTTGCCATTTAAAACTTTGGCGTATGGAGTTTCTATCATCCCAAAATCATTAACTTTAGCAAATATAGCTAATCTAAGTATTAAACCAATGTTAGGCCCTTCAGGTGTATGAATCGGACATAATCTTCCATAGTGCGAAGGATGAACATCGCGGACTTCAAAACCAGCCCTTTCCCTTGTAAGACCTCCTGGGCCAAGAGCAGAAAGCGTTCTTAGGTGCTCTATTTCTGTGAGAATATTTTCCTGTTGCATAAACTGGGAAAGTTGGTTAGTCGCAAAAAATTCTTTCAACCTTGCTTGAAGGGGTCTGGGACTTATGAAATTTGTAGGCAATGTTGCGTCAGTGTCTATTGTGGACATTTTATCTTGTATATTTCTCTTCATTTGAGTTAAACCAACTCTCAATTTTTGTTGAAGTATTTCTCCTATGAATCTAACCCTCCTTGAACCAAGATGGTCAATATCATCGGGTGCTGCATTTGGAGTTTCATTTAATTTAACTATGTGAGATATGATTGCGGCTATATCATCCAATGTGATTGTTCTTATGGCTATAGATTTTTTATCTGCCCCCTTCCCAAAACGCTGATTAAAACGAAATCTACCAACCTCAGATATGTCATATCTTGTTTCGTTAAATATTCCGTCAACATATTCTTTTGCATTATTTATTGAAACAATGTCTCCTTCTCTTATTTTTTTGTAAACTTCAATATAAGAATCATCTACTGTTTTTGATGTGTCTTTAGCTAATGAAATTTCAATATGTTTCAGGGCCAATTCGTCTTTTTTAAATAAATTTTTTATTTGCTCATCTGAACTGGCGCCTAAAATACGAAGAAGTGATGTTATTGGAAATTTTCTTTTTCTATCAATACGAACATAAATTACCCCAGTATTATCACTCTCTATTTCAACCCATACTCCTCGTGAAGGAATAATTTTTGAACCAAAATACTGTTTTCCTCTTAATATTTGAGATGTGAAAAGAATGCCGAACGACCTTATAAGCTGTGGAACGATTACCCTTTCAACGCCATTTATAATAAATGTGCCGTGGCTTGTCATCATAGGAAAATCGGCCAAGAATATTTCCTGTTCTTTTGAACTATTAAAAGTTTTGTTTGCTAATTTTACTTTTACACTAAGAGGGGCATCAAATGTTAATTTCTGGGTTTTTGCATAATATTCATCATATTTTGGTTCGCCAAGTTTAAATCCAATAAACTCTAATTCAAATTTTTTCCCGGAATAATCTTTTATTGGCGAAAATTCTTTAAATAATTCACCTAATCCATTTTTAACAACCCAATTAAATGATTTTAATTGGCTCTCTACAAGATTAGGTAATGTGGTTAATGGTTTTTTGTATCTAGAAAAGTATTTTTTTTGCATAAAAAATTAAATAAAATACCACAACACAGTAGGATGTGCCTAATAATTCTTAGGTTTTTAGGACTATTTTTATTATATTATTTAAAAAGTTAGCCCCTAATAATATAAAATACAAAAACCGAAATTCTCCAGAAACTCAATCATTCAAAATATAACTGATAAGTATATACAACCTTCGTTTCGTTGTCAAGAGTGTTTTATAGTGAGTGTGGATAAATGAAAAAGCAATCCAAATTGCTTTTTCATTCCTTTTTATTTTTCATCCTGTGTGCTTTTTCATCCCTTTTTGTTTTTTTTTTAGAAAAATACCATTGAGTATTTTTCATCCATACTTAAAAAGCTCTGAATGAGCTTTAAATCCATAATGTTTTTTGTACAGAGGCCTTGCCTCCGTGGGAAAATTACTTGGGTGCTCCGCACCCAAGTGAAGGAAAAGAGGAAGGCCAAAGAAAGGTTCCTGACACCTTTTAACTGCACCTTTTATCTTAAGCTCGTACTTACATTACAGAAACATAACATACATAGGAGTTTCCTATGTAATAAAACGGAGGTGTTGCCTCCGTGGGAAAATCACTTGGGTGCGGAGCACCCAAGTGATTTTTTAAAGCAATTTAGATTGCACACAAAACAGGGTTAAAAATTGTCGCTTAACGACAATTTTTAATCAAACCAAATTACATCTTGTTTTGGGTTTGCGGGGACTGTGTATGTTACTACAAGTTTTGGGTCTTGGGATGTGCCAACCTCATCAGCCGATGAGCCTTGAGCTAATGAATTTACTGAAGCAATCCAAGTTGGAGCGACATTATCAATATCCGATGCCAATCGTGTTCCCAATTTAGTAATTCCTGTTTTGTTTATA
>Ga0180732_1000555_pt1 | contig 30576 bp, 34 predicted proteins | sample KR11_01MetaG_FD_148674 | JGI IMG/M metagenome (GOLD analysis project Ga0180732, IMG submission 148674) | Groundwater microbial communities from the Olkiluoto Island deep subsurface site, Finland - KR11_0.1 MetaG | ecosystem: Environmental > Aquatic > Deep subsurface > Groundwater | place... | reverse complement strand
GATGTGGTGATGCCCAGGATGGGCGGGAAGGAGCTGTCAGAAAAGCTGCAACCTTTCTATCCCCGGATGAAGGTGATTTACATGTCGGGTTACACAGACAACGCCATAGTTGAGCACGGTGTTTTGGCGCCCGGACTGAATTTTCTCCAAAAACCTTTTACACCGGAAAGCCTGGCGCTCAAGGTGCGGGAAGTGTTGGACGCTGAGAATTGAAGATTGTATATTGAAAATTGAATATTGAAGGAATTCCGTTAATTTTACCCGCCCGCCTCCGCGGGAATGACAATCTCGTCTAATCGTCCGTCATTCCCGCGAAGGCGGGAATCCAGAGAATAATCGCAAAATATGATTTACCCGAACTTATTGAGAACTTACATTATACAGGGCTAACTCATTGATATAGCTTTAGAATAAATTTCAAAAAGCGAGGTAATAGGTTATGGAAAAGCATACCATTTTAATCGTTGATGATGAGGAAATGGTCCTTAAAACCATCGAACGCACTCTTTTGGATGAGAACTGTATCCTTCTCACAGCCCTGAGCGGGCAAGAAGGACTTGCCAAACTGGCAAATCATGAAGTCAGCATGGTTATCAGCGACCAGAAGATGCCGGGCATGAGCGGGCTGGAATTTCTGGATAGGGTGAAAATAGAATACCCCGATATATTGACCATTATGCTGACAGCTTATGCTGATATCGAAGTCGCCGTGAAAGCGATCAACGAGATCGGAATTTATAAATTTATTCTGAAACCTTTCGATGTAGAGGTTTTTAAAATAACGATAAAAAGGGCTTTAGAATCGCTGCATTTGGTCAAAGAATGCAAACGACTGATGCAGCAGGTTCAAAATCATGAAGCCATCCTTAGAAATCTTGAAAAACAGCACCCCGGAATTACCAGAGTAGAGAAAGATGAATATGGTAACGTTTTGTCACTTTAGGGAAGTCGTTGGTGAGGAGTAACGAGAATGGCTAACATCCTGGTTGTAGATGATGAAGAGGCCGTCCGACGCCTGCTAAGCCAGGTGCTTTTAAGGGGCGAATACGAATACGCCCTTGCCGCTGATGCGGCAGAGGCTCGTAAATTCATTAAGGATCGGAATTTCGAGCTGATCTTATGCGATGTAACTATGCCGGGAGAGTCCGGGATTGATTTCATCCGACATGTTGCGGCCGAATATGAAGATACAGCAATAATGATGATGACAGCGGTGGATGATCCGGCGGTTGCCGAAACGGCCATGGAGGTAGGGGTTTATGGGTACATGATCAAGCCTTTTAACACTAATGAAGTGATCATTAACATCCGTAATTCCCTGCGTCGTCGAGAGCTTGAACTTGCAGGTCGAGTTTACCTCAGGGACCTGGAACACAAGGTTGAAGAACGCACCGCTGAATTACGAAAAACCCTGAGTGGGGTCATTTACGCTTTGACAATGACCGTTGAAATGAGAGATCCATACACAGCCGGCCATCAGCAGCGGGTATCCGATCTGGCCCGCGCCATAGGAACTGAGATGGGGTTTTTAAAAGATAAGATAATGGGGATTCGTATGGCCGGGGTACTTCATGATATCGGTAAGATAGCAATTCCTGCAGAGATTCTCAGTAAGCCCGGTCGATTAAGCAAAACAGAATTTGAGCTTATTAAAAATCACTCTCAAGTTGGTTATGATATATTGAAAACAATACAGTTTCCATGGCCTCTTTCTCAAATCGTTCTTCAACATCACGAAAGAATGGATGGCTCCGGATATCCCAATGGGCTTTTGGGTAAAGAAATGCTGATTGAGGCCAGAATCCTGGGCGTTGCGGATGTTGTTGAGGCTATGGCTTCTCATCGTCCTTACAGGCCGGCCCTTGGTATTGATAAGGCCTTAGAAGAGATCTCAATTAATAAAGGTAAATTTTATGACACTGAGGCAGTAAATGCGTGTTTGAGGGTTTTTAAAGATAAAGGGTTTAAATTTAAATAAATCCAGTCAACATAGATTATCCAAGCATCCAGATCCTGATAGAAGAAATCAGGGGAAAAGCTGACAGGAATTAAGGGCACTCAGCTTTGTCTAAAGTTTTTCCCAATTATCTCTATTACCTCCTCCGGTGTTTTTGCATAATGTAGCAGATCCTTATTATAAAGCTCAAAGGACTTTCCCGCGTCAAAATTCAGAAGTATAACTGTTTTGCCGCTTTTAAGGGCAAGGGCGATTTCAGACAAAGTGCCAAGTCCGCCCGGACATGCAACAACTACATCGCTTGAAAGTACATTGATGCAATTTCTTGCATTTCCCATTCCTGTAATAATAGGTATTTTGATATACTCAGAAACCCTGTCGCAGTTATCGTCAGGGAGTATGCCGACGGTTAGTCCTCCATGATCAAAAGCTCCCTTTGCCGAAGCTCTCATTATGCCGGCACCCCTTCCGCCATTTAACAGAATCCATCCTTCTTTTGCAATCATGCTTCCAAGGCGGTATGCGATTTTTTCATCTTCATGAGCTACATTGCCTCCTCCCATTATTCCTATTATAAGGGGTTTTTTCATGATTGAAAAAGCTGCAGATAGTTAGCGAAAAGCCTTGGGTTAACCCTGGAAAAGCGATCAAAATCCGATATCATCTCCATTCCGGGTATTAAAGCTTTTACTACAGGTATGCCGAGGTCTTTTCTGGTTAAGTTTACATATAGCGGTTTGTAATTATTAGCCATAAGCAGACTTTCAAGAATCGCCAGATCCTTAACAGGATTACCGGTTGAGTAATCGGGTAGATTTTCAAAGCGTAGCATCGGCAACCCGTCGGGGCCAGGAGCAGAAGCAGAACCATTTGGGTAAGGATAAGGAGTTTCAGTTAAGGCGGAAATAAGAGCTTTTTTGCCATCAAGGTTGGCTCCGGTTCCTTTAACAATTTCTCCGTTTTGGCTGACAACAAAACACTTATAGCATGGGACACCGAATGGCTGGGTTATATCCTGAAACTGAACAGATATTCCTTTGGTTTTATAGTCTTCCAATAAGTCCGCGATGACAGGGTCTTCAGCCTCAAGCATGAAACATCTGGAGGGATCGTAAAGAGATACACCTTCGCTTTCGCGTTCAATAATTTCTAATAGAGCGCTTATTTTTGCCCCTTCTATTGTATTTCCGGAAGCCAGACCGGTTGATCCAAGTCCGCTGAATAGATTGATTTCATCCAGATTGCAGAAAAGGAACACACACTGGGCTGGAAGCAGGATGGGCTGTATATTCCGACCGCACTGCTGTTCACCTTCAAGCCAGAATAGCGCTTCGTTGTTATATGGAGTTTCCAAAACAAGATTATTTGGATTTAAAGCGTTTTTCCCATCTTTAATTAAATCTTCGTGGGTTGCATGGGTTAATGGATATTGTTTTACGAAATCAAATGAGCCTTCTGAGTTAAAGCCGGTAAAAGACGATCTGCGTTCAACTATTTCCATGCTATATGATGCCCTTGCCGTATCAAGAGAGAGACCTTTTCCGTAGCTGGTTTGATCGCCTAAAAAAATATAGTTGTGGCGGCTGTTCCTGACGGAGTAACCTATATGCCATTTTCTGAGCAACCCAAAGGGGCTCAGAGATGATTCATGCCTCATTTCCGTATCCGTGAGTAGATTATATTCTATAAGTTTGTTCAGAGCATGCTGTGCGGTTGTCTTAAGCGGAGGAGAGCATTTATCTTCTTTTGAGCAATTCCCTGCGATTTTATCATAAATTTCACGGATATGGACAGAATTGCCTCGTATCTCAGAAAGTTTTTCCTTGCCGAATAATAGTGGTATTTTTATATCATCGGGTGCTGGAAGCGGCTTATGATCAAAGATATTGCTTTTGAAAACGGCAATCCATTTTGAATGAAGATCATGATCGTCTAAAAGGCTGGATTTGATAAAGTTAAGCGGAGTGTAAGCTGAAAGTTTCTTAGTTTCTTCTGACTTAAAGTATTTTTTAGTTAAGGTGAATTTGTCATATAATAGAGAAGTTTCATATAATAATGCCAGCAAAGTATAATCATCTTGCTTTGCCTCCTTAATGATTTGCATCATCTTTGCATCATCAAACTTTGCGATTATGTCTAAAAGATGCTTATGCATGAAAGTGTCATAGGGATGAGCCCTCAAATACTCAATTGATTCTTCAAAACTGACTTCTTTCATCGGGCTGCATGAAAAATACCCGACTCCTGTCTCTGTGTCCCTCAGGCCTAACTTATACACTATATTTATAAATGGCGGGTGTTTAGTGTTATTATTCATTTGCTGTGTTTTCATTCGTCAATATTTTATCAAAATATTCGACAGTCTTTTTCAGTCCCTCATCCAGTTTAATAACAGGCTGCCAGTCAAGTTTTTCTTTAGCCATGCTGATATCCGGCTGACGCTGCAATGGGTCATCCTGGGGCAGCGGCCTGAAAACAATCTTTGATTTAGATCCGGTTAGTTCTGTGATCTTTTTGGCTAATTCAAGGACGGAGAATTCATCTGGGTTTCCAAGGTTGACCGGACCAACAAACTCATCCGGACTATTCATCATTTTGATCAAACCTGTTATTAGATCGTCAACATAGCAAAAAGATCTGGTCTGTGAGCCGTCGCCAAAGACAGTTATATCCTTATTTGAAAGCGCCTGCACAATAAAATTACTAACTACCCGCCCATCATTTGGATGCATTCGCGGGCCATATGTATTGAATATCCTGACAACTTTGATTTTCAGACCATGTTGACGATGGTAGTCAAAAAAAAGTGTTTCAGCGCACCTTTTCCCCTCATCATAGCAAGACCTTGGTCCGATAGGATTTACTTTTCCCCAGTAACTTTCAGGCTGAGGATGAATTTCAGGGTCACCGTAAACTTCGCTTGTCGATGCCTGAAGGATTTTAGCCTTTACCCGTTTGGCCAGTCCCAGCATGTTTATGGCGCCGTGTACGCTCGTTTTTGTTGTCTGAACCGGATCGAACTGATAATGAATAGGAGAGGCCGGACAGGCAAGGTTGTATATCTCATCCGCTTCTATATAGAGCGGAAAAGTAATGTCATGACGAATAAATTCAAAATTTGGATTGTTTAAAAGATTCGCCATATTTTTTCTGGTGCCTGTAAAACAATTGTCAACGCATATAATTTCAGAGCCTTTGCTGATTAGTCGTTCACAAAGATGAGATCCCAAAAAGCCTGCGCCACCTGTGATTAATATGCGTTTATTATCGTAATATTTCATAAAATACCTTTAATTGGTCACGGTTCACGGTTCAAAGGTTCACGGTTGGTTGCCTTACGTTCAATTTTCAGTGAAACTCTGTGCTGTTCCGTGGTAAATTTTACCTAAAAATGCGTTAATGCCGGCTTTCCTGTTGGAAATACATTAAACCCGATTTCAAAAAGTTTTTGATGATCAACGATATTACGACCATCAAAGAAAAAGGCAGGTTTAATCATCGATTTGTAAATTTTTTCATAGTCAAGGTTCTTATATAAATCCCATTCAGTCATTATGGCTATGGCATAGCTTCCGGCAGCAGCTTCATAAGGGTCTTCAATATATTTTACATTACCGTCAATATCCTTCAAGTCCATCTTTGCATTCTTAAGAGCTTTAGGATCAGTTATCACCAGCTCTGCTTTTTCCTCAATTAATCTTTTGGCTATATATATAGCAGGGCTTTCTCTTGTGTCTCCTGTATTTGCTTTAAATGCAAACCCTAAAAGACATATTTTTTTGTTAACCAATGTGTTGAACATCGCTGTAAGCATCTTAATTATAAAACGTCCTTTTTGGAAATCATTAATTTTTACAACGCTGTCCCAGTAGTCAGCGACTTCATTAAGGCCATAATGCCTGCAAATATAGACCAGATTAAGAATATCTTTTTTAAAACATGATCCGCCGAAACCAATACTTGCGTTCAAAAATTTTTTTCCGATACGGCTGTCAAATCCAACGGCTCTTGCGACATCATTAATGTCGGCATCTGTCTTTTCACACAGGGCGGAAATTGAATTTATAGAGGATATTCTTTGAGCCAGAAACGCGTTTGAAACTATTTTGGAAAGTTCGCTGCTCCAGATATCGGAAGTTATAATTCGTTCTTTGTTTATCCAGTTTGCATAAATTTCTACCAGCTCATTTCCGGCTTTTATTCCGCTTTCTGTTTGACGTGAGCCGATAAGAACTCTATCTGGATTTTCCAAATCATTAATAGCTGTGCCTTCAGCTAAAAACTCGGGGTTGGAAAGCACTTCAAAATGAATTTTATTATTATCCGAGGTAAGGATTCTTTCCATAGCAAGGGCGGTTTTAACCGGAAGAGTACTTTTCTCTACAATTATTTTTGGGGATTCAGCACATTGTAATATATGCCTGGCGGTCTTTTCCCAGTATTGAAGATCAGCAGCCATACCTGCGCCAACACCGAATGTTTTTGTGGGAGTATTGACACTTACGAAAATAATATCAGCCTCTTTGATACCCTTGTCTATATCTGTGCTGAAAAAAAGATTCCTTCCTCGGGCTGTTTTTACAATTTCGTCAAGGCCTGGTTCATAAATGGGGAGATTGTCAGAGTTCCATTCAGCTATACGATTGTGATTGATATCAACAATAGTTATTTTATATTGCGGGCATTTATAAGCAATCATAGCCATTGTAGGACCGCCCACATAACCGGCTCCTATGCAAAGAAGTTTTTTCTCAAACTTAGTTTCCATTTTTCCTCAGAGTGTAACTCCCCGCCGCAAGCGAACAGGGTATTGAAAATTTAATAAATAGGTAACCGTTCACTGAACGTTGAAATTAGAAATTGGAAATTAGAAATTTGGCCTTCATGCTTTTGTACCGTTCTTCCCAATTTCTAATTTCCAATTTAATCTCTCCCTAATTTCCAATTTCAAGCAGTGAAGGGCTACATAAATAGATGTTGATGATAAAAAGCAAAAAATATATACTATTTTTATATGAAATATAAAGCAATCTATATAGGAAGAAACGATTGAGTGTCAAGTAACAGAATTTTTAAAAATGGGAATTACATGGCATTCATGTGGCCTTTTACTTGACCGATTATAGAAAAGTATTTTAGTAACTTCTCAAAATTTTTATCCCGGCCTGCCGTTGGCTGGCAGGGCTCTCTAACCTTGAACCGTGAACCATTGAACCGTGAACCTGGGTAGTTACAAAGGGTATGAAATAATTTTGATTCCGCTAAAAACATTTCAAAATCTTACGAAAGTCAAGCAGGACAGGATTGTCCAGGTTGCTGTTGAGGAATTCAGCGAAAAAGGATATGCAGGCGCCAGCATAAATTCCCTGGTAGATCGGTTAGGTATAGCTAAAGGATCAATATTCCAGTATTTTGGTGATAAAAAGGGACTATTCCTTTTTGTGTTTAATAAGTCCATAGATATGATCAAGGATGATCTGCGTGAGATACGTGATCGGCCCACAAATGAGGATTTCTTTACCAGGCTGGAAAAAATCTTTCAGGCAGGGGTAATTTTCTTAAAGGAACATCCACTCATTTACAAGTTATACTTGAAGGCATTGTTTGAGTCAGAGATTCCATTCAGAAATGACATCCTATTATCATTACGTAAAAATAGCCTTGATTACATCAGCTCACTTTTGGAAACTGCAAAAGAAAAGGGTGAAATCCGCAATGATATCGATATCGCAAAGGCGAGCTTTGTGGTGGACGCTATTATTGACAGATTCCTTCAGTCCCAGACGGTTTTGCATCTTGATGCAGGGCTGGGTCTTTTTAAATGCAGGGAGGAAGATATCAAAGCCTGGATTGAGGGCTTAGTGGATATTATACGTTTTGGAATTGGAAGGGGATAGACACATAATGGATACTTCTAAAGATACAATTATTGTAAATGCCAATGTTGAAATGACCACCAGATCTCTTCAGGCAATAGTTGAGAATGCCAAACAAAAGGTTGGTCGTGATGAGAAGGGTGTTTATCGAGTTGATACTGCTGATAAGGTCAGTGAAATGATATCGCGTTTTCTTTTGGAAAAAGATTTTGAAGGCTATGTAGATAATATAGAATTATACTGAACTAATCAGTTTGTAAGGTTCACGGTTCACGGTTCACGGAACGTCGAAATTGGAAATTGGAAATTGGAAATTGGAAATTTGGTCTTCATGCTTTTGTACAGTTCTTCCCAATTTCCAATTTCTATTTTAATCTCTCCCAAATTTCTATTTTCCAATTTCAAGTTTCAAGCCGTAAACGGCTACGAATGAAGAGCATTTAATATTTTATTGCTTTCCTCAAAGCCCTCCTGACAATAATCTCCAAGAAAATCTCGAATATTTTCCATAAAAGATATCGCATCTTCATCCTGACCGGATAATAGGCATTTCTTCGTTTCATCCATAGCAGATAAAAAAGTATCCACAACATCTTTAACATGTGTGTTTTTGCTTATAAGACTTGCATACAGACCAAGATCCTGCGCAAACAGACGCGCAAGCAGATCAATTTTCAACCTGAAAACAGGAGTCGAAAATAACACAGCATCAGAAGGTGATATGTTCAACTTCTGGAGAGTTCTTCCAAGACTGATTGTTAAAAGATGGGTCAGTCCCTGGACAATAGCCATATTTTTATCATGTGTGACTGGGTCCAAGTGCGTGACGATTGCCCCCTTTTTTGTAAATTCATGTTCGAGCCATTCAAGCCATTCAGTTCCTCTTCCATGGCATAGAATTATGTTTTGTCCCTTGATGGAATCAGTAGAAGGACCGAAAAGGGGATGTGCCCCTGTTACCTGAGCCGATGTGGAAGAAAGCATATTTTCTAAAATGCTTTCTTTAAGGGAACAAAAATCCATAAGAAGTTGATGCTTGCTCATGATCGGGCCAATCCTCTTAGAGATAGATATGGCAACATCAAGAGGCACACTTAAGATTACTACATCGCATTTTTTGGCAACATCTTCATATGTGATTTCTGTTTTTCTGCCGGAAATTAAAACATTATGTCCGGCTTCGGAGAAAAAACTCTTAAACCAGCGGCCCATGCCCCCTGTACCGCCGATTATGCCTATAGTTACTCTGTCCATGATATTGCTTTGTACTACTTTAGATAATATAAAAATATATTCGCTTCAGGTGTGATCAAATTCAAACCATGAAAAACTTACATATAAGATATCATAAAGAAAGAACTCGCCACGAATGAAAACAATAATATCAGTTCAACAAGTCCTTATTAAACAATGACAAAATCAAAGAAGGCTCTTTCTTAACGATATCTAATATGCTCAAACAGTTTAGCGCTATAATGCTTCACTTCGTGTCCTGTTTTGAATTTGATCACACCTGAAGCTTACGCACAGCCAGTTTGTTTCAAAAAAACTTATTTATGATATTGCTTTTTGTCTTAATAAATGATCTGCAAGTACAAGGCTTGCCATTGCCTCACATACAACATTAATCCGCGGTATTGCAGATATATCGTGACGTCCTTTTGTGGAGATTGTTCTTTGTTTCCCGAACCGGTCAATTGTTTTTTGTTCAATCGCAATTGAAGGTATAGGTTTGACTGCTGCGCGTATTAGTATATTATCACCATTAGATATCCCGGCAAGGATTCCTCCGGAATTGTTCGATGTAAAGCCTTCAGGAGTTATAGGGTCATTGTTTTCAGAGCCCAGCTTTCCGGCGGCTTCAAAACCAGAGCCGATTTCGACCCCCTTTACTGCGCCTATGCTCATTATTGCTTTTGCCAGATCTGCATCAAGTTTGTCGAATACCGGATCACCCAAACCCTTTGGAACGCCTTCTACCTTAATTTCTACAATACCTCCTAATGAGTCGCCTTTCTTCTTTATACTTAAAACGCGTTTTTTCATTTTTTCTGCGGCATCCATATCCGGACAAAAAAACATGTTTTTGTCTATTACAGCCAGATCACATTTTTCTGCTCTTATCCCGCCAAGTTCAAGGGTGTATGCATAAACCCTGACACCTTCCCTCTCAAGAAGATTTTTTGCAACTGCTCCAGCTGCTACCCTTGCCACGGTTTCTCGTGCAGAGGCACGGCCGCCACCTCTCCAGTCGCGTACTCCATATTTCGCCAGATATGTTATATCTCCATGACCTGGACGAAAGAGATCCGCATAAGGCTCGTAAGCCTTTGAGCTTGCGTCCTTATTGTTAACCATTATCATAATAGGAGTACCGGTTGTTACACCTTCAAATACGCCCGACATAATAATTGCTGTATCAGGTTCTTTTCGACTTGTACTTGCTACCGAACTGCCGGGACGCCTACGGTTTAGCATCGCCTGAATAATTTTTTCGTCAAGGGGTATTTGGGGGGGACAACCATCAATTACAACACCGACAGCTTTCCCATGAGATTCACCCCATGTCGTTATTTTAAACATCTTTCCGAAAGTGTTTCCAGGCATATTTACTCCCTTTCAGGTTCACGGTTCCAGGGTTCACGGTTCAAGGTTAGAGACTCAAGTTTCGCACCCACTGATTCCTATGAACCTTTCCTGGCAGGGCAGGTGTTAGATAGTTTTTTTAAAAAGCAAAATATGTTCACTCTGGCTTTGGCAACGGCACCATACCCACTCAGTTTGTAAGGAGATAGACATGCACGGCATTTTATCCCTGGTGAAAAACCTTCTATGTGCCTGTCCTGGTCAAATCCCAAGGTATAGTGGTTTAGAATATCAATCATATTATTTTGCTCTTTTAAAAAAACTATCTAACACCTGCCCTTTAAAGCTTTTGTTGCATAGAGGGGGTGCGAAACTTGAAATTGGAAATTGGGAAGAACAGTACAAAAGCATTAATGCCCAATTTCTAATTTCAACGTTCCGTGAACGCTTACAAGTTTCTTTTGCACAGCAAGACATACATTCTCTATATCGAGATTGTCTGTATCGACAAAAAAGTCCATTGCCTTTTCGTAAAAGGGGTTCCGGTATATAAGGGTTTCTTCGATCTCTTCCATAAGGCCTTTTGATGTTAAAGAAGGACGTGAATCTTCCGTGGTTTCATCCTTTAAAATCCTGTTCTTGACAGTTTCAGGAGTTGCCCTTAACCAGATGCTTATGCCGCTTTTTTTTATATTTGTGACATTTTCTTCATCAAGTATAGCTCCGCCTCCTGTAGCTATTACGTGTTTGTCAAGAGAACTCAATTTTTTTACTATATCCTTTTCTTTTTTTCGAAATGATTCCCAGCCCTGTGTGGCCACAATTTCAGAAATAGTAATGCCGTGTTCATTTACAAGCTCAACATCCGCATCAAGAAAAGGCCAACCAAGGATATTAGCCAGATATTTCCCAACGGAAGTCTTCCCAGTACATCTGTATCCTATTAAATATATATTCATCATTCGTAGTAACTACTCAGGTTATCTGGTTCACGGTTCACGGTTCACGGTTGGCTACTTTGCGCTTTTAGAGCCAATTCACGTGCCAGTTGCCATGCCCCTGCCCGCTCGCCGAGCTTGCGAGGCAGACGGGTCAATATCTTCAAACCGTTCAATCTTCATCGCTCTCTAACCTTGAACCTTGAACCATTGAACCGTGAACCTGAGCAGTTATTATTCATAAAGCCCTTCAAAGACATTCCAGAATTCAGGAAATGATTTTTCAACGCATTTTTCATCTTTGATTTTGATCCCCGGGACGACAAGGCCTGCAACAGCAAAACTCATAGCAATTCGGTGATCATTATATGTGTCAATTTCTGCTCCAACAGGTTTGCCGCCATTGATAGTCAAGCCATTGTCCGTTACAATTGCCTCAATTCCCATCTTTGATAGCTCTTTAGCCACAGAGCCCAAACGATCACATTCCTTTTCTCTTAAATGCGCAACATTTTTTATAATGGTTGTTCCTCTGGCAAAAGCCGCTACAACGGCAAGGGTAGGGACTATATCAGGCATGTCCGCCATATCAACCTCAATAGCCGAGAGTTTATGACCGCTTACAGCAATGCCGTCATCTTCATAAAAGACCTTACAGCCCATTTCTTTTAGAACATCTGCAAAACGCACATCGCCCTGACTTGACTTTTTTGTTATGCCTTTAACCTTTATCTTTGAACCGGTTATAGCGGCGGCAGCCCAGAAATATCCAGCCTGGGAACAATCCGGTTCAACATAGTAATTGCCGGCCTTGTATATTTGATTCCCATGGACATTAAAATTGCTGTATCCATCTCGAGCGACCTTGACTCCAAGCCTTTTCATAATATCAACAGTCATGTCAATGTATGGCTTTGAAACAGGCCCTTTGGTTACAGTTATTTCAAGGCCTTTATTAGTATATGGAGCCATTAACAGCAGTGAAGAAAGATACTGGCTGCTTATACTGCAATTAATCTCTACATTCCCGCCATTTAATTTACCACCCTTGATTTTTACCGGCGGACAACCATTATCATTTATACAGTGTGTTTCAACGCCTATCTGGTTCAAGGCATCCAGGAGATCCTGTATGGGCCTTTCATGCATACGCTTTGTGCCTGTAAGCGTATATGTACCATTGCCTATCGCTACAATTCCGGTTAAAAGGCGCATCGACGTTCCGGAATTGGCAAGATAGATAGGGTCTTTGCAGGGACTAAATAATCCCTTTGCTCCATGTACTACAACTTTCTCTTCGTATTCATCTATCCTTACACCCAATTGCCTCAGAGCGTTTAGGGTAAGCAAGGTGTCTTCACTTTTTAAACAGTTTACGATGGTGCAGACTCCATCTGAAAGAGCTGACGCGATAAGAATTCTGTGTGTATAACTCTTTGATCCAGGAACGTTAACTTCACTGTCTTTTATTTTTTGTGTCTTAATTTCTATCATAAATATCGAGAGCATCCAGCACAGTTTTTCTCATAACATCAACCGGAGCTTTCTTCCCTGTCCATAATTCAAACTGGGCTACACCCTGGTAAACAAACATCGATACTCCGCCTATTGTAATGCAGCCGATATCTTCAGCCTCTTTTAAAAGACGGGTTTTCAGTGGATTATAGACAACGTCCATTACAACCATATCTTTTTGCAGATACTCCTTTTTAATCGGCATTTCATCAATATTCGGAGACATCCCAATAGGTGTCGCATTAATAAGAATCTGGCAGTTATAATCCTTATAATCCTGTAATGGATAATACTCTACATCAAGGTCTCTTGCCAGTTGTTTCCCTTCGTCTTCTAATATGTTTACAATTTTTAATCTGCCGCCTTCTGATAATATGCCATATCCGATTGCACGCGCAGCGCCGCCGGCCCCGATCATTATAACATTTTTATCTTTGATGCTTGTTTTTTCCAGCAGTGCATTTGTAGCGCCGAGGTAGTCGGTATTACTACCATAAAGTTTTCCTTGTCTATTTACTATAGTATTGACAGCCCCAATCTTTACAGCGCTTTCATCTATTTCATCTAAAAATTCCATTACCGTTAACTTATGGGGTATGGTGACACTTACGCCTTTAATTCCCAAACCCTTTATTCCGGCAATAGCGGAAGAAACTTGTTTTACATTAAATGCAAGATAAACTCCGTTATACCCTATATGGGCGAAAGCGCTGTTATGCATAACAGGGCTCAAACTGTGTGATATAGGATCTCCAATAACGCAAAAAAGCGATGTGCCTGCATTAATATCCATAATAATTATACCTCGAAAATGTAAAATTTTTTCAAATTTCGCACCCTTGTCTTCCATCAATGACATAAAAATTAATATGAGGAGCAAAGGAGGATGAGAATAAATGTTTTTTAAAAACGGCAAACTAATAATGTATCATTTCTAAACCACTAAGCCCTGGGAACTGGCCAAGCCAGGCACATAGGAGATATTTTGCATGGGATATATGCCGGGGTTGTTTAGCATCATACTAACTGAGTGGGTATGGTGCCGTTCACGCAAGCCTGAGTAACTATATTTTGCTATTTTTAAAAAACATTTATTCTCATCCTCCATGCCTGTTTAAAACATTTGATAAATAAAAAGGGTGCGAAACTTGAGAATTTTGAATTCTTATGACCTCTGACCTCTGACCTCTGACCCCTGATCACTGACCCCCGATCCCTGACCTTAACCCTGAGCTCTTGGATATGAACCAAGCAATTTAAGGTACTGGCAGAGACTTTTCATTTTTGATACTGTATCTTGAACTTTTGGATCTTCGATATGTCCCTCTAAATCAACAAAGAAAAAGTAGCTCCAGTTTTCGTGTTTGGTCGGCCTAGACTCAAGCTTAAGCATGTTTATTCCAGATTTTGCAATTGGCTCCAGGACTCTGTAGAGAGCTCCTGGAACGTGAGAAGTTACGAACATAATTGATGTTTTATCGTTTCCTGTCATGTGGATTTCATCTCGCCCAATTACCAGAAATCTAGTTATATTTTTTGAAAAATCCTCAATTTTAGATGCAACTATTTGCAAATTATACAATCTTGCGGCTTCACTACTTGCAATTGCGGCTGCTTCTGAATTTTCAGCGGCTTTTTGGGCTGCATAAGCCGTGCTGCTACATTCTTCCGGTACAATTTCAGGCAAATTTTTTCTGAGCCATCCTCGACACTGTCCGATTGGTTGAGGATGCGAATATATTACCTTGATATCATCTAAGTTCCCTGTTTTTGATAAAAGATCCAAAGAGATATTAAGATATAATTCAGCACATATTTTTAGATTCGATTCAAAGAAGAGGTCCAGGGTATAATTGACAGCCCCTTCTATGGAATTCTCAACAGGAGTAACACCATAATGACATACACCTTTTTCAACTTCAGAAAAAATATCACGGATACTCGGCTGGGGAACAAATGAAACACTACGGCCGAAATGCTTGATAGCGGCAATATGAGTGAATGTGGCTTCAGGCCCAAGATATGTTACTAACTGAGGCTTTTGAATTTCACGGGATGCTGCAATTATCTCGGTGAAAATATAATGCAGCGCATTATTGCTTAAATGACCTTTGTTGAGGCTTGAAAGTCTTTTTATTATAGTTGTTTCACGTGCACTGTCTAAAATCGGCTCATTGTTTAGTTCCTTGATTTGTCCAATTTCTTTTGCGAGCAAAAGTCTTCTGTTGATAAGATCAAGAATATTGTCGTCAATATCATTTATTGAGTTCCTTAACGAGCTGATTTTTGAAGTTGAATCATCGTTTTTAGGATTTTCGGAATTTGCCATGATATTATTTTTCCGTAATTGTTTCTTCAATTTTGTGTCCAAAATGCCTGCCGCCTTCCTCGATTGCCACAAGAACTTCATCTCCGGGCTTAAGAGCTACAACTGAAACAGCTTTTCCTTGAGGATCTGTCAGGCGAATTGTTTCCGCATTTTGAAGAATAGTAGATATCTCTTTATCTCCAACAGCAGCCTTAACCAGCATTAATGGGCGTTTCTCTATTTTAAGACGACCAACAATACCAATTGAAGTGTTGCCCTTGAAATCCACGAGCATTACCTGGTCACCAGACGAAAGATCTGAAAGATACTTGGTTTTGTTGCCAGGCACCCTCGTATATGCATGAACCGGCCCTGCATTTACCCTGAAAGGCCTGGGGGACACATACGGATTGGAAATACTTTCCGAATGAACCAGAAACAATGCACTGCTGCTGTTTCCAATCAGCATGCCCTGTCCTGAAGTCATTGAGGTGCATGTATCAACACAGACTCTGTCACCCATTCCAACAGGAATAACTTCGACGATTCTGGCTACTTCGAGAGAAGTTTTGTCTTCCATCGATCTAAGCCGAGAAAGAGCCTTTTTTAATTCAAGCGGGTCTTTTGTATGAAAAAGAATATGATTGACACCTTTTTCCAGAATGCCAAAGGCGGTTTGCGCATCTTCAAAACTATTAACCTGGGTAATAACGTCAGCGCCTTTAGCTATTAAGTTTTCCAAAGGTATTATTGTCCAGTCACTGCATTGAAGAATAACCTTTTTATTTTGACAGAGCTTTACTATTTCTTCTTCGTCTTTTCCGCTTTTAATTGTAAAGAAAACTACATCATCGCCTATCTTTAAGTCGCCGTCCTCTGAAATTGTCTGAATTCTGCCCAGTTCTTTTACTTTATCGGTAAATCCCTCTGGTACCATTATTCCGTCAGCCCCGCCTTCAAGAGCGGTCGTTACCATTTTCTTATCCCAGGGATCCACCCTTACCCAGATTTTTCGCATTATTACCCCCAAATAAATTGATATTGGTCGAGTGGTCGAGTGGGGAAATGGTGATTGGTTGCCTACTCGACTACTTGACTATTCAACTACTCGACTATCCTAAGATTTTTAAGGCATCTTCCACACTGCTCTTGTCATTTACAATAGCTGAAATAGCTCGCACCATAAGTTTTGGATTTCTATGCTGAAAAACATTTCGACCTATGGAAACACCGGCGCCTCCGGCATCAATTGCGCCCTTAACCATTTCCAGTATTTCCTGATCCGAGTCCATTTTGGCTCCGCCTGCAATTACCACAGGTATAGAGCAGCCTTCGACAACTTCTCTGAAACTATCTGTTGAACCGGTGTACGAAACCTTAACGATATCCGCTCCCATCTCATTTCCAACTCTGGCAGCGTGTTTTATGACCTTAACGTCATATTCATTCTTTATCTTTTCGCCCCTGGGATAGATCATCGCAAGAAGGGGCATGCCCCATGTGCGTGCTTCATAGGCAACTTTGCCGAAATCATTCAGCATTTCTTTTTCACCGCCATTTCCTAGATTTACATGAATGGAAACAGCATCTGCACCGAGCTTGATAGCCTCTTCTACTGAACAGACAAGAGTTTTTGCATTGGGGTAGGGCGATAGAGTTGTTGAGCCGGATAAATGTATAATTAAGCCTATGTCATTACCTTGCCCGCGATGGCCTTCACCAACAAGCCCTTTGTGCTCAACGATTGCATTAGCGCCACCTTCTGCAACCTTTTGTATAATGCTTTTCATATCCCGCAGACCGTCGATAGGACCCACAGAGATACCGTGATCCATAGGAACAATTATGGTTTTCCCGGTATTTCGGTTGATTATACGCTCCATGCGGATATGTTTGCCCAAGATTGTCATGATATTCTCCTCCTTTTAAAACCAAAAAGGCCGTGAAGTTTTCTCCACGGCCTCTAAAAAAACCGTGGGTTTTAAAGTCCGCCCACGGCTTATTGCGCTTATTAAATTTACCTTATTTCAGCGCACCAGGCAGGCAGACCGGTACTAAAAAAATAGTAATAATAAAAATACCGATAACAGTTGCCTGACAGATTGTGTGCCACTTAACAGCTCCTGAATTGTAGTTGTCTTTTTTGTTCTGACCGCCCATACCTCTATATTATCAAAATTTGGATGTCAAGAGTTTTTTAGCCCGTATTTCTCACGAGCAAATCATAAAGAAATCTGGTAGCCGTTCACGGCTTGAAACTTGAAATTGGAAAATAGAAATTAGGGAGAGATGAAACGAGTTTACGAGTTGGATGTCTACAAACTGACGGTACAAAAGCATGAAGGCCAAATTTGATGGCCTCGTAAAAAGTCGAAAAACGCTCTTTTCTGTCATTCCGGCGAAAGCCGGAATCCAGCAAATTCAGATAGTTACAAAGGCTCTGGACTCCGGTTTTCACCGGAGTGACGACTTTTTACGAGTTCATCAAATTTCCAATTTCCAATTTCAACATTCCGTGAACAGTTATAATTGTGTTATGTATTGTTTTATGATTTGTTCATGAGAAATGCGGGTTAGACAGGTATCGAAGCCTTATAAAGTGTGGTTTTACCTTCGATTTTATACTTCTTAACCGAAGAGGGGATAATTACCGAAGTTCCCCTTGTCAGAGTTATATTTTCATTTATGCTGATATCTGTAACAAAAGCCTTTCCATCAGCACAAAGAATTATTTCAACGCTTCTTTTTTCAGGACTTGTATATGATATATTTTTTTCATCAGAAATCACAGACAGAGCAAATTCCTTTGTCGGAACATTGTAAAATTTCTCACAATTTTTATTCTTTTGAGATATGAGTATATTTACTTCCTTTTCTTCAAAGTTTAGGACCTTAAAAAGTTCCGGAACATCTATGTGTTTTTTTGTCAGCCCTCCTCTAAGTACGTTGTCTGAATTTGCCATTAATTCTATCCCAAGGCCATCGAGATATGCGTGAAGCTCTCCTGACGGGAGAAAAAGCGCCTGGCCTGGTTTAAGAGAAATTAAATTTAAAAGAATTGGCGCAAAAATTCCCATATCATCAGAATATTCTTTATAAAGATTTATCATCCATTTAAAGACAAGATTATCTTCGGCTATCTTTTGTGCATTTGTAATTGCATGCTCTATTATCTGTTTTTTTCTTCGATTGTTCATTGTTATAAGTAAGTGAAAAAAACTCTTCAAGCCTTCTGAATTTGGTTGCCTTTTAAGATTATTAAGCTCTTTATCCAGAACTTTCCGGCAGATTTTTTCCATAAGAGAAATAATTTCTGAAATTTTGCGGAAACCATATAGAGCCACAAAAGGCGTCAAAGCACAAATACACTCCGGCTTGTGGTTTTCATCTTTATAATTCCTGTCTGGAGAATCTAAAGGGATCCCGAGCCTGTTTTCTCTTTCAAATCCTTCTTTTGCCTGTTTGAGGCTTGGATGAGCTTGTATGGAAAGAGGTTTTGATGCAGCAAGGACTTTGAAGAGATATGGAAGTTTGTTGCCAAATTTTGCAGCTATATCTTTACCAAGAATATCTACAGGGTATTGTTTTATCAAATCAAGTAAAGATAGCCAGTTGCCGTTATATTTTACTAAAGAAGGGGCTTTTGGGTGCGCCCCCATCCACAGTTCTGCCTGGGGTTTTATTGAGGGAGCCTGATTCCCCAGAAGATCGGCAATAGCGGTATAAGACCCCCATGCATACTCCTGTATGGTATTTTTCATTAAGCATATTTTTTTCATCGCTCTTTAACCTTTAACCCGAGTATAGACTTTCAGATAAATAATTCAAGTTTCGCACCTCATCTATGCAACAAAAGCTTTAAAAGGCAGGTGTTAGATAGTTTTTTTAAAAAGCAAAATATGTTCACTCTGGCTTTGGCAACGGCACCATACTCACTCAGTTTGTAAGGAGCGAGACATGCACGGTATTTTATCCCTGGTGAAAAACTTTCTATGTGCCTGTCCTGGTCAAATCCCAAGATATAGTGGTTTAGAATATCAATCATATTATTTTGCTCTTTTAAAAAAACTATCTAATACCTGCCAGAGAAGGCTCATGGGAATTAGTAGGGTGCGAAACTTGAATTATTTATCTGAAAGTCTATAGTTACATATTGTTTACGTTGATTTGTAGCATATAATATATTATCTGAATCTTGCAAGCGTCGAGTATTAATATGGCAACCAACCGTGAACCCCTGGCCCAGACATGGCTTTCCTGTCCCATTGGGTAGAAATGTTTATCGTAGCATTCAGTGCGATCATGCCAAGAATGCATATCAAGTCGCGCCAGGGCAGGCGTGAACCGTGAACCTGACAACCTGAGTAATTACCATGTCTCTTATAGTAAACGAAATATTTTACAGTATTCAAGGCGAATCCATATATAGTGGAATTCCCTGCGTTTTTATTAGGCTTACAGGGTGCAATTTAAGATGCTCATACTGTGACACCGCCTACGCCTATTATGAAGGAGTTGAATTGAGAATCGAGGAAATCCTGTCCAGGGTTGATAATTATAAATGCCCGCTGATTGAAATTACTGGGGGTGAACCTCTGCTTCAGGGCGACACGCCTCTATTGATTGACAGGCTTCTGGAAAAAAAATATGAGGTTTTATTAGAAACGAACGGTAGCATTGACATAAGCGTGGTCGATAACCGCTGTATAAAGATAGTTGATATAAAATGTCCTTCAAGCGGCGAGAATGATAAAAATGATTTGGAAAATCTTAAAAGACTTAATCAGAAGGACCAGATAAAGTTTGTAGTAGGAAACCGGGAAGATTATGAATTTGCTAAAGAAATGACGAATTTAATACCTCCCGGATTTCCAATGAAAAATGTTCTTTTTTCTCCTCTGATTGAACAAATGCATCCATCTCAACTTGCAGAGTGGATTCTTGAAGACCACCTTGGAGCAAGGCTTCAAATTCAGTTGCACAAGATTATTTGGCCTGACAGGGAGAGGGGAGTATAACCTGCCAGAGGTCGGAGGTCAGGGGTCAGGGATCAGGGGAAAAGATGAACATCGAACATCGAACGTCCAACATCGAATGTTGAATGGGAAAAGATGAAGAAACAGAGGAATTAATTTGCGGAGCGGAGCGACATCATTATTCGACGTTCGATGTTCAATGTTCGATGTTGGACGTTCATCTTTTAGCGGGTTAAAAATAATTACTTAAACTATAAGTTTACTAAATGAACTACCCCACAGCAAGCTACTGAGTATCGCACATCTGATTTTCACAATCTAAACGAAGAAAGCTTCGGGGAATTTAACCCAATAACTCACGAAAATCTGTGTAATCTGTGTAATCTGCGTAATCTGTGGATTAAAGAGGCAAGTTATATAATGGATTCGAAAAAAAAAGCAGTTGTACTTTCAAGCGGGGGAATTGATTCTACAACAGTTATGGCTATTGCAAAACAAGAGGGTTTTGAAATTTTCAGTTTAAGTTTTTTTTATGGACAACGCCATTTCTTCGAAATAGAAGCAGCCAGGAAAGTGGCAGATACTCTGGGGGCCAAAAAACATCTTATAATAGATATCGATCTAAAAAAAATTGGCGGGTCAGCACTTACAGATAATAATATAGATGTGCCAAAACATAGAAATATACATAATATGTCAGATGAAATACCGGTAACATATGTGCCGGCAAGAAATACAATATTTCTTTCTTATGCGCTCGCCTGGGCGGAGGTTCTTCAGTCATCCGACATATTTATCGGAGTTAATGCTATTGACTACAGCGGTTATCCTGACTGCAGACCCGAATATATAGAATCTTTTGAACGAATGGCAAATCTTGCCACAAAGGCAGGAGTAGAGGGCAAAACAAAACTGAAGATCAGGGCTCCGCTTATCCATATGACAAAGGCACAGATTATTAGAAAAGGCGTTGAACTCGGGGTAGATTTTTCTCTTACCCGCAGTTGTTATGATCCTTCTCCAGAAAATCTTGCCTGTGGCAGGTGTGACAGTTGTATTATAAGAAAACAAGGTTTTAAAGAGGCCGAAATTATTGATCCAACAAAATATATTTAGCCTGCATTTCTTACCAGGGCGAGCTTTAGGCACTTATAGCGAGACAATAGGCATAATACTTGGCGTTAATCTGAAAGCGGAGCTATGATTTTTCTAAAAAAGTAACCGGGAGGCGTTGCACAAAGAGCTGGGTAGTTTGAATAGACTGTTTGAATAGACTTGACTTTGGATGAATTGGAAGATATGAGACACGCCGAATAATTTTTTCTTAGTGGATACTTCTGCCTGGATGTTTGCTTTGCGCAAAGAGCTGGGTACGTTTGAAATAGATTTGACTTTGGATGAATTGGAAGATATGAGACATGCCAAATGATTTTTTCCATGTTGTACTGACAAGCGGTATTATCAAGCTTGAGATACTTGGTGGCACTAAAACAGAAAAGGTAGAGAGTTTTGTTCAGATAGTGAAGTAAGGCCAAAAAAAGGGGGCCTTAAAATAAGGAGGGAAGCAATGAGAAAATCAAGGAATTTGATAGGATTGTATTTGGTGGCAGTTATAACTTTTATATTTATTGCATGGTTGCCGCAGGCTCAGGGAACAGAGGAGCTAAATATCGAGAAGCCTGCTGTTGAAGGACTGACTGGGATGAATAAGATTAATATCAACACGGCTTCTATCGAAGAACTAACTCAGTTGCCTGGAATAGGCGACGAATATGCAAAAGGGATTGTTGAGTATCGTGAACTGCATGGTTTATTTACAAAGCCCGAAGATATAATGAATGTAAAAGGTATCGGGCAAGTAACTTTTGAGAAAATTAAAGATTTAATTGTTGTCGAGTAACTATGAAAAACTCGTAAAAAGTCTCCTAAAATTGTCATTTTGAGCAAAGCGAGAAATCTTTGGCCTATAACGCATTGAAAATATAAGATTTCTCCCTGCGGTCGAAATGACATACTATCTGAATCCGACTTTTTACGAGTTCATCAATTATAATATAAGACCCCCTTTTTTATGCGAAGATGTTGTTAGAACGGATAACAAATAACCAATAACGAAGTATTATAATCGGGTGCCTACAAACGTGCTTTTACTATGTCAACGCAATTATAATGCATGGCAGGCTGGTCTGTGGATGGGAGTGAGGAATTGGTTACGATGGTAGTTCTGCTGCGTCTAACCAGTCTTCGAATTCGACATTCAAGTACAGGTTTCTTGCTTTCAATTGGGCCAGGAATTTCCATGGGTCCCACTTCAGTTCTTCGCAAACTTCCATTTGGCTTAACTCTTTCTGGACGTATTTGAGCAATAACCGGTCTTGCTTGTCTATGGAAAATCCTTTCCGTAGAACTTCTCGCAAATAGGCCGAACGATCCAACTTCGATTCTTGAACAAATTCATTGATCTCATTCAAAAGATCTTCAGGTATCCTTATGGTTGTTGGTTTTGCCATTCTTTTCCTCCATTAGTGAGACCAAAGCATCAGCAATGATCTCAGGCGAATATCTTCCAATTTTGCCGAGCTTTTCGAGGGACTTTCGTGCCTTCTTGAACGATATTTTTTGTAATCTAAACAATTCAACGACGATCTTAGGAGTTATGATAAACGGAACCTTAAAGAACTTTGCGGCCTTGATCGCCTTGCCGTCATCTGTGGCAAACAGCGACCTTCCAAGCTTTATAGCTAACAGCAAGACATCTTCTTCCCCTCTGTGAAGCGATATAGGCAGGGGGGGCCTATCACTGCCAGAACTTTGAACCTTTATTGCCCCCTTTGAGATCAGGTCTGAAATCAAGGCGGCATCCGGATAATTTTTGACCAAATCTTCTGAGGCCACCTCGATGTTTACGGCTTGTGGGACAATGATCTCAAACAAGTCGCAGACAATCTCCAGCAAACTACATTTTGCCAATAAAATGAGCGCGCTACTATCAGCCACCATCTGAGCCATTGATTACAACATCCTTTGTACACGTTATAAATAAAACGTACACCAAAAAGTGCTGGACTGTCAAGAAAATGTTTGGACACGGATTTCACGAACAAATCAACGAACCTTGTAATGAGTCCCAGCCATATAGTTTTCTTCACCCGTGCGCAACCGGCGTGCATGGTAAACCAACGTTGTCCAAAAAATGTAAGCCTTCACAGGTTCAAAAGTTCACCGTTCAGGCCCGCCTGCCATCCGTCGGGCAGGGTTATAAGAAATTTAGGCATTTGTTATGCATCGTTAATTCGATGCTATGCAAAGCTCTTTATGAACTTTTACTGCAAGACCGTTTAGAACTTACGAATCACCTGCCTGCTCGCCAAGCTTGCGAGGCAGGCGGGCAGCGCGACAGTTGTATTATAAGAAAACAAGGTTTTAAAGAGGCCGGAATTATTGATCCAACGAAATATATAATTTAATGATATTCTTGGTGTTGATTCATTCGTGACGTCATTCCGGCGAAGCTTGTCCTCGACCCGATCGGGGAGCCGGAATCCAGAATAATTACAAGAGGATAAAGAAGCTGGATGCCGGATCCGTCATCCCGGACCCCGATCCGGGACCGGCATGACGGCAGAATTTTAGACTCTCAAGTTATTATGCTTGACACAGTAAAAAAAATGTGTTCAATTTCTGAACGACCTGAATCAAATCTCTTCAGTGAATTACAATAAGCACTGAGACCTTTGCAGAACTCTCATTTTCGGTCGATTCTGGTCATTGCGAGGAGCAAGGCGACGCGGCAATCTCGTGGCTTATCAATGTGTTATGAGATTGCTTCGCTTCGCTCGCAATGACAATACTGGCAGTTATGCAAAGGTCTCGCTCTGTAACCCACCAAGCGGAGCTATGTGCTTTCCTAAAAATTTTCTCCCCTTAATCTTTTCATTTTATCATGGATCATAACGACATACGAACATTAAAACTCCTTGAAGAAATTGAGGAAAACCACGTTCAGAGTCAGCGTGAGCTTGCAAAAAAGCTTGATATTTCTCTTGGACTTGTAAATTCGTTTATCAAGCGTCTTGCTCACAAAGGTTTTTTCAAGATTACAACCATCCCTAAAAATAGGGTAAAGTATATACTTACGCCCGAGGGGGCTGTTGAAAAAACAAGACTGACATATAAGTATATCCAGCATTCTTATAGGTTTTACAAGGATGCCCGCTACAAACTCCGTAAACTTTTTCAAAAACTTGAGGCAGAAGGGGTCAGTCTAATCGTTTTTTATGGCGCGAGTGACCTTGCAGAAATTGCATATATATCTTTGCAGGAGACATCTATTGAAATGGTTGCCGTTGTAGATATGTTAAATGCAGGCAAACAATTTTTGGGATATTCAGTTTTGGACCCTGTTTTTCTTAGCTCACTTTCATTTGACAGAATCCTTATTACCGCAATTGACTCGCGAGAGCAAATCATAGATGGTATTATAGAAAATGGAGCGTCCGCCATCAAGATAGTTACTATTGAATAAAATGGAAAATATTTTCCCTTCTCCATCATCTGTTTCCATTGATGATCGACATCTTTTAAATGGCCATAGCGGCGGCCTGCAAAGGTCTCGAAGGAGAGCTTTGCACAACCCTCATTTTTGGTCAATTCTGGTCATTGCGAGGAGCAAGTGAGCCTTTAGCCGCGAGCAAAGCGTGGCTGGACGTGGCAATCTTGTGGCTTATCAATGTGTTATGAGATTGCTTCGCTTCGCTCGCAATGACAATACTGGGGTTATGCAAAGGTCTCGAAGAAAAGATCGTCATGGAGCACAATTATCATATGAAACAATTGACACCGGAAGATAAAAAAAAATTATTATCAGATGCTTTTTGGGATAAGAATGTTGATGAAAACCAATTATACGATCTCATCATTGGTAAAATTGAAACATTGCCGTTTCTTGATAAAAAATTAATTTTTTGTAGACTGTTGTCTACCTATGATTGGTATACATTGATTAAACTTATTCCAAATAAAATATTGAAAGAAGCCTTAACTGATGATGTCCTTGGCAGATTGTATCCAAAAGAATTAAAGGAAAAATATAAGTATGCCAGAGGAATATTATTTAAATAAGCTTTATCCGTTTCAGGATGAAATTTTAAGGGAAATTCAGGGTCTGGATGTTGATTTTTACCTGTCTGGCGGAACTGCGTTAAGCAGGTGTTTCCTTGATCACAGATATTCCGATGATTTGGATTTATTCCTGAACAACCACCCGAATTTTAAACAGCAATGTGAGATAGTCGTAGCTTATTTAAAAGAAACATTTTCTCAGTGTATGGTCTCAATAACCAGCGAATCCTTTTTGCGTATCTTTGTAAACAAGAATCAACTGGTTCTAAAGATAGATTTTATAAATGATGTTCCTTTTCATTTTGGTGGTTTTGAACGATTTAATTTTTTTGCAAATGTTGATAACTGGAGAAATATTCTTTCAAATAAAATATGTGCCTTAAGTCGGATGGAACCTAAAGACTATGCGGACATACTCTTTATTGCGAAAAAATTTCCATTTATTTGGGAAAATATTATCGAAGAAGCAAAAAAGAAAGATTTATGGGTCGAACCGATTGCGGTCAGCAGAATAATAAAAGAGTTTCCAATAGAACTCCTGACCCCAATAAAATGGGTAACTCAACCGGATCTGAAACATGTACAAGGCTCTTTGGCCTTGATTTCTGAAGATATTCTTAAAGGAGGACAAAATTCCCTTGTTCCATAATAAAACCCTCATTCAATTTTGATTTTTCCCTTTGGTTTTCGAAAAAAAGTTCGTGTTTGTCTGTGCCCGCCTGCCCCGCAGCTCCGGCAAATGGTACTGGGGTTAAATTGCTCTTGCTTTTATTTATCTGGGACGCGGCCCCAATCATTCACAAACACAACTCAACCGCCCGCTGCGCTTAAGACGCAAAGCACGCTAAGAAAAGACATTGAGACCTTTGCATAACTGCCATTTTCCCGTGATGCAGTGTCAGGCTTCAAACTTTAATCCTCAAAATACCCAATGTATTCCTCCGGTTAAAGTTTTCGCCTTCCTTGCCTGACAAAAAAATGTCGCGTTATGCAAAGGTCTCACATTCTGCTTTGAACAGATAGCCTGCCCGCAGGGCATGTTACTTTTTCTGATCATCCGCCTGCCCAGTGAAATTGCGAAGCACTGTTTACGCAGTGAATCTATTTCACCGGGGTTCCGATCAGAAAAAACAACAAAAAAACCTTAGCGCCTTAGCGGTTCAAGAAACTATCAAAATAAGTGCACTAGAATCGCCATCAAATTTCCAAATTTGATGAATCAGGAAGAACGAAATCGTAAACAAAATTTTGAGTTATACAAAGCTCTCAGCTCTCCACCTGCACATGCTACCACAAGAGTTAAAACAACCAAAAAAAGGATAATATTTCTTAATGAAAAAAGCACTCATAACAGGAATCACAGGTCAGGATGGAGTTTACTTAGCTGAACTTCTATTGAAAAAGGACTACGAAGTACATGGTATTAAACGCAGATCATCATCATTTAATACAGGGCGGGTAGACCACTTATATAAAGATCCGCATGAGGAAGATGTCCATTTTTTTATGCATTATGGAGACTTAACAGACGCTACGAATCTTATACGCATAATCCAGGATGTGCAGCCTGACGAAATATATAATATGGCTGCCCAGAGTCATGTCCAGGTTTCCTTTGAAACAGCGGAGTACACTGCTAATGCCGATGCATTAGGGACATTACGCCTTCTGGAAGCAATAAGGATCCTGCATCTGGAAGATAAAACACGATTTTATCAGGCCTCTACCAGCGAGCTATATGGTAAGGCTCAGGAAATTCCACAGTCTGAAACCACCCCTTTTTATCCGCGAAGTCCGTATGCAGCCGCAAAACTCTATGCGTACTGGATTACTGTCAACTATCGTGAAGCATATAATATTTTTGCCTGCAATGGGATTCTTTTCAACCATGAATCACCCGTGAGAGGTGAAACCTTTGTGACCCGTAAGATTACAAGGGCGGTTGCAAGAATAAAACTGGGATTGCAGGAAAAGTTGTATCTGGGCAATCTGGATGCCAGGAGAGATTGGGGTTATGCCGGCGATTACGTAAAGGCTATGTGGCTGATGCTACAGCAGGAACAACCGGAAGACTATGTCGTTGCCACAGGAGAAGCCCATTCAGTAAGAGAGTTTGTGGAAAAAGCTTTTAAGCAGGTTGGGATAACAGTTGTCTGGGAAGGAACTGGTGTTGAAGAAGCAGGTAAAGATAAAGAGACCGGAAAAATCCTTGTACAGATAGATCCACGTTATTTCAGGCCCACGGAGGTGGGCTTTCTTCAGGGTGATTTCACAAAGGCCCGCACAAAACTGGGTTGGGAACCTAAAGTATTATTTGATGAGTTGGTAAAGATTATGGTTCGAGAAGACCTTAAAGAGGCAGAGAAAGACAGGTTTTGCCAAACCGCTGGCTTCCATATGTTAAACCAATATGAGTAAAGGCGGAAGGCTAAAGGTTAAAGGCTAAGGGCAACATAATTTGGGTAAAGACGGTTTTAAAGAGCTTAAAGTTTGGCAAAAAGCCAAAGACCTTTCTGTATATATTTACAAAATAACGAATATCGGCAATTTTGGAAAAGATTACAGCTTAAAAGATCAGATAAGACGTGCTGCAGTATCTATCCCAAGTAATATCGCTGAAGGTGATGAAAGAGAGACAGACAAAGAAGCAGTTCGATTTTTCTATATTGCAAAGGGTTCATCTGCAGAGGTATTAACCCAAGCCATAATAGCCTTTGAAATAGGATATCTCGATAAAGAAACTTTTGAATTATTAGAACAAAGATGTAAAGAAATATCAGGTATGTTGTCAAATCTAATAAAAGCACGATCAAAAACCTTTAAACCTTAGCCTTTAGCCTTTTACCATTCGCCCTTTTTTAGCTATGGAGAAAGATTCAAAGATATATATAGCCGGTCATCGTGGTCTTGTTGGCTCGGCAATTATGCGAAGACTTGAAATTGAGGGTTACAAAAACTTCATCACTCGTACACATGCGGAACTTGACCTCACGAGACAGGAGAAGGTAGAAGAATTCTTTCGCGAAGAGAGGCCCGACTATGTATTTCTTGCTGCTGCAAGGGTAGGGGGTATTTATGCCAATAACACCTTTCCGGCTGAATTTATTTATAGCAATCTTACTATCCAGACAAATATCATCCATGCTTCTTATCTTTTTGGAGTCAAAAAGATGCTTTTCCTGGGCAGTTCATGCATCTATCCTAAAAACTGCCATCAGCCCATGAAAGAAGAATACCTTCTTGGCGGGCATCTAGAACCAACCAATGAACCTTATGCGGTAGCCAAGATCGCTGGAATAAAGATGTGCCAGGCGTATAACCGGCAATATGGAACCAACTTTTTGAGTGTCATGCCGACGAACCTCTATGGACCAAATGATAATTTTGACTTAAAAACGAGTCACGTGCTTCCGGCACTCATTAGAAAGTTTCACGAGGCTAAAATAAAAAGTCTATCAGAGGTGGAGATTTGGGGTACAGGATCTCCCATGCGGGAATTTTTACATGTAGATGACCTCGCTGATGCATGTTTGTTTCTTATGAAGAATTACAACAAAAGCGAAATCATCAATATTGGCGCAGGTAAGGATTTAACAATCAAAGAACTGGCAGAGATAATCGCTTGTATTGTTAAATTTGAGGGGCGTTTGGTCTTCAACTCTATCAAGCCTGACGGTATGCCGAAAAAGCTATTAGATGTATCGAGATTGCACTCTTTGGGCTGGATGGCAAAGATCGGATTGGAACAAGGGATAGCAAAAACATATAAATGGTATGTAGAAAACGTTTACAAGGCCTGAGGCTTTATGCCTGCCCCGCCGTGCCCCGTTCAATTCCGAAGGACAGCGCAGCGTATTTAACCGGGGTAGCTCCGGCAGATGGTACTGGGGCCTGCCCCAATCATTCACAAACACAACCCAACCGCCCGCTGCGCTTAAGACGCGAAGCACGCTAAGAAAAGACATTATGACCGCCGGGTGTCGGCGCTCACAATTGGCTTGCACCCCTTTCGGGGTAAACAAAATCAACAAAAAAACCCTTAGCGTCTACGACTTAGTGGTTCAAAAGATCCTGCTGTGGCATTTTGCAAAGGTCTCCTAATGCGTCAGCATTTGTGTCTCTTAGCGAAAAAACTTAGCGTCTTTGTTTACCCCGTAGCTCCGGAAGATGGTACTGGGGCGCCTTGGCCTGCCCCGTAGGTTCGGCAAATCGTACTGGGGCGGTTCATGGGGTTAAATTGCTCTTGCTTTTTATTTATCTGGGATGCGGCCACAATCCCTTAGAAAAACCACGAGATAGACACGAGATGAACAAAGATATAAAACAATTTATCCGGGAAAACGAGGCACTGTTTTGGGGTGTTAAGCCTGAGGAAAAAGAGAATATAAGTTTGAATGTTTTAGTTGAGACAATTTTAAACTATGGGAATGAAAAAAGTGTAAGGATCTTATTCGATTTAATTGGAGTGAAAGCAGTAGCGGAGATCTTTTTTCGACAAATATCGGGCAAGCGATCAAACTATCACCAGCGAACAAAACATTTTTTTCAGCTATATTTTAACAGACATGCACAATAACATTTTAACAGATAAACAGAGAAAGCTCCTCCCACTAATCAAAGCTTTTTCAAAAGACTATTATTTGGTGGGTGGAACGGCAATTGCTTTGCATATCGGGCACCGCCGCTCAATTGACTTTGACTTGTTTACCGGAGATGATATCAAACGAAGAAGTATTAGAAACCAAATCGAAAAAGACGGTTTTGCTATCGAAAGTGTTTTGTACGAAGCATTCGATCAGTTGCATGTTATTGTTAATTCCGTAAAAATAACCTTCTTTAACTTTCCGTATGAGGTTGTGCATCCGATAGATTTTGAAGGTATTATACGGATCCCTGCATTGCTGGATCTGGCTGCAATGAAGACATATGCTTTGGGTGGACGAGCCAAATGGAAAGACTATGTCGATTTGTATTTTGTTTTGAAAGATTACCATGATTTAAAAAAGATTTCATCCAGAGCCGCTGAAATTTTTGGCAACAGTTTCAATGCAAAATTGTTTCGAGAGCAGCTTTGCTATTTTGATGATATCGACTACAGTGAAAAAGTTGATTATGTAGGCGAAGAAATTGAAGAGAATAAAATCAAAGAGTTTCTATCGGACATCGCGACAATGCGTTTTGAATGATTCAGCCATAAAAGAGTATCTCTGTTTGTCTCAGCCTGCCCCAATCATTCACAAACACAACCCAACCGCCCGCTGCGCTTAAGACGCGAAGCACGCTAAGAAAAGACATTATG
>Ga0180732_1000554_pt1 | contig 30689 bp, 36 predicted proteins | sample KR11_01MetaG_FD_148674 | JGI IMG/M metagenome (GOLD analysis project Ga0180732, IMG submission 148674) | Groundwater microbial communities from the Olkiluoto Island deep subsurface site, Finland - KR11_0.1 MetaG | ecosystem: Environmental > Aquatic > Deep subsurface > Groundwater | place... | reverse complement strand
CATAACGTTCTTTAGCGCAAGATTCAAGATTGTTAACACAACTTTCATCACAAGCTAAACCTTTAATTAAACCTTTTATTTCTTTCTTCGTCAACTCAAATTCTTCGCGTTGTTCTCTTAAAAACTTTAGGTTAGAATCAGAAATAAGTTGTTCGTCTTTTAGTTGTTTAATTTCGTCTGCGAGTTTCGCATCACGAATTCGGTTAGTTTGCTGTTCTACATAAAGTGATTTTATTGATTCCTTCAGGCGTTGGATTTCCGCGTCCTTCTCTTTAACTTTCTCGCGAATACCTGTTGAAAATACTAACCACTTTTCGTCTTTTTCTTTCAACTGGCTTTCATAACCATCACGCAAACTCGCCACTTGCTTATTCTGCAAACTAACTAAACGCTTGATTTCCACGTCCTTCTTTTCTATTTCTATGTTCTTGATTTTGAGAAGAACATCATCTCGATTCAACAAGTCTGCCTTCATTTTCTCAACATCAGGCACGGCGAAACACGAAACAAAATCATGCGTAGTTTCCCAACCCTCCTGAAAAGGATGCATGCTTGCTAAAGGACTCATTCCACAAGTCGCGCAGAAACCAGTTTCCCTCAAATCAGTCATATTATTTTCAACTCCACCAGTTGCTTCAACGCCTTCGCACCAGCTTCCGTTTCACCCTGAATTTCCATTCGCGCAACTTGCCAGCTTAACGGCTCGCCTTCAACAACGCAACAAACGTCCTCCCGCAGTTTCAACGGCACGTTCGCGTAAACGTGAAAAAAACGGTGGCTTTCCCTAAAAACAGTTTCAGTCATTTCAATTGTCCCTTATCTTGTTTAGCAACACGCAACAACTCGCGGTAAGCAACGCAATGCCCGCAATAACAATTCCAATCCGTTCTCTTCAAACGATTTTTCCCTTGAACCTTCCGCCAATGCTTGTTCGCACACAAGTTTTTCTCGCCCATCATATCGCAAAACAAAAGCCCAGCCAGTTTTTCAGCCCAAACAGCCCTCGACAAACGCTCGGCTTTAATTCCACTATGACTAAACAAAAGATAACGCGAATAATCTCTCTCTTTCATGGGTTTAAATGGCAAAAGGCGTTTGATTGACGGGAAATCAATCATTTTGATTTCACCTTTTCGTATTCAACCGCCCTCGTAAACGGGTGGTTAAACGTGACTTCACCCGAACAAAGACGACAGCCTGCCATGCACTCTATCGGACACACTAACTTCCCACCGCAACCCACGACAAAATGCACTTTAATCCTATCAGGAAAGAGTGGGGAGGGCGTTGCACCCTCAACTCTGGACGTTGGAATAGCAGGCTTATTAGCCCTCGAAGAACTTTGCCTAACTTCGCCAGAACCCACTCGAAACTTTTTACAACCGCAAAGATGTATCTGTTCGTTGATTATCCGAAAACAACGACCTTTCCCAAAATCATGGTTGCTTTTCGCGTGTCCGCAAACGCAAAGCTCTCCAGTTTTCATTCTCTCGCCTCGTAAATCTGAACTTCAATCTTCTCAAAACTCTCACAACCACAACGTTCAGTTGCTCTCCCCGCTAAACCCATCAGTTTTATGAAATTACAATGCGTCGGTTTTTCTTCGTAAGTAACGTTTCCGCAAGCAACGCAAGCCCACAATCTCTTTAAAGTCATTTCAATTCCCCCAAGTATTTCAACCAACATTCTTTCTTCTTGTGAAAATGCCGCCTTCTCTCCGTCTGGTATTCTCCGTGATAAGTCGTTATGCCAATAGTATCCCACTTGCTAACGATTTCCTTGTTGCACCCATCGCAAAAAACCTTTTCAGTCATTTCTTCCTACCTCTACAATCTCGGCATTTTCGCCCTAAAAACCTCTTCGCGTTGCGCCCTGCGCTTCAAAATCTTTCCAGACGGGTAAATCTCGCCGTTCTCAACCGCCTTACGAAAAGCACGACCAATGCTTTCAGGCGACGGCAACTCCAACAAGCGTTTGAAAGCAATTCCAAAACTCCTGCCGTAATAACGACTGAAGTAATATGTGATGAGCAAATTATACGAACCCGTTACGCAAGGCTTTTCTTCCGCTAGAGCGATTACCCTGTTGTAGATTGTTTTCATTGGCTTCGCCATCTGCGCGTCTGAAATCCCCGTGTCTAACCGCACTTGCTTCTTGTCGTACTCGCTGAAACTACGCTTCATTTGCCTTCGCCTTTTTCGGTTTTTTGAAAACGAAACTCAAGATTAACGCGCTTTTCGAGTCGTCCGTAATTTCCTTGACGAAAACCTCGCCCACCATGCCTTTCCGCACGCTGAAACACTTGACTATCGCGTTAGGCACGACTACCGCCAAGCTACTGCCAATCCCAAAAACCTTAACCTTCATTTTTCTTTCCCCTCGCCAGTCGTTAAATTCAATTGTTCCAATATAACCTCGCTTTCTTCATACTCTGCCAACGCCTTTTCGATTTCCAAACGCCTTTGCTCTTCCGTATCCGACAACCGCGTTAAAACCGCCTTTTCCTCAACCAACCGCTTCTCCAGCCTTTCCAACAAGAAATCTGCTTGAACCACCGCGTCCTTCCACCAATCGCCTTCCGCAACTTGCACGCTCGTTAATTCCCTAACTTTCTTGATTTCCACAAGAAGCTCGTCAAGATTCATACGCATTCCTCACAATCAGGATTATTGCAGTAAGTTCCGCCTTGAAAATGCGGTTCGCACGCTTGAAGCGGTTGTTTGCACTTCTCGCAACGCCCGTTCGGCGCGAGCAATTCTTCACACGGCTTGTTGTTATCATGCGTTTTTCCGCAAGCCCAGCAAGTTCCTTCAGGCGGCTCTCCATCAAATTCCGCTTGGCGAGCGTGTTCTTCCTTATTTGTTTTGTTCACTTTCAAAACACCACTCGCGGCAAACCCAAATCGCTAAAAGAAACGAGCGCAGGCAAACTCGGTTTAAGAGGCGACGAAATTCCCGCGCTCGCTTCCATCTCCCACAAAGGAGTGCAATTCAGTACGACTCGTCCGTTCACGCCTTCCTTGCGCGACAAGTCAAAAAACCAAGTGTCTTCCGCAACGAGTTGAGCGCAGTCTTTCAACGGCAAACCCGAAACGTCAATCATCATTTCACATCACCTCGCGTGTTCTTTAGCTTCTCTCATTGTGTCGAATCTGCCGAGTAAATCTCCGTATCGAACGGGAAAAAGGTTTCCGTCTTCGCTTTCATAGAGATACCAGAGGTTCCTGTTGCACAATTCATCAAAAACCCGTTCAATCAAGTATTTCTTGCCGTTCTTTTCGACAATGTAACTCCCTTTCACTTCAAATCACCCACGCGAGTTTTCAGGTAGTAGTTGAGTTGCCCGATGGTTTTGAAAAACTTGGGTAGCGGGTTTACACCGCCTCCCATATCGACCTGAACCATAATAGGGTCGACGCAACTGGTTCTGGTTTGCTTCGCTTCGGTATCAATGTGAATGCGGTAGATGGTCATTTCAGTTCACCTCTTTCCTTGCTTTGCGTAAGGCGGCGCAGTAGCCCATGTAGCCGCTTGCGTGGTCTTTGCAGGCGAAGAATGTGCCGTATTTGGCGGTTACCATTTTGACCATAGTTCGGTTTTCTCCCAAATAGACTCCTTCTTTTCCGCAGATTTCGCAGATTTTCTTTTCCATTTTTTTATTCGCCTCTTTCTGGTTTTTGGGTTTTTAAGTTTCCCATAGAATAGCTATTAGGGTAGGTATTTAAATACTTATTTATGGTAGTTAGAAGGGGCTACCTCACTTCCGCTAATCTGTTTGCACTTGCCGCACGCCCACTCCGTCTTGCCCTCGAAAACGCAGGAAACCACAATCTCCCCGCCACAAGAACACTTCACGCTACCACCTCGTAAGAATTGCCGTCCAAACCATTATTCCAATTAACCCGCGCTTTCGCGTATTCAACGTACTTTGGGTTAAGCTCAATTCCCACCGCGTTCAAACGCAAGTCACGCGCAATCTTCATTACCGTTCCGCTTCCAAGAAAGGGGTCTAAAACTGTTCCTTCGGGCGGGCAAAGCGATTCAACCCAAGGCTTGACGAGCGCTTCAGGGAAAGGCGCGATATGTTCCTGCTTTTCCTTCCCGTAAAGCTCGAAACCCCTTTGCTTCTCGCCAACAGGAACAACCCGCCAAGAATGCTCGATTGTTTCAGTTATTACCTCAAGTTGTTTTTTTCCTTGCATTTTTTTCCCACTTCTTATCGCTTCCATTAAATTTGTCGGATATGCACAACGTTCTTGAGTAGTAGTAGTAGTAGGTTTTAGCCAAGGCTTCATGTTGAAGAAATACTCGTCAGCGTTTTTCACGAACCAATCAATGCTTTCCGTGCTTTGCTTCAAGCGACTGCGAATTGGACTCGGAGCGTTTGGTTTGCACCATGTTCCGCGATTGCGGCAAACGAAATCCGTTTCAGAAATAATGCGAGCGTAAGCAAACGCGCCAACGTCTAAAAACTGTTTTTCTTTGTAAATTCCAGTTAAGTTTGTGAATGCTTCATTACTTTTTTGAATCCAACCGTCAGCCGCACCGTTTGGGTTTTCTCTTTTATGTTGCGGAACACAACCTTTACTCGCGGGTCGAACATAACAACCACCTAAATTCAAGACAAAACTACCCGACGGTTTCAAAACGCGGAAAACCTCTTTCACCCAACGCATTAAATTGTCGAGGTAGGCTTCCATCGACGGTTCTGCGCCGAGTTGCCCTTCCACTCCATACTCGCGCAAACCCCAATAAGGCGGGCTTGTTATAACCAAATCCACGCTTTCCGACTGGATTTTAGGCAAGCAATCAAAAACGTTTCCCTGAAAAATCTTGTAATTCACGTTACATCCCTTCGTTCTAACGCTTTCGGCGGTATTTTCAAGCTAGAAGCGAGGTCTTCCAACAAGGCTAACCGCGCTTCCAAATCGCGCAACGACAAGCCCCGTACGACTACGTCCGAAATGTTTTCCTTCAAACGCCGCGCGTCTTCATCAGCCCGCAACGGATTGACCGCCTCAAGCTCAACCAAACCCTTCGAGTTATCGGCAATAACGCGCAAACGCCCGAAATCATCGTAAACCTTGCAAGGAAAGCCCGCCTCGATAAACGCCCGCGCCATCGCGTTGCCCGTCAAAGCATAGTGCTGGCGGCTCATACGCCAGCTTAACTGCCGACCTCGCGCCAACTTGACGTTCAAAAGCCGTTCAACCTCTACTACCGACGGCTCTAACAACCGAAAAACCTGTGCCTTCGCGTCATCAACCTCTCGCGCGTAGATTTCAGGCAAGTAAAACAACACGCGCTTGCTGGTGCAACGCACGCGCACGTTGTTAAGCACGAAAAACTCTTGAAACCGCGCTTTACCCACATTCCAGCGTTTGAAGCCCTCAACGCCCTGCGGCGCAAGCACTCCAAGCCGTTCCCTGCGGTCATTCCAGTTTAAAGGAACTTCCCGCAACGCTACGTTCACGCAAATATCGTGCAAACGCACTAGATTAACGGAAGTAAGGGGGGTAACATCGTTAGACCCCACGATAAACCTCTCGACTAAAGACTTGCCCGCTTGCTGAAGCTCTCTCTGCGCGTTAATCAAACCTTCTTTCTGCAACCTTCGAAAGAAGCTGGCAACCGCTTGCTTACTCGTAGAACGCTCTTTCGCAATCTCGGCTAACGGCTTAAAACGACTTAACGAATCGAGCATTAAAGCGCGTTTCTGCAACCGCAAGACCCGCACGGGCTTCCCGCGCACTTGACGCATAGACAACATTTCAACACATCGTCGCCGACAACATTTCGAGCGCAAGCGTAACGAGAAAGGGTTTTAAAAAGATTTAGCGGAACTGAACGCTCGATTTTCACTTCCACTAATACCCGTAATACTGCGAAAGAATAAAGTGGCGTAAATGATTTTCAGCGTGAACGTGGCAATAACCGCGTCCCTTGAAGAAAACCGTTGCTTTCGCCGAACAAAACTGGCACGAAGCCATTTACTTTCGCCTTGCAGTCGTCAATCTCCAACCGAAATAACCCAAGAAAAGCACGACGGGCAACAACCACGCCCAACCCAAAGGCTTGATTTGCGCCGCAATCAAGCCAGTAATCGCTTGAACCGTTTGAAACGGCGATACTCCCCCGCCGCCAGCCCCGCCGCCCATTTGACCCAAATCAGTCTTCACTAAAAGAAAGTACGTCGCGTTACCACCCGAATAATTCGCTTGCTCAACGCAACTCGCCGTGAAATTATAAACGTCTGGAGAAAGCAGTAAAACAAACGGGTTGCTCACGTTCAAACCGTCTTTAAGCAAGTATAACGTGCAATCGTTTCCCGAAACCGCCGTAGCGTTCGCTATCGTTCCCTGCAAAATGCTCGCGTCCCCTTCAAGACCGTTCAAAAACAAATGAAAATCTGGATTTGCCTTGCTAATCGTGTAATTGTATTCGGGTGAGTAGTTCCAAGCGTCACTCGAATCGTTCGCGCTGAAATAATAAAAGTAAGTTCCAGCCGTTTGACCTGTTAGGTTGTATTGCCAAGTTCCATTCGTAGCGTCACCCCAAACAAGCGTCATTAAATAGTTATCAGGCGCGTTCCAAACTAAATACGTTGAATTCACTCCGAAATCGTCCGTCCACGTTGCGTTAAACAAAATTGAGAGGTTTGAAATCCAAACTGTCGGGCTTAACGGACTCACGTTATGCGAAACGAATTGCGGCGGCGTGTTCGACACGTTCAACCACAAGCGAACGGTTTGCGTCGCCGTCAAACTAAAGTTCGTCGAGTTCGTATGATAACCCGTCGCGCTTGCTGAAACATTATGCGGATTGAAACTCACGTTCGCAACCGAAGAATTGATTGATTCCGTCACGACAAAGAAATCCGTTAATCCGTTCGCCGCAGTCGTCCCGTTGAAAACAAGCAAGCCGCTTGAATCCGTAGCGTTCACAACCGCGCCAGAAAACGCGCTTCCAGTCGTATTCGTTACGTTCACACGAACATACCACTGAACCGTAAGGTTTACGATGCCAGAAACGCCAGTGAAATCGCTGTTGTTGAAGGTCGTGTTTAAAACATAATTTTCAGGCAGGGTATTTTGACCAGAAGTAAGGAAACTTATTGCAGGCGCATTCACCGATTTAGTAATTAAAGTCGAATTGATGACGGTGAAATTAGCGTCCCCATCAACAATTATTGCACCATAACCATAATCGTAAATTGCTGGCAGTCCTTTGACGTAAATGGTCGAGTTGAATACCGAAAGCTGTCCATTATAAACAATCGCGCCAGTAAAAGTATCCGCTATGCTATTTATCGTAGTGTTATAGACTGATAACGCGCCGCCTGAAAGAACCAACAACAACGGCTCGTTGGAAATTTTAGAGAAAATAACGGAGTTGTTGATGCTATTGGAAACGTCGGAAGAACTTGTTTGAACGCAAGCTCCATCACTTAAACCCACATTCGCTCCACACGAATCATTGGCATTCAAATAGTTGATTAGCACTCCACTCGTTTGGGAAAGAACGAAAGTTTCGCCGTTGTTAGTCGAATTGATTATCGAATAAATGTTTGACACTCCATTTTCATCGAAAACGCCAGCACCGCCATTGTTTGATGTGGTAAGATTATGCACCGTCGCGCCAGACATTCCGCGCAAGTAAAATCCATACAAGTTGTTTGAACTTGCCGTGTTGTTCGCCAGTTGGATTGGAGTCGCGTCTTCAACACTCAAACCAATAAAATCGTTGGAGAAAATGCTTGAATTCAAAATCGCGTTGCTCGCACGGATAGTTAACCCTCGCTTTCCGTTCGCGTCTTCCCAACCCGCGCCTGAAACCGTCGAATTTTGAAAAGAAAAGTAAGAATTTGCTTCCGCAATAAACGAATAAGCGGACGTTTGATTTCGTTCCCAAGTTGAATTATAACTCGTCAAATTGCCGTAAACTTCAATTCCATATTGCCCGTCAAAACTGCTGTTCACTTTGAAAACGCTGTTGGTGAAACTAGCGTTGCCCGAAACATTGAAATCGCCTGAAACGTTGAACGTCGTATCGCTAAAAACACAGTTCGTTCCCGCTGGAATAGTCCAATCGCCAAAACCCATGTAAGAACAACCTGTCGAAATCGGTTGCGAAACATTCACGAAAAACAAAGTGTCGTTATTCACGTTCGCCGTTGGAACCGCCAAATCAATCGCCGAAACAGGCAGTTGGTATTCCGTCAACCCTTCAGGCATGATTGAAATCGTGCAGTTCACCGTCCAATTGCCCGTCTGGTTGCTTCCAGAACCGCCCCCGTAAAGCGTCATATTCGCGTTCGACCCGCACAACTCGCTAATTTCCAAAGCGTTTACCGTCACGTTCTTCATTCCCGAACCGCTATAATCAGTTGCGCTCAAGTTCAACGTAACGTTCTGACCCAAGAAAGCGTAGTTTTGTCCTGCGGGGTAAGTAACAACATGATTCCAAACGGCTGGCTTCAACTTGTCAATTCCGTAAGTCACGTTCAAAGCGTAAGCCGTCTTGTTATTCGTAATTCCAGTCGTGTCGTAAACAACCGCTTGAACCTTCCAAGTCGAACCGTTCACCATGCCATCCACTTCCCAAAGGCAGGTGTTGAAAGGTTCGCTCGTCTTAACGCAAATTGAAGTCCAGCTTCCCGTCGGGCTTGAAGCGTTAATCCGCTGGTAAGAAACGTTCAAAATAGGGTTTGGCGAAGTAATTTGCGCGACTAGAGTAACGTTGCCATTCAAAAACGCGCCGTCTTTCGGAGAAACGATTTGCGACCAAATTCCGCAACCGCCAGAAATATTGACGCAAAGCAAATTGTTATTTGACGAATTCGTGTTTCCATCCGTGTCGTAAGCAGTCACGTTCCAACGGTAGTAACCCGCGTCAGTCGGCGTAGCAAGCGTAAAGTTCGCCCACGCCGAATTGCCGAACAAAAAGTCTTTAACCGAAATGTTCGCAATCCACGACTGACCGATTCTCGAAGCGTGCCAGTTATATAACAAAATGCGGTTGACTCCAAAAGCTAGATACGTCTGCGAAGTTTGAGCAAGACCCTCGTTTTGAACCGAATCTCCGTTCACCGACAAATTGAACTTCGCCGTAAGCGTATTCACGTCAAGCGTAACGTTCAGAAATTCGCCTAAAAAGTTTGACGTGTTCGCAAGAGTTTTGAAAAAAGTCGCGTTTGTGTTATTCGTATATCTAAATAGCGAGCCGTTCATTCCCACTTGCAAAATCAAGACCGCCGCCGTGTTATTCGAATATAAATACATCCATTGCGCTCCCGTCGAGTTCTTATTGACCATAGTAAAAGAGATTCTCGCGTAACGCACGCCACCACCAAAATAATAACTGACTTGAGGAACAATCGTAGCTAGAGTATCGTTGAAATATAAGCAAGGCAAACCAATGCTTCCGCCCGCGTTGTTCGTGCAAAGCGTTGAAGGTTGAACGCCGAAATACGCGGGGTTGCCAGAAGCATTCCAGCCAATTGGCGTAGTTCCATTTACTTGAAAACTATTTGTAAAGTCTTCCGTTATTGACGGCTCTCTAAAATCGTTGTTAGTCGTGTTCTTCAAAATTCTAGGGTCGGAACGCCAAGCTGAAGCGTTCATCGTAACCCATGTTGGAGTTGCTATCGGCTTCGATAAGAACCTGAAATTAATGTCGTAAAGCGAACCGCCCAAAGTCCAACTCACGCTTCGATTCGTCGAACCCCAATAACGACCCCAAGGGTATGCGTTATAATGCGAAATTCCAAATCTAAACGCATTCGTCGGCATCGTGTCATACGCTTTGAAAACCATTGTGTAATTCGTGTTCGCCGTCAAGTAAAGCGATTGGTTCAAAACACCGCAATGCCACAATATGGCTGTTGAATTGCTTATTGAAGTCAAATTCACGAAAGCAAGCGTGTTGCCCATATTCGGCGAGCCGTTAGCCGCCGCCGCATGAATCTCGGCAGTAACATTCCCAACCGTCCCCGTATTGTTATAGCGGTATAGCCGAACGCACAACTGCACTATTTCAGGCAAAGTCGTTCCGTTAACAGGCATTCCGAAAGCCGCCCAATTATTTGGAATCTTGAAAGTCTGTCCCAACGTCACGTTCTTGTAAACATAAGCTCCCGTGTAAATATATTCAGTGTAAGACTGCATCAAATAATTATAGTAAAGCGAGTTCGTCGCGTTTGTGCTGACCGTCCAATTGCCGAGCATTCCCGCGCCGTAAGAACTCGGATAAGTGTTGTAAGCAAACTTGTCGCTCCAATTGCTCGCTAAAATTACGGTTGAAGAAACGTTCGGGTTAATCGCGTTCGTAAACGCCTTGTTGTATTGCGGCGCGAGCGAAACGTTCGGATGCGCTCCCACCGAAACGTTCAACTGCGAAGTGTTGCTACCTGAATTGCCGTTCAAATCGCTGGCACTCCACAATCCAATCGTCAAGTTAGGCGGGCTTGAAGTGCTACCAACGCCAACAAACACACTGTAAACATCGCCGCCACCGCCGCAAGTTCCTTTTGAAGATGAATTCGTCAAGTAAACGACGGCGGTAGTTTCGTTTGGAAAATAAAATAAAGCAGTTACGGTTGAAGAATTCACGCCAATACCAACGTCAGTAACCGTAGCGTTCACGCAAACTTGCGTGTTCAAATACGCGCTGGTAACATTCACTTTCATACTTTGAATTACGGGATTGACGTTTTGAACGACAACCGTGCTTGACGAAGAATTCCATTGGTTTGAAGAATCGTTCGCGTAAAAATAGTAAGAAACCGCCGTTCCCTCGCAATCATTAGGAATTGTTTTCGTTTTGGTCGCGTTTGTGTTGTTGCCCCAAGAGCAAGTCAAGTTGCCGTTGCACGAAGCTGAAGTGGTGTAAGTAATGCAGGGATTGTGAGTTCCGTAACAATCCCATTCAAGCTCAAACCACAAACAACCGCTTTGAGCAGTGCAAGTTGCTTCGCTCGTAGTATCCCACGTGTCGCACGACGCGGCAGTTCCGCCGCATTGGTTTGCTCCAGTGGAAGTAGACCAAGCAACCCAAGAGTCATTCGTCAACGTTCCGCAAGGAACGCCGCCACGCCAGCCGAAAATATATCCAGACAAACCGTAATCGTCGTAAAGCGTAGCGTTGAACATAACTGAAACATTAGGGCTGGGAGTCGTGTTGTTCGCGCCGATTGCTGGAAGTTGGGGTTTAGCGTCCGCCCAAGGCGTGAAACTCTGAATGGCAGTCGAATTCCATTGGTTTATCGAATCGTTCGCCGCGAAAGACCATAAAATCAAATTTCCCTCGCAAACTTCAGGAATTTGCCTTACTATCGAAGCGTTCGTGTTGTTCGCTCCAGTGAAAACAACGCTTAAATTATCTGTCAAAGCCGTATCACAAGGACTGCCAACCGCCATAGTAGTCCAACTGAAGTTAAAAACACTCAAACCAAAATCATCTGCTAAAGTCGCGTTGAACATGACATATTCCAAGCCCGTTGCGTTCGTGTTGTTCATTCCAACAGCAGGAAACCAAGGCGCGTTGTCCGTATAGACTGCTGTTGAAACGTTGCTCAAGTAATAACGCAACAGGTTTCCCACCGTGTCGTTCGCAAATATATATTCGATAGTCAAGTTCGGTGGGCTGGCAGTCGAACCCACTCCAAACATTGCCGAGTAAGTGCTTCCCGAACCGCCGCAAGTTCCCTTCACGCTCGCGTTGTCTAGCGTTACATTCACGTTGTGCGTGTAATTCCAAGAACAAGTCAAATTGCCAGAACAAACAGTCGGGTTTGCATAACCGCCGCTAGTGCAAGCTAAATGAAAACCCATACAAAGAGTATATTCAGTATCCCAATAACAACCAAACTGCGTATTGCAGGTTGTAGGGTCGGCGTTCCAAGTCGAACACGGCAATTCTGTTCCGTAACAATTTCCAGCAGTCGAATTCGGAAAAATCATTCCCATCCAAACTTTTGAAACTCCAACACCAATGTCTGTAACCGTAGCATTCGTGCAAACGCTGGTTGAAGCAGGCGTTCCATTCGTGTCGTTCATAGCGAAAGCGGTTGTCGAGGGAGAAACGTTTTGAACCGTAATAGAATAACTCGTTGAATTACTATTGCTCTCTATATCAAACGCGGCGGTAATCATTGTAAAGTTTTTACCTTCGCATGAATCCGACAAATTCAATGTTAAATTAGCCCAAGAAACGTTAAAAATGGTTGGTTCTAAATCATAACCACAATAAGTTACGTGTGCAATAGTGTCATTGTGACAAGGAGTATAGTAGTAATAACCACTCCCCCAGTTTTCAAATTGGTTTTCTAGGTAAGTTCCAGTTCCGTTCGTTAAACAAGAGAACGGCGCGATTATTGAAAGGTGGTGACTTTCAACACCAACATCGTCATACCATAAAGACTGCGTTTTAATCGAATGATTTGTCGGCAACGGATTGGTTTCATTCGCAGTAGCGTTCCAACCTATTCCCGTGTAATTAGTCCAACTGCAACCGCTCACGCTTGAGCATACCGCTTCGGTGGTAACAACGTTGCAACCCGCATTCGTAACGCAACTCGTAGTCCACTGACAAATCGGCACCCGTGCTATGCACGAAGTGATATTGTAAGACGTGCAATCAGCAGTTCCAGAACAAAAAGAATAGTTGCCAGTCGTGTTATACCAAGGCGGCAAACTGTTTGAAATCCACTCGAACCAATACGGTCTAGCGGAAGTTAAATACGAATTAGTATTTTCTAGATTAATTGGCTCGCTCCAAGCGAAAGAAGTGGAATTCGTGCCGTTGAAATACTGCGTGCAAATCGGTTCTGTCGTGGCATTTGTGCTATAAAACAACATTGAGTGGTTCAAATAACTCGTTAAACTCAAAGTTCCGACTCGGTTTAACGTAAGTCCACATTTGGCAGAAGTCGAGTAAGCAACTGTTGACCAACTACTGGAATTGCAAGCCGTGAAATTACCGCAATATAATATTTCAGGGTATAAATCCGCATACGCGACGGTAAAACGCCCACCGCAATTATCCCACAAGCCGCAACCAGTAGAATTCGGCGTGAAAGTAATATCAAAAGCAGGTGGCGAAGTTGAATTCACTATTCCTTCAACGTAGAGCAGATTGCCTGAATAAAACGTTCCACCAATCCAATAATTCATTCCGCCGCCAAGCGAACTTTTCGCGCTAGTATTTTGAAACAAACCACCAAACATTGAAACGAAAGGAAAAGGATTTCCTTCCGCTTCTAGACCTAATTGTCCGCCTTCACATTCTCCCCACATCAAATCCGCGCCAGTATTCGCCAAAGTAATATTGTCAGTTAGTTCACTGTATGTAGAGTAAGTCCATCTTGCTTGAATTTCTCCTGAATTCAATTCGTAATACAAAACATCTCGCGCAGCGATAGAAAACGGTATTCTGCATAACGCAAATTTTTTTCGTGTAGTTTGATTATTAGCATTGCTAGTATTCGCTATCAATGAATAAGAGTAAATATCAAATCCCCATCCTATATAATTGCTATAAACGAGAGAACAATAATCGCTATTAGAATCTCGGAAGACTCCCCAACCTTTCGTAGCCGAGTTTTGCCAAGGGAGAAGCTCAATCCATTGCGGATAGCCAATACAAGGAGAAGTTGAAACTCGACTTGCTAGAGGCGAGTTCCACCCACCAGTCGAAATGTTGAAAATAGAGTAATATAAGTGACTGCTCGCATTCGCAAAAACAACTAAAAAATACCCGTTCGGAGTATCAAAAGTTACATCAAAAGACTTGCTTGTCGAATTAGTCGCACCAATATTAGGCGCGAGCGTAACGTTCGTTCCAACCTGCCACGCCGAACCGTTGTAAAACTGCGCGTGCAAATGCCCCAAACTTGTAAGCCAAGCGAAAACACATTTGCTTCCGACAGCTGAATTAATGCAACTGCCGTCAACCCATTGGACGTAATCCAAAGCATCTAGCGGCAATGCGCCCATTTCCGCGCTCCAACCACTCGCTTCCAACCAAGTTCGCACTTGAGGCGTAACGTTAAGGTCGGCATAATAAGATGCCATTCCTCTTGCCAAACTGAAGGAAGCTAAAAAAAGAAGGGAAAGTGCAAAAAGCGTTTTGTTCAAAGTTCATTCACTTTTTGAAATTCCAGTAACTTCCGCCCTGACCAAACGCCTTCATTTCGTTCATCGTTAGACTAGAATCGCACGAAGCAAAAACGTTCCAGTAATACATTTTCCCGAAAGACAAAAGCGAGTAGTAAGGACTTAAAGCAAACGAGCCAGTATTACCCAATTGGAAATACGTTGGGTTGCTTTGCGAACCTAGAATCCCGCCGTAAGCCTTCGCAAAATAGTTTTTTGCCGTCGGTTGCTTGTCCCAAGTGAAAATCGCGTTTTGCGTTACAGTCGAACCGTTTAACGGCGTTTTACGGTTTACACCTAAATATTTATCTATAAAACCGCTTCCACAATCCGCATGAAACCAATCTCCATTAACGAGCGGTTGATTGCAAGCCGACCACTTGTAGCGTCCATCCGCAAAGGTTTCAACCGCTGACCAAGGCAAAGTGAAACTGAAATCCGTATTTTTATTCCCGTCATCTGGAAGAATTGTTAAAAGCGTTTCTCCAGCTCCCGTATCGCCATATAGATAATACGTTCCTGAATAGCCCGTATCACCAACGCTAGACCACTTGAAATTCAAATTATCGCAAGCGGCGTAAGTGTAAAGAATTCCATACGGGTCTGCATTATCAGGACTCAAAATCGTTGGGTTAGCAAACGCCAAACTCGAAAGCAACAGCAAAGCCATTGCGAAAACTAGACTTTCCTTCATTTTTCTCTTTCCCCCCTTAACCTTTTTTTCAAACTACTTGCGCTTTTTCTTGTCTTTCAAAAAAACTTTCACCTCACCTCACCACCATTTCTTAACGAACTTCGCGTATAAAAGAAAGACAATCGCCGCTAAAAGCCAGTAAGCCGAACCAAGCCAAGCTATTAACGGCAAAGTAATGAAAAAATCCGTCGGGTCGCCAGTCGGCAACACTATCAAAGCCAAAAGCAAGAAACCCGCCGCAATCAACGCTTTTCTCTTCACGCGAACAACCCCAACGACTGCTTCAACAAAAAGAAAGCGTTATTCCCAATATGCAGGGAATAGCTGAACAACGTGGTTTTCAAAACTCCGTTACCCAAACTCATAATCAAGCCGAACAAAAACACGGTGAGAATGCCGAACGGATTGCCGCCAGTAACGAAAAAGTGAAACAAGCCGAACGCCAAGTTACCCCAAAACAAGCCGAAAACAGTCGAGTTAGTCAACTCCGAAATCGTCGGTACTAACGTGTTTTGAAAGAAATAAGTTTCCGCAATTCCCGCCACTAAAACCGTCCAGAAAACCGCGTCGCCAGCAATCGCCAACGGCGCGACGCTCAACTTGACGAAAACCAAGAAGAAAGCAACGCCAAAACCCATTATCAACGCTAAAACCGACTTTTCGCCCGAACCGAAACCCGTGTGTTCCGCAACCGCCAGTTTGGTCGCCAAGTGAATAACCAAGCCAATAAGCAAGAAACTACTGAAAATCGTGACTAGCTTTTGCGCCTCTAAATCCTGCGGGAAATTCGTTTGAATAAAAAAACACAATAAAAGCATGGATAAAACTAGGAAAACTTCCGCCGCAAACAAAGGCAGTTTCGTTTCCCACTTCCAAGAGTAACCCGCGCCCTGCAACAAACCGTCCACAAAATTACCCATTTTTCACACGCTTACCTTCCTAGTCCTCAACGAAATCGCAATCGCAACCGCAATAAACAATCCCACCGCCAAAACAAAACTCGACGAAAAACTCGCCGCCAATTGACTTGGAGCTAACGGACTCGGCGAAACAACTTGCTTAATAATCGTAGTCGTTCCCCCCCCGCCGCCACCGCCACCCGCGCCGCCGCTAGAACTCGTAACCGTAAGCCAATACATCGTTTCTTGCGCCGAAAAATTAGTCGTTGCTCCACAAGAAGAAGTGAAGTTATACGTCGCGGCGGTAAGCAAACTCAAAAACGGGTTGCTTACAGGCACAGTGTCCTTGCTTAAAACCAGCGAGCAATCGCCAACATCCACCTGCGCCGTTGCGTTCGCGCTCGTTCCCACCGCAATATTCGTATCGCCCTCATTACCATTCAAAAACAAGCGGTTTTTCGGGTCTGCCTTGCCAACCGTAAAATATTGACGCGAATTATTCGTAGTGTTAAAAACATTCGTCACAAAAAACTGGTATTCCCACACTCCCGCCGCCTGACCCGTCAAATTATACTCCCAAGTTCCATTCGTAACATTACCCGAAACAAGCGTCATCGTGAAATTCGTGGTGGCATTCCACTCTAGCAAAGCCGACATGTTTACAGTAGCGTTCGCAGTCACGTTAAAACGCAAGGCGAGAGTAGAAGTCCAGTTTGTAGGCGAAATGGGATTCGTGCCGTTCGCCGTAATTGAAGGCGAACCGCTCGTAGTATAATTGCCTACTAAAACCGAGCTTCCGCCGAAATCGAAGTAAGTTCGGCAATATTCTCTCGGCACGCCCGTATAACCCGCCGCGCCAGCATCAGCATCCCAATATAAATAACAAATATTACGGATTGTTTCCGCCTCAGCCGCGTAAAGAGTATAACCAAAACTATATCCAAGCTGGCTCGTATCGTTATCAACTTGAATCATTGGCACTCGCAAGAGCGAAGTTTCATTAACCACATACGCTTGCGTATATCCAATTAGAAGGCGCGTTCCGTTAGGATACCACGCGAAACCCCCCGTCAAGTTAGACGTGGCGTTTATACTGCCCGTAGCGAGAACCGTTGACACGCCAGCAGTCACACGTTCTAGCATGTTGTTTGCGGGAACAGTAGTATGCAAAGAGAAACGCCAGTAATTTAAATTGTCCGATTGCGCTAGAAGCATCCAAAGAGGGTCTGTTCCAGACGCGTTTACGTTTGCCGTCCAAAACCCGCCCGCCTTGCCGACGTAAAGAAAATTAGTAGTAATGCTAGTTCCCGTTCTAGTGAACGAACACAAAGAGTAAGTTCCAGCCATATTATTCGACCAGTTTCTGCCGTAAGCATTCGCATCGCAAAGGCTAGTGCCATAAAGCGTCGTGTTACTCGCCCAAGCTGTCACTCCGCTCGCGCCAACATAAAGTTTGAATGACAGCGAGTTGTTTCCCGCGCTAGTATTCACTATCGTCGAAATGTAAAGCGGCTGGTTTTGTGCAGGAGCTTGCCAATAAACAGGTTGCGTAGGCAACAAAATTGTGTTGTTTTTCAAATCGGTTTCCGTCGTATAGTTTTGCGAAGCGTTGAAAACCGTTTGAGCAACCCACGCGCCCGTATTGTCTAACGTTGTGAGGCGAACGTCGTAACAACCTGCATTTTGACAATATTGCGAGAAGTTGCTTGCATTCAAAACTACGAGTTCGTTAATCTTGTTGGTGGTTGAAGGGTTGTTCACCCAAAACTCGATTTCGTAAGCGTAGTTCGTGTAATACCAAGGGTCGAGAAACAAATACGTCCCGTCCTCAATCGCTTGTTGCAACGTTTTGCCTGACGGCTTGATTAAAATATCATACTTTCCCTGCGCGTTCGGGTCAACCGCAATTTCAAGCAACAACTTTCGCGTCACGTTTTCAATGAAAGAAACTCCTAGAATATAAAACCACTTTTGCCCGTCGTAAATCATAGAACCCCAGTTGGAAAGCGGTTTCCAACCTTCAACCTGCACGTCTTGCGAACCATTCACACCCCAAACGAACCAATTAACGTAATAATTAGGCGTTTGATTCGTCACGTTCTTAAAGCAAGCCACGCGAGAGAACGCCGAGCTATTGTAATTCGTTATATTGAATTTTTGTTTGTTCTTCTCGTTCGTTTCGCCCAATTCGCAAGGCGCAGGATTGCCAGAAAAATTGACGAAACTCGTTACGTTCTGCAAGAAAAACGATTGCAAAACCCAACCGAAAGTCGGTTCTGAAATCGTTTTGTTACCCCAATACCAAGCGGCTTTCGGACGCGCCAAATTCAACAAATCGAAACCCAAGAAAACGTCGTAAGTCCCATTCTGAAAACTCGTAGCTTCTAGGATTGGATAGTTCAAAAAGTCCGTTAAGTTCGCAGGGTCTTGCGAAACCACGCCATAATCATTCTGGCACGAAAACTTCGACTCATTCCACCACGAATTGTTACACGACGCGAGAGCTTGGCTAGACGCGACAAGCAAAAAAACGCCTAAAACCAGTTCCAGCCAATTCATTTTCCAAACCCCACGAAAGCATTACGAAACTGGCTTATTAAATCGTTAGCGAAAACTATGAAGTTGCCGAACGCCTTGCCCAAATCGCCGAAAGAAAGATTGCCAAACAAAAACAAGAAAAGCAAAACCAAAGCGATTATGAGTAAAACGTCCTTCATTTTGCAACAACTCTTCAAAAATCCTTTAAAAAAAAAGAAAAAAAGAAAGGAAGGGGGGAGCTTACGCCCAAAGCGAGTAAGCCTTCAGCACGATGCCCAAAGCCGCCAAGCCATTCAGCAAAGCGACTACCCAACTCGGAAACAAGAACGCGCCGAAACCCAAGCCCGACGCGACCATGTTCACACCACCGAGAACCAAGGCAATCACAATCAAGCTCATGCCTATCTTCTCTGGGTTCATGCTAGTCAAGTTGCTCACTACGCTACCCATGAATTTGATTCCCGCGAGAACGAAAACCAAACCCAAAATCGGCACGGCAAACGTTCCGATAAACGGAATTGCCTTAAACGCGCCTGAAAACACGCCTAACGCCGACTCCAGCAGGTATAAAATACCCACTATCAGTCCCAATAACAACCCCATTTCCTTCATTTTCCAAACCACCTTCCCTCGCACGACGGCAAGATTTCACCGCTCTCCACAACGAGAAAGTCGGCTACTACCGCAATTTATCTTCGCTTTTTGCACTTCACAGTTTAATCAACCCGAATTTCAAAGCCGCAAAGCCAGCAAGCACTAAAACCGCGAGAAAACCGATTAAACCCCAATCCACGCCAGCAGGCAACACCTCCCCACCCGCGCTAGGCGACGGCGCGACACTAGGCGTTACGCTCGGCGTTAGAACCAACGGCGTTGCGCTAGACGTTACGCTCGGCGAAGGCGTTGTAACCGCGCCGCCGCAATCAGGGTCGCTCAAACCACAACCCGCCTCGCAAATCCCGTTAGAAGTGCATTTCGCGCCAGTCCCAAAAGGCACGCACGTTCCGCCCGACGGCTCGAAACCCGCCGCGCAACGCACGCACTTGCCGCCCGACAACTCAAAACTCGCTTTGCACTCGCAATACATACCCACAAGCTCCGAGTTCGGGTCTATTGCCTTGCAATAAGCGTCGGTTATTTGTTGCGGAACGCAAGAATAGTAATCCGCCACGCCGTTAATCTTCTTGCCCGCCTCGAAAACCGAAGCGTATTCAACTTCAGGCGCGAAAGTCGGGTTGCGTGCCTCATTGTTAAACTGACACCGACTCGCGTCCCAACCACTTGAAAAACCTAGAGCAATCCAACTATGAGTCGGAAGCAAGTAATTCTCGTAATACCTATCCACAATCGGAAAGCCAATTGCCATTGTCGCAGGAACGCAAGCAACAAGCTGGTTTACCAAATCCGCGTTCGGCGAAGTCAAAGGCGGGTGAGCGCAAACAAACTTTCTGTAATCCTCGCCGTGAATCGGAACTTGCGCAATCGCCGCTAGAAAACCGCCGATAAACAAAAACAAAACGATGACTCCCAACGGCAACGCCCACCGTTTCAAATCAATCATCGAAACCCACCCCGCATTAACAACAACAAGCCAAGAATGCCACCAGCAACCGCGAAAATAGGCGCGAGCGCACTACCAATAAACGGAATTGCGTTAGCCAAAACCCAGCCGAACAACGCGCCGCCAGCAATAATCAAAACGCTAGGCGAAAACAATTGCTTGCTCGTAATCTTTCCGCTCTTCAACAAAAAGAAAAGCAAAATCAACGCGAGAATCAAAGTCATTCCAACGTAATCCCACTCGCACGTTGAAACCGTCGTTCCCCCAATATTCCAGAACAACAACTGGAAACCGCCGACAACCTGCGTCCCGCTCTTTTGAACGAAAGGCAAGCAAACCACCGCGCCAGCAGGAACGGACGGCGTTACGGTTGGTCGTATAGTTGGAGTTGGCAAAACTGGTTCGGGCTGAACGCTCACGATAAACGTTTTTTCGTCACAAAGAGCTACTCCAAATTGGTTTGAAGAACACGCTTTTACCGAGCCGCCATAAAAAGTCGCAATAGTAGTGTATAACGCGCGAATCGTAAGTGGTACATCTTGCGATTGACCGCCTGCAACTACAACCGCAGTTTCACCCAAAATACTGCCTTTCTCGGCTTGTGCGGTAATCGTTATCCTCTGGCTTGCCGAACCCGTATTCGTCACGCGAGCGACAAGTTGCGTTTCCTTTCCGCTATACAAATCAAACGCAATCTTGCTCAAACTCAAAACGGGCTTTGAAACTTCTTGCGGCGAATAAATTATCGTATCGAAGTAATCCGCGTCAGCCGTCACGCTAATCAAACTACTGCCCGAAAGAACTAGCGGAATATTATTCCTGAAATACAGTTTGTCAAAATCAAAGTAAATAGACGACAAATCAATTCCAGATGGTCTAGGCAACGAAATCATTTGCTTGACAAACGCAACAAGAACGTTCAAACGGCAAACGGCATTCGTATAGCCGCACGCCGCTAGAGCTGAATCGTAAGACGATAAAGCCGCTTGCAACGCCGACTTGCTAACAATCCTGCCTGAAACACTGGAATTAGTGCGAATCAAAGCTACATCGCTAAAACTACCGCAATCGTATTTCCCGCCCAAGAAACCCAAATTCGTAACGGTAACAACACCCTTGCCGTCAGGGTCTTGAAAAGTTATGGGAGAAAGCAAATCGTTACTAGAAAGCATTTTGTCCGAACGCACGCCCTTCTTTTCCGCGTAAACGCCAAACTTCAATTGCTTTGCGGGCGCACCTGAATAATAATAGTTGTAAACCCCGCCACTACTTGAAATCGTCCGAACTCGCGTCAAGCTAGAATCGCAATACGCTTCCTTCGGCGACCAACCGATTTTGAAAGAACCCGCAGTCGGGTCAATCGTCTTTCCGTCTTGAACCTGTTTGTTTGCCGAAATCAAGTTTATGCTTTCAACACTATCAACCGAAAAAGTCGAAACCCAAAAATACTTGCCATTACTCAACTGCAATTGTGCGGGCGCACTAACAACCGAAAAAAAAGTGAAACCGCCGAAGACAAGCAACCCTAAAACTAGAACGCCAAGCAAAACTAATGCAGGCGCAATTCCTTTGCGGTTTTTTGCAATCAAGGGAAAATCACCCTCGCTTGCTTTCCTGTTTCCCTAAAAAATAAAGAAAAGGAAAAAAAGGAAAGGGAAAGCGGTTTTAACCCGCTTCCAGACAGAACCCCGCATCTGCACCCAACGGGCTGGTCAAAACCTCTTCCATGCCAACGTTGTTTCCCGTTTCGCTATCGGTAAACAATCCGTAAGCAGGCAAAGTGCTTTTGCCCGTAAACCACGCCGAGTCCAGCGCGTTAAAACACCAGCCGTTGTTGCTATTTGACGTGTCTGACACATAATAAGTTCCTGTTCCTGTCGGTGCAGTCGCGCCAGCCTTGAGGTTCAATGTAATTTCAAGCTGTTTGTATTCAAGAATGCGGAGAGGCTCGTTGCGTTCAACGCAAGTGTCCCACTGTTCGCTCCTATTCGCCATAGTAAGGTTTGCGACACTCGTAACGTTTTGCGTGCAAGGAAATGCAGTGTAAGTTCCGCCGTAATTATCGCCGACTATTTGAGCCTGCAAAGTGTTGTTCCAATTCGCCATGACGAAGCCAGCAAAGTCGTAAACCGAGTCAGCCTCGCTGTTCTTCAGCTTCCAAATGACTTGGTTTTCTTCGTTAGCTCCAAACAACATGATATAGTCGCAATATGTGGTCGTTCCGCACGCGGTCAAAGCCGTTGCGCCCGAATTGTTGTACACGGTGGAATCCAAGTTCGTAACCGTCTGGACTATTCTCACGACGGGAACGTCGGCAGTGCTAGTTCCACGAATATCAAAAGTCGTAAAACCAGTTCCCTTGTCAGTCTGCGTTCCGTAATAATAGCCAAGATAGTCTATAACGTAAATAGACAATTGGTTGCCCACTTGCGTTGCGAAGCCAGTCGTGTCAGTAATGTCGTAATCAGCCGCATTCCTCAAACGAACGTTGCCGTTGTAAATGCTCGCGTTTGCCGTAGTCGCGGTTGAAGCCGTGCCAGCCGCGTAGTCGTAAGCGTTGAAAGCTACGGTTGCAGGGTCGCCGCAAACATTCTCGCTGATTCCCAACTTGTCACAATTGGAATCTTGGTCAACTACAGGCGGCGTTACAGCACCAGTCGTAACCGCGCCGAAAAACCCGCCTGTCGAAAGCATCCAAATCGCGCCTAAAATAACCGCGCCCCAAATCAAAGTTTCTACTTTACTCCCACCCACTACAACCACCTCGTTTTAATTAAAACTCGTTGTAAGAAATACGACAAACGACGTTAATAAACGAGGATTTACCTTTTTAAATAGGGTTCAACCTGCCGAACGCGCTTGAAACCCAACAAACGCGCTATTTCACTCCCGCACGAAACGCACGTTTTCTCCAAATCCACGAAAACAGGCGATTGTTCAAGCGTTTCCAAAGCCAAGTTGTAATGCTCAAGCGCATGGTCAGCCGACTCCAAAACGCTTTCCAAACGCGCTACGATAGTTTCGTCGGCATAACGCCGCGTTCCATGATGCCTTCTCTTCCCACAACGCGAGCAAACAGGATATGCCTTACTTCCCGCCGTTCGACACGCTTCCCGCGACTTTCTCTTCATTTCTTTTTTCCTCACGAACAGCATAAATATAAAGCACAAACAACGCGCCGAAACTCAAAATTTCACCGTACATCCCGATATGGTAAAGCTGGCTTGCGTCAAAAACCCAAAAGCCGTTAGCCGCATCCTGATTATTCCGCACTAAAACCATTCCCACGTCAAGAGCATGAAACGAAAACAAAAACAAGAAAAGCAAAACCACGCTCGCCCAAACTCGAAAATTCATTTTTCAACCGCCTTGACTCTGGTAACTACCGCCTTTGGAAGCCATGCCTTTCGCAACGCCCGCCGCAACCATCTTTCCAACAGGCTCGGCAATCCTATCTAAAAACCACGCGCCCTGCAACTCCTTATCCACGTTACTACGCCTGCCCATTTGCTCGCGCTCGACACGCTCAATCTCCGCCGCATCCCGCGCCAAAACGTTTCTCAACTCATCCGCACGCTTGGAAATCGGAATGACGCTACTCGAACCCGCGCCAAGCAAACCCCTCGACGCGACAACCGACGTTGCCCTCGAAGGAACGTAAACCAACGTGCTTGCGTTCTTATCCCCCAAAAACAATCCCGCAGGGTCTTCAGGAAAAACCGTTGCTTCAGGACAACCCGCAATCATTTCTTCCAAACTCGGAAACCTCGCGTTCGGCAAAGCAGGCGCATTCTCGAAATAAAGCATTTCATCCCTCGCGTCAAACGAATTTCGACTGCGAATCTTCAAGTAATCCCCGTTCTGCGTGTTTCTCAACCGCCTGCCGAACAAGTGAACCGAATCGCTATTATACACGCCTTCCACTCGTTTCTTTCCGCCCATCCCAACATATTCCCTAACAAGCAAGAAAACGAGAATAAAAATGCCGATAGCCAAGACTACATGAGATTGAGTTAAACCCGCTTGACAATACCAATCGCACGCCATTTTACTCTTTGCCCATCGCTTTCCTAAATTGCTCTTCCTTCTTTAACGAATCGTATAAAACCGCTTGCGGCGGTTTTTCCGTTATTATTTCTTCCTTCCCGCCCTTCCAACCCGCGTAATTCTTCAACAAAACCCAAGCGACGAAAAACGCGCCTAAAACCCCGAAGAAAAGCCACAATAAACTATCGTTAGTCGCGCACTTCAAGCTCGACTGGGAAACCTGCAAGCTATTCAAACCCGACGGAATGCCTGAAACCGTGCCTTCAATCCGCGTCAACTGCTCGCTCAAAATCGTTTCGTTCAAACTCAAATTGGAAATCGGGCAAACCAACTGGCTCTCGCCGCACTTCAAATGCAAGCCGAAATCCTCGTTGTCATACGCATCGCCTTGCTTCAACTCGCCCGTAAAAGCAATTTTCTTCGGGCATTTTACCAGCAAGTTCAACGGGTAATTAAAGTAATTCTCGCCGCCAATAATGCAATCAAACGTTTCATTCAACGGACTGCAAACTTGCACCGTTTCGTTAACAACCAGCTTTTCAACCGTCGCATTGCACGAAACCGTCAAGTTCAAAGTTTCGTTGAAATACGATTGGTTCGACTGCAACGCGAAAATAGCGTTCAACTTCGGCACAAGCGTATTATTCACGCACGCGGGTTCAGGCACGGAATTATAAACGTCAATCGAAACGTTCGCGCCCGCATTCGCATAATGGTATTCCAACAACTCCGCTTGATTCCAACCCGCCCAAGCAAACTGAATGTTTTGCACTACGTTCAACTTCGGCGCACTGCAAACCGTTTCCTCAACGTAAGAATTGTTGTTATCCGAAACGTTGAACGACTGGCACTCGCCGTAATCCAAGTTCGTAACCGCGCCCGCCGAAACCGCGAGAACCACGAACAAAATGCAATATATTACATTCTTCATTTTTCAAAACACCTCGGTTTTTCTATCTTTTACAAATATTGTTGTTGGAAAATAACGCGATAAACTCTCTGCAACCATTTTAGAACGAAAGGACATTCCGCCCGCGTGAAGACCAAAAACAGTTGTTGTTAAATCCGTTTTTCATTCAACCCCTTTCTTTTTGAAAGCAAGAAACTTGCCGAGAATAAAGCCGATAACCAACGCGGCAAGCGTCCAACCCGCCAGCAAAAACGCCTCGCCCAAAGTCAAAACCTGCTCGTTCATTCAAACACCCCCCGAATAAATTACCGATTGAAGTTCCAACGATTTAACGCAAGTCAAACGGTCTGAAACGTCTACCGCCTGAATTAAAGAATAATAACCCGCCATGCACAACGCGCCCGAAACGAAAGCCGAAATAACGTTATCATTCACAAAGTAGAAAAAAGCAAGCAAAAAAACCTGTATGATTAAAAAAGGAATTAACGGGTTGTTAGAAAAAGAACGCATAAGAAAATTAGGAATCGTATTCAACTCTAAATTAAACTTTAACGCAGGGTCGTTCAAAGTCAATAAATGCGCTCGGTCAATAATCCACCGACTAGCAAAATAATCCACCGCATTCCCAACCGCGCCCAACAACCACATTTCAACAAACACTATTTCTTTTCACCTTCCGTTTCAGCCAAAGCATCTTCACGCGCCGCCAACCTGCCCGCAAGCAATTTATCAAGCTCGCCTTGCGCCCGCGCTTTAAATTCTCGAAGCTCACCCGCACGCCTACGCAAATCAGCCAAATGCGCCAGTTGCCTTTCAACCCCAACAATCTCAATTTCCAGAGCTTTCAAATCACGCGCATACTGATTAACGCAAACCTTCAAACGCGCAATATCCGCCTCTTGCTTATTCACGGTTTCACCACAGGCGTTTCAAACCTCTGCATTAAGGAAGGCGCAACGTCCTGCGCCAAATCAGGATTGTCTTCCAACAAGCGATTGAAAACATCCCGCGTACTTGAAGTCCCAAACACTTCGTATCCAATATCTCCTAACTTACCCGCCTTGTTGATTGCGAGCATTTGCTTCCAAGGCATTAACGCGACAATTCGACTCCCATCTAAAATATAGGGCGAGGGCATTACGCCCGCAGTCAATAAAATAAACATTTGGATATCCCAGTCGGGAAATGGCACGACTTCATTCTTTCGAAGAGAGAAGATGCAGGCGTAGCTGGCTGAAGGGGTTACTAAATCAACGCCCGAAAAACGCGGCAAATTGTAAGAGCGTTTTAATGCCGAATAAATCTTGAAGTCGTAAGGACGGTTTTCTTCATCCGCGCCTAGACTCTCGAAAGCCGCGTTGAAAGAAACTAACAGTTGCGAAGGCGGCGTTACAAACCTTTTCGTTTTTGGCTCTAAAAAACCTAAGTAATAAGCAACGCCGATTCCCGCGAAAATAAGCAAGCCGATAGTCAAACCCGCTTCGTTCGACTTCAACCAAAACGTCCAACTGCCAAACAACTCGTTGGGCGAGCCGAACGCGCCTGAAGCAAACAAGACCGCGCCGACGAATAGCAATCCGACCGCGCCCCACGCGATATTCTTGAAACTCAAAATCATTTTCGTTTTACCTTTTCCTTACTTTCGCCTTGCAGTTTAAACTCGATTCGATAAAGCGTTGGAACGCCTTTCGGATAGATTTTGTTAATTGCTTTCCACAAGTTTTCCCAAGAACTAAAACCCTCTTTCTTCGCTTCATATTTCAAAAACAAATTCCAATTGCCTTGAACATTCCTGCGAGAAAGGTCGAACCACGCACAATCCAGTTGACACGAAACGACTTGAATTTTACCTACTTCCTTTCTACAACGTTCAGCTTGAACCGCTCGAACCGCGCCAACGGGTTGTGAACTACGCCTGCGCGTAACTGTTTTTGTTCCATCAAGCACAAGCTTCCATAACGGAACGCCCTTATCGTTCTTCGCCGAAAAAATCATTTTTGCTTCAACTCCAACTGCGTTAAAGCGAAAAACAATAAAACGAAAAACAATTCGAGATAATCGTATTTCAAAGCCAAGCCTGCCAAGACCGCCCAAGAGCAAAAACTGGCAAATGCTAACAAACTATCGCCCGCCGACCTTAAACTCCAAGAAGTCATTTTAAAACACTTCTGCGAAACACTTTGCGTTCAACTTCAATTTCTTTTTTAATCTTTGGTTCGCTCGAACAGGCGGCATATACCCATCCCAACCGTGACTCACGGCTTGACCGCCTCTTTCTCTTTCAAATCTTCTTTCTCTTTCAACGCCTTTTCCTTCTCGCGCATGAATTTCTCGTAAGTCTTGCGAACGTGCTGAAACGCCGCGTCAGCACTAGGAAAACCGTGTTGCGCCTTTAAAACATAAAGCCACTTTTGGTTTTCGCTTGAAACGCGAATCATTTTTTCGTCAGAAATAGTTTCAACCATCGCAACCGTAACGAACGTAAAGTTTATAACTCTTTCTATCGTTACGACTTTGCCATGTTCCGCCTGCAAGAAGAAAATGTTTTACTCGATTCAAACGCTAACAACGCTGAACTCAACAACCTCTATTTCCTACATAACCTAGCCGACAAGACAGGCGGAAACCCAATTCCACTCGGCTCGAAGTCAGGCGCGTTTCTCGGAACTTACGACGACTTGGCTTACTACATTTGGGACGGCACGAACTTACAATTCTTCGACTTTTCGCGCAAAGGCGGCGGCAAGTCAGTTCGCGGAAAAAACTTTGCTTACTGGCTCAACAAGTTTTACGGCGTTCCCGTGTTAGCGTTCGACAGGCAAGCCGAAAATCTAAACGCCGTTTTTCCTGCCACTCACCCAATCGGCGTTAAAAACTTGAAAGCGTTTGGAATCGAACCCGACGGCTTGAAAAAAAAATTTGTCGGACTAATGCCCGCACGCCTAGCAATCAAAGACCGAGAAACAAGCGAGTATAAAGACGAATATCCCAACACGCGAGTTTGGGGCTTGGACTGGCTAGACTTTCAACAACTACCGCATACTGTTGCGTTGCAAGCTTACGAGCAAATGCTTGATATTGAAGCGTTCACCGAAACTTCGAAAGATAAATACAACGCCGCCCTGAACGTTTTGGAATTAGTTTTGAACGACAATAAACCCCGCGACTCGCACGAAATTCTCGAACTCGTTGTGGAATACAACGAAACGCTTTCCGAAAGCCGCAAGACTATTTTATTGGAAAGAAAAATCAAGAGCGCGATAGCAGGGCAAGCTCTCGACGCGGATTACTCCGTGAATTTTAAAGACCTCGTAAAGCAAGGAAAGTGGATTAACGTCATTACCAGCTTGAAAGCCGCGACGGACAACTACCTGCAAATCTACGAAGTGTTTTTGCATTACTTGTTTTACTTCTGGCGGCGCGAAGGCAAAATCCCGCCGATTCTCTACATCAGCGAAGAACACGACTTGGTTTCAGGACGCGGAACGGAAAAAAACCCGTTGAAAGAAACTTACGAGCATACGGGAACGAAAGACCGCAAGGCAGGCAATCTTTACTACAAAATAACGCAAAACCCAGACCGAATTCCTTACATCGAAATCGAGCAAGCCGACGCAATCATCCTAACCCGACCCCGCGACCCCGACTTCGCCAAGCTCTTGAAAGCCATTAACGAAGACGTTTTCACGGTCGAAGCCGCCAAACACTTGAATTGGAACGATAGCGTCAAAGTCCAGCAATGCGGTCTAGCCACCGCCAAAACCTTCACTCGCTACTACCCGTTCTACGCGCCGTGCGCCTGCCACGAAGAACGCGCTGAAAACCGATTGCTACCCATCACGCTTAAAAAAACGAGTGCGTTAATAGCTCCCATTACGGAGAGAAAACAAGATTTTGCGTTCGTTAAAGAAAAACGAGGCTACTGAAAAAAATGCAAGCGGCAAAACGCGAATGGAGTCGCAGAGCGGGGTGCGCGAACTTCCCCTGACACGCGCTGGCTTGCGGCGCGTCCTGCTCGGATATAAACGGAATTCCCATGTGTCGAGGGCATTCAAGTAAGACCCGATGAAAAAGGTGAGTCTGCATACCGCGTGCCTCGTATTTCGGCGACAAAAAAAGTGAAAAGAAAAATGCCTGAAGTCTTAATGGACTGCCCGTTCTGTAAAGCCGAGAAAACGGTTAAAGTCTTTCAAACACCTGCGTATGTTGGCTTTCACACGGCAAGAGGGTCGGGACAAAGCAACACATTCCAAGTTGGACACAGCGAAAGATTCGAAGTCGTCGCAGGATGCACCGCCTGCGGCAAAAAACGTTTGCAAATCAAAAAACAAATGGGATTTTGAAATGGAATTCAAGTTGATTCAAGGCGATTGCATCGAGAAAATGCGCGAGTTGCCTGACGCGAGTGTAGACGCGATTGTTACCGACCCGCCCTACAACTTGTCATTCATGTCAAAAAGCTGGGATACTAATGAAAGCCCACAAGCATTTCAATCATGGTGTAAAACATGGGCTATCGAATGTTTGCGCGTGTTGAAAACGGGCGGTTTCGCTCTTGTTTTCGGCGGAACGCGGACTCACCATCGTTTGACGTGCGGTTTGGAAGACGCGGGCTTCTTGATTCGTGACGAACTTGAGTGGATTTACTTAAGCGGATTTCCCAAAGCTCAATCGCTTGATAAATTAATAGACCGAAAACTTGGTATGAAAGAAGAAAGAGAAGTAATAGGTGAACTCGAAAATCATAGGCAAAAACGCGATAATCCTTTGGGAGAAATGTTGCATTTAGGCAATGGAAAAGAAACTGCGCCAGCTTCCGCCGAAGCGAAGGACTGGTTGGGTTGGAAGACTCCTGCTTTGAAGCCCGCGCATGAACCAATAATTCTAGCTCAAAAACCATGCGAAGGTTCAATTACGGAAAACGTTTTGAAGCATGGCGTTGGGGGTTTTAACATTGACGCTTGCCGAATTCCGCTTGAAGAAAATGACAATGATTTAGCGCGTTGTAATAAGATTGATAATGGAATGTTTGGAGTCGGCAATAATAATAATAATGCTCAAATAAGAAAAGAACTTAATTTAGAGCCAACAGGTCGTTTTCCGTCTAATGTTTTGATGACTGAACCGTGTTTTGATGGTAAAGTTGAAGGTGTAATTAAGGCGAAGGATGCGCCTGAAACTGGACACGTTCCGCGAATATCGAAAGGTTCGCAAGAGGGACACATTTATTCGGGCGGGTATGGCGGAATGACGCGTGACGAGCAGTATTTCAAAAACAGTTCTTTCAGCAAGTTTTTCTTGATTCCGAAATCGTGCGCAAGCGAAAAGAACGAGAATGCGTTTGGTGAATTGCTTTTAGATGAAAAACACGCGCCAACAACTGGAAACAATATTGGTGGCAAGCCACATAATGAAGATAACCCGCGTTTAAAACGCAATATTCATCCGACGGTAAAACCTATTTTGTTAATGAGGCATTTGATTAAGCTCGTTACGCGGGAAGGCGCGTTGGTTCTCGACCCTTTCGTTGGTTCGGGAACGACAATTCTCGCGTGTCGAGAGTTAAGGCGTTCTTGTATTGGGATTGAGCAGAGCGCGGAGTATTGCGAGATTGTCAAGGCGCGTTTCGGCAAGACGCTTGGCGACCCGCTTGAATTAGTTTTAAACGAATAAAGGAGAGTGAAAAACGAAAATGGACGCGAAAATAAGGTTCAAGGGAATTCGAGTGAAAACCGACAAGGAAGGCGACGACTTGTTTCTAGTCGGTTTCGACGTGCAAACCGCCAGTTTCGACGACGCGGTTAAAATCAAGGAGAAAACCTTGAAGCAACTGGAACACACTTTAATCGGACAAAAAGAGTTGAAGACGGAATGAACGAAGAAACGGA
>Ga0180732_1000553_pt1 | contig 30757 bp, 41 predicted proteins | sample KR11_01MetaG_FD_148674 | JGI IMG/M metagenome (GOLD analysis project Ga0180732, IMG submission 148674) | Groundwater microbial communities from the Olkiluoto Island deep subsurface site, Finland - KR11_0.1 MetaG | ecosystem: Environmental > Aquatic > Deep subsurface > Groundwater | place... | reverse complement strand
TGATAACCTTGGCTTTGGTAACATCTCAATAAGGTCAGCAGGCGCTTCTAAAACGGTATTGATTATCGTTGTCGCTTCAAAAGATAGATTGCTAAGAAGATTTTTTAAAATGCACTCTTTTTCAGGGTTACTATTGCCCGACAATGCGATATCTTCTAAGTCAACTTCCGTTCCATTATATTTTTGCCTTGGAGTTATGAGGTTTTTAAAGCGGCTTTCAATTGTATGCCAGAGGAGCGTTGAAAATTTGCCTCTTTCTGGATTATAATTTTTTTGGCATTCTACAAAGGCGACGTTCGCTTCTGCTTCAAGAGTTTCAAATTCAATGCCAGTTGTTTTGTGCCATGACCAACAGATTTTTTTAATGAGCCGAGTATAATTTTGATATTCTTGCATTTTGATTTTCTCCTTATATGTTGTTTGTTATTTTAATTGAACAATCTGGGCATATACTATGACTGATTAAGAGATTTAAGTTATTTTTTATTTGTTGTAATTTTGTTGGCGGAATAGATTTATATCTTCCATTTTTTCTTTTAATTTTATTGCACCATGCGCATATTGTTATATATGTTTTCATAATGGTTTTTCTTTATCTCTTTTTTTATAAGTTATGGATTTAAAGCTATCCAGCACCAGGTATATCCAAGAATAATTCCTGCTAATAATATTATGCAAATCCAGGTTATTTTATCTATTATTTTCATTTTCATTTTCCTTTGTTATTTTAAAAAAATTTTTATGTTTTTCAATCTCCTTCAATCAATGGTTTTTAAAAATTATTTTCTTTTATTGCCTTCAGTCCTGCCCTCTTAAGAACGGCTGCTTTGTCTGCGGCAGCTCTGCTTTTAATTTGGCAGGATTTGCAAACTTTATTATTGCCAAGCCAATTAGCTTTGTTTTGCCGATCTTGTACCTTGCCATAGATTTGCTCTCTGCCTGTGTGGCCGCAAGCGTAATTGATTTGATACCATGCCATTTTTATCCCTCTTTCCCCCGTCCAGCCGATAGGTCAGCTTATTTAAATTATTTATTATCTAATAAATCATAAAGTTTTGCCTTCAAATTTATTATGCAATTTTTAAGTTCGTTAATTTTGATTTCTTTTTCATTAATTATATTTTCAAGTTTATATTGTTCTTCTTTATAGTATCTTGTTGATTCTGTTGCATTGTGAGCAACTTCGTTAATTTCAATTATTCCTTGTTGCGCTTCTTCAAGTCTTTCTTCTAATTTGTTTATTTTTTCTTTCTGATCATCCTGTTCATGAGCCTTGATATACTCCATCGAATCAACTGGAAAGTCATTTCTGATTCTTTTGGATGCCCAATTCACAAATTTATCTGAAAACAATGTTGCCAAATAATTGTCTGGATGATTTGTATAGGTATCTCGAAGTTTCTCTAAAATATCTATTTCCTCTGCTTTGTTCATGTTATCTTCTATTTTTAATCTGATTTCCATAATATCCTCCTTTTATTAATTTTCAAATTGGTATAAATTAAGTTCTATTTGAATTTTATTTTCAAGCTTTTTAATTTTTTCTCTTGCACTTTGTTCACTATCGAATCTCTTTTTTAGATGAATCCACTTAAAAGATGCAGGTTCTTTTTCTGTTTTTTCTTTTTTAATAGCAAAATAAACTGTATATTGACTATTTTCTCTTGATTTAGATATATAGCCGACTTCTTTTTTATTAAGTTTTATAGTTGTATGATCAAGTTCAAAAGATCTATACCTTCCTTCATGTATTGTTTTTTTAAAAGTAAATTTCATAATATCCTCTTTATTTTTCTAAAAGTTTTTGCAATCTGGTTATTGTTTTTTGTTCTTTTTGCTCTGCTTTCTTTGCTATTAAAATAATTGTTCTATTTTTTATAATAAGATTGGGTTTAGTTTGTGTCCTATTTTTTTCTTGGTTGTTCATGTTTTGCCCTCCTATGTGTTTCGATTACTAAAATCTCATCAGTGATAGTTAAAATCTATCAGACACATATTTCACTTAACCTCTATTCTACCCTTACCTTTCGGTTCAGAGTGAGGTTGTTTGCGCTCTTCTCATTCCTTGGAGAAATCTTTTAAGACCCTTAAAGTCTCAGGCTCCGTTTTTGTTCTGGCTTAATCCATCCTGCGATTTTTTGTTCTCTGCCAGACTTGGAAGGCAAATTCCCCTGCTATTTGCTGGGGCTTAATAAATCAAGATGTTTTGTATTGGGTTTACTTACTGCCGCCATTGCCCTTGCGGCTCTTGATTTATTATTTAATTTAATTCTCATATTAATTAAGATTATAAAGGCGATTAAGATAATAATCAATATTGGTTAAAGGCGATTAAGAGTAGTTATACTCAATTATATCTTTATTATCTTTATTATCTTTAATTATCATAGATTTACTTTGATTTACTTTGATTTACTAATAACCTATTGAAATCTTTATAAATAATAAATTAAGAAAAACAGTAAAAATTAAAATAAATCATTAAAATCTATTAAAAATAATAATAAATCTTGATTTATATTAGGAAAAATCTTAATATAATATAGACAATTTTATAAATTGTACCATAATTATTTGATTTATATGGTAAAAACAAAGATCAAGAATATATATGGAATTATTAAAGAATTATATAAAAAATTAATCCTATGAAAAAATACACTAGAAAACCGATTAAAAAGCCCTCTGTCGTTAAAAAAAGAAAAGAGAACGCCAAGATGTTAGAGGCGTACGATTATTATTTTTCATTAGGGCCAGGAAGGACATATCAGCAGGTAGCAGAGAAATATAAAGTACACCATCAAACAGTATATATATGGAAGAACAGATTCAAGTGGGACGAACGAATAGCAGAACGAGATCAATTAATAGCAAAGAGGTTGCAACGACAAACAAATAACAACATCGTTAAATCTAAGTCTCAATACAGAGAAGATATAGCGTCCCATCTTTCAATAATTAATGAAGCAATATTAACTGCAATAGATAAAACTACAAAAGAAGTAATTTTAAAAATCAAAACCCCAAATGATCTGAATCTTCTTATCACAGCATATGAAAGATTAGTAAAATTAGACTTAGATCTTGTTAAATCTGGCTCCGATGACGCAGTAGATAGCCCGATTAACAAACTCGTTAATATACTTTCTAACATAACAAATGGAACAAACGGGGCAAATGAGCCTACCGAGGTCAATAATGGATAACTTAGAAAAATTAGCCCCTAAACAAATCCATTATATGCAGAATGCAAACAAGCGCATTAATATATCAGAGGGGTCTGTAAGAAGCGGGAAAACTGTAAGTGCTAATCTTAAATGGATAGAATATGTACTTAATAGCGGTCCTCCAGGCGAATATCTTATGTTTGGAAAAACAGAAAGAACATTAAGAAGAAATATACTCACCCCATTACAGGGATTACTTGGCAATTCATTAAGAATAAATCAAGGTCAAGGGGAAGCGTACCTGAAAGACAAGTTAATTTATTTTGCAGGAGCATCTGATGAAAGGGCTGTCCAGAAAATACAGGGATTAACACTTGCAGGGGCATATGGGGATGAATTAGCATTGGCGCCTGAATCATTTTTCGCAATGTTATTATCCAGATTATCGGTACCAAGAGCTAAATTTTTTGGAACAACAAATCCAGAAGGACCATATCATTGGTTAAAAACAGATTATATAGATAGAGTAAATGAACTAGACATGGCGGTATTTCATTTTAATATTGATGACAATTTGTCTCTTGGGAAAGTTTATATTACAAATTTAAAAAAAGAATATACGGGAGTATTCTATAAAAGATACATAGACGGATTATGGGCGTTAGCGGAAGGAATTATATATGATGTGTTTAATCCAGATGTTCATGTTGATACAATTGTAGGTTCAGATGATTTTCAAAATTATATTGTGGGAATAGATTATGGAACAAATAATCCATGTACGTTCGGGTTATATGGATTTGACGGAGGATTGCCTGTTTATCTTGTTAAAGAGTATTGGTATGATGGGAGTAAAGATAATGTAAAACAAAAAACAGATGGACAGTATGCAGATGACTTAGAAGATTTTCTCGGCAATATAAAGCCTGATGTAGTATATGTTGATCCGTCTGCATTATCTTTTATTACAGAATTAAAACAAAGGAAATTATACAATATAAAAGGAGCAAATAACGACGTTCTTTCAGGCATTAAGTTTATAAGTAAGTTATTATCAGAAGAAAAATACTTTGTTGATAAGAGTTGTGCAGAAACAATAAAAGGATATCAAAGTTATGTTTGGGATACTAAAGCTCAACAAAGAGGGGAAGATAAACCGTTGAAAGTATCAGACCACGTTTGCGATAGAGATAGATATGCTCTGTATTCTCATTTTTTTAAGCGATATTTTCCATCAGGGCAGAAGTATTATAAATGATAATATAGGCAATATAGAGAGATCAATTTAAATGACCTTAAACAATTAGACGGAAAAGAAAAGTAAATAGGGGAATTTGCCATGGCTATTATTGATGAAGTAACAAGAAGGCTAGACGATAAGCATGTTGATTATGAAAGTATGATCTCAAAGTGGTTATTGTGGGGAGCTGCTTATGATGGGGAAGAAGAGTTTATAAAATTAGTACTAAAGCAAAATGCTAGAGAATCTACTGCTAATTTTACAGAAAGATTAAATGATGGAGAAGTATTTAATTATTGCGCTACTGTAGTAGATTTATTTTGTCAATTTCTTTCTCAACAACAAGTGCATCGTGTTTTAGATAATTTGGCTGATGATAAGCAATGGCAGATGTTTCAGAATGATGTTGATTTATATGGGACTGATTACAATGTGTTTTGGAATAATCTTGAGGTGTTTGCTTCTGTTTATGGATTTGTAGGGGTACTGGTTGATAAGCCAAATTCTACATTGACGACAAGAAGTAATGAAATAAATAAATCTATTTATCCTTATTTTAGTGCATATATTCCAGAAAATATACACGATTGGGAATATGTAAGAAACCCAATTACAGCCCGGCCTGAACTTATTTATTTAAAAGTAAAAGAAACAAATGGATATTTAGTATGGACGAAAGAAGAATGGGAAAGATGGGAGTTAAAACAGGGCACTTTAAGCCAGTATAAAAAAACAGAAGAAGGAGTTAATAAATTAAAAGAAATTCCGTTTGTATGGCATACTAATTATGTTAATCTTAAAAAGCCCTATCTTGGGATAAGTGATATAAAAGGATTAGCCCGTATACAAGCTGCAATTACAAGAGATCTAAGCAATGGGTCTGAGATCATTAAATATGCCGCTTTCCCGATGATGAGAAAACCAATGCTTCAATCAAATCAACAACCTTCTTCTGAACAAGATATGGCAGGGGTTACTGCGATACTTGAATTTGATCCTGAACAACCAAATAGTAAGCCAGATTGGTTAGAGGCTAAAGTTGCAGAACCGATAGGCAGCATACTTAGTTGGATAGAAAGAAAAGTATCTGAAATATATAGAACTGCGCATTTGTCTAATGTATATGGGCAAGCAACAAGTAACGAGGCGAGATCAGGGATAGCGTTAAGATATGAGTTCCAGCAGTTATCTGCTGTTCTTACTGCTAAAGGAAACGATCTTGATGAAGCAGAAATAAAAGCAATATATTATTGGTTGAGATGGCAAAATTTAGACAGTATGTTTGATAGTATAACCATTAGTAGGCCAAGCAGTTTTAATATTGATGATCTTGCCGTTCAGTTAGAAAATTGTTTAGTTGCAACAACGATTGTTCAGGCAGAATCTTTTAAGAAAGCTTTACAAAAGAAAATAGCAAGATTAACTCTTCCAGATGAACCAGAAGAAATAATGGCGTTGATTGATAAGGAGATAGATACTACAAAGATGGAAGAAGTAACTCCTCCTGAACCGTTTGTTCCAGGGACAGTAGAGGGAGAAGAATAGAATGGCAATATGCCTGGGGATAGGTAACTTAAGGCCGAAAGTAGAGAAGTCCTACTCTATTTCCCCAGGTCAATTTTAGGATGTTATGAAAGGACGGTAACGATGATAGAAAAAATGAATGTTAATGATGTTAAAGTGGCAAAACCGTTTAGCGGATTATTTACAATTTCACAATCTGTTGTAGATGCTATTGCAGCAGATATGGTTCTTAACGGATATGATGATTCTGCTCCTATTGTTCTATGGGATGGTATTGTTGTTGATGGTCATACTCGTTTACAGGCAGCAAAACAGGCAGGTTTAAAAGAGGTTTATGTTTTTGATGATTATGATTTTAAAGACGAAAATAAAGCTATTGAGTATGCAATCCATAATCAGAAAGATCGTAGGAATTTGTCAGATGGCGCTCTTTTAGAACTTGTTGAAAGAAGAGAAGATAATAGGATGTCTAAGGTAGAAGTTGCAAAAAACGCAATAAAAATTAAGAATGAATCTTCTATAAAATCAAATAGCTCTACTAACATTGATGTCAATGTTAGTAAGATAGATTTTGCCGAGGAAGTAGCAAGAGACCTTAATATTGGTAAATCTAAGGCTCAGGAATTATTAACTGTAAAAGATCAGGCTTCTAAAAAAGAAAAACAAGATATAAGAGACGGGAAAATATCTCTTCATAAAGTTAGTACTAAAATCAGACAAGGCAAAAAGGCTAAGAAAAATAAAAAAATAGACCCCACAGAATCTTCTATAAATTCAAATAGTTCCAGCTTTATTGACGGCAATAAAGCTCCCGTGGATTTTGCTGGAGAATTGTTAAATGGAATCAAAACTTATCTCTCTAATGCTTTCACCGAAGGCAAAACTTTGGGCATCCCAAAGAGTAAAATCAAGCAAACAATTACAGAATCATTATCTGAATTGATGAAAGAAAACTAAAAATGAATATATCCCAAATATATGCCCAAACAGAAGATCAGATAGATAAATTACTATTAAATAATCAAAAGTTGTTATCTAATAGTATTAAAAAGCTTGAGAATAATATTATTGATAAAGCGGCCGACAAACTATCTATTGCAAGAGCAGGTGATATTAAATCGCAACGAACATTATCAAGCGCCGTCCAGTATCATAAAAGTCTTATAAAAGAGTTTAAAACAGTATATGAGGATGCTGCTATCAGAGCAGTTGATGGATTCAATAAAGTTAACGGTATTATATCAAAGGAATTTAAGGGACTTGATATCCCTCTTTCGTTTACAACAGCAGACAAAGATATGTTTAATGCTTTGCATAGCGCTACAATTGATAGCTTTCAAAATTTGGGCAATGATGCACTTAATAAAATAGCCCAATCAACATACGATGCAGTACTCGTAGGAAGATCGTTTGCAGAATATGTTGACAATATAAAAAGCGTATTAGCAGGAGGGCAGTTAGAAAGATATGCATCATTAAAAGCGCATGATTCGTTAATGAATTATTATACCAGATTAAATGTAAAGAAAGCAGCAGACGCAGATATTGATACATTTTTATATTATGGGAATATTATAAGAGATAGTCGCCCATTTTGTGTTGCAAGGGCAGGGAAAGTGTTTACGCTTGAACAAATTCAAGAAATGGATGGAATGTCATGGACAGGCAAAGCGCCTGGTTTAACATTAATAAACAGAGGCGGATATAATTGTAGACATTCCTGGCATCCTGTAAGACCCGAATGGATTGAAGATGGACAGATTGAAGTACAAAGATGGCCAGCTGAAGGGGTAGCGTTTGCAGAGGTAATACCAACGGTTGAATTAGGGGCAATAACCTCAGGTTCAAAAGTTAGTACAGCACAAGATATATTATATCATTATGAAATTTCAGCTGATGCCGCTTATGGTGGAGATGTAACTGCAGGAGAACTTAAAAAGAATATTTCTAAAAGACTGGGCGAGCGAATGGAGTCTCTTAATATATCAGAATGGAATAAATTTAAGAAAGAATTTTCTGGGTCTTTAGCAGGAACTTCTTCTGAACAAATGAGCGCAGATACAGTAGATAATCTTATTCGACAATGGGCGTGTACAAGCGGAGATAATAATCCTCCAAGTATTATGATGCAGTTAGCAGCAGAAAAAGAATTTGGATTAAAAGGTAGTTCTATTTGGTGGGATAAAACAGCATTAGCAGAAGCACAAACATTATTTAAAACGCATGAAGTAGCAGCAAGAAGATTTCTCAGAGAAATGTATAATGATACACAGACCTATTTAAAGAAACAAGGATTGAAAACAGTTAGAGTTGCAAGAGGATATATTGGGGATACCGGAATAGCTCAATCAACAAGAGATAATTTAATATCGAAAATTAATATAAAATTACAACCAATGTCAAGTTTTAGTAGCGATATGAGAACTGCAAGAAGTTTTGCGATTAAAGAGGCGGAAGATTCTGCTATATTTTTTGCAGACATTCCAGTAAATAGAGTATTATCTTGTCCAGTTACAGGATATGGATGTGAAAGTGAATTTGAATATGTTGTTTTAGGTTCTCAAAAAACTGGAGGGGAAACAGTACTTGTTTCTTCCTTAAAAAGATGGGGAGAAAGTAGCTGGTCTAATCTTTTTGGCAGTGGAAGTGAATTTAATAAAAATATAACTAACGCAATATATGGAGCAACTAAATAATGAAAGCAATAGAAATAGATGCAGATTTATTAAACTCAGATTGGACAAAACAATCTTATGATTTGCCAATTGGAAAAGAATTAGATGAGTTTTTAAAATTAAATAATATGACGATGGATGATTTTAAGAAATTACCAGCATATTATTTGCCAAGACAAAGAAAAAAATTATAGATATTAGTTAAATATTAGTTAAATATTAGTTAAATATTAGTTAAATATTAGTTAAATATTGATAATTAAGGATATTAATATAATAAATCTTGATTTATAATAGAAAATTAATATATGTATAAAATAATATCTAATAATTTGATAATGAAAAGACGGAAGTCTTAACAAACAATAAACAGAGTAGGCAGAAGCCTAACGAAAGGTAGTAACTATGAAATTAAAACTTGATGAAAATGGCAACGTAGTAGTGATTGACGAAAAGCCTGTTTACATTGATAAGGATGAGAAAGAAGTTGTTATCGATGTTATGCAACTCTATTCTAAAATTCAAGCAGTAAACAGTGAATCGGCAGCACGTAAAAGAAAGATACAAGAGATGGAAGAAAAATTGGTTGTCCTTGCAGATATTGAAAATCCGGTAGAATGGATGGCTAATGCAAAGAAAGCCGTTGAAACTGTTCAAAACTTATCAGATAAGAAATTGATTGACGCAGATAAAGTAGACGAGTTAAAGAGACAGATTAAAGAAGCGTATGATATTAAACTTGCTGATTTAGAAACAGTTAAAACAACAGAAATAGCAAACAGAGATAAAATTATATCTGACAAAGACGGTAAAATTTATCAATTAATGGTTTCTTCCAGATTTGCATCTTCGCCATTTTTCTCAGGGGAAGATTCTAAAACTGTTCTTCTCCCTGAAATTGCAGAAAGTTATTTTGGTAAACATTTTAAGGTTGAAGAAACAGAAACAGGGGAATTGATTGTAGCAGGGTATATAGGGGAAGATAGAATTCCGTCCAGAAATAATCCTGGAGAGAATGCAGATTTTGAGGAAGCGATTGCAGAAATTATTGATCGTTATCCGATGAAAGATCGTATTTTTAGAGCGGGAGCAAGTGGGTCTGGAAATTCTGGGCAAGACAATAAGGGTGAAAAAGGAGACATTGCGGCTTTAAAAGCAAAGTATAAAGATGCTCTTACAGCAGGTAATGCAAGTATGGCAATTACATTTAAAAATCAATTACACGCTAAAGGTATCTCTATTTATCAGTAATTAACCATAATTATTGTATATAAAAACGGAGTGCCAATTTAGCATTACAAAGGAGAGAAAATTATGGCTAATGCAGCAGCAGTAACATCAGTATGGAATTGTCCTAATTATATAGGTGAATTATTTATGATTGGGGCAAATCAAACTCCGTTTTTAAATATGATTGGGGGTCTTGGTGGAGCAAGATCAAAGCAGTGTGCATCTTTTCAGTTTCCTATTGCCCAGCCTTGGAGCCTTGAAGGCGCAGCACAACCGGCTATTACTGAAACAGATTCTCTTACCGCTCCTACTCCGACCACTTATGTTCGGGGGCAGGATACTAATACCGTCCAGATATTCCAGGAGCAGGTATCTATTTCTTACGCAAAACAGTCTGTAATTGGAGAAATTAGCGGGCTATCTATTTTAGGGAATCAGCCTGTCTCTAATGAGAAAGATTTCCAGATTGCAGCTAACATGAGACAAATTGCAATTGATGCGGATTATAGTTTTCTTAGGGGTACCTATGCAGCGGCAACCGATGCGGCGACAGCAGCTAAAACAAAAGGTATAATCACAGCAGCGACCAGCAATACAGTCGCGGCTGCAGCAGCGGCATTAAGTAAAACTCTTATCGACACTTTGCTTAGAACGATGGCAGGCAATGGTGCTCAGTTTATGGATATGGTTATTTTCTGCAATGCTTTTCAGAAACAGAAATTAACTAATATATATGCATACGCTCCGGAAGATAGGAATGTTGGTGGAGTAAATATTAAGCAAATTGAAACAGACTTTGCGGTTATTGGGATTGTTTATGCGCCTAATGTGCCGGCGGGAACCATACTGGTTGCGGATATGTCTGTTGTTTATCCTGTCTTTCTTCCTGTTCCAGGCAAAGGGGTTCTTTTCTACGAAGAACTTTCTAAAACAGGAGCATCTGAGAAAGGTCAGATTTATGGACAGATTGGAATTGACTATGGCCCGGAAGAATATCATGGAACAATTACCGGATTGGCTACTTCTTAGTCATCCTCCATTTAATTTTTAACAATAATAGGAGGATAGATTATGGCCAAATCAACAATATTTGATTATGATGATTCAATGAAAGTTCGGTCTCCAAAAGAGAGAGCTTTTATGGAGGAAGTGCATGATGCCATTACTACTCACGCTACTACGACTACATCGTCAACTACTACAACAACTACTGTTTAAAGTGGAAGTAGCGAAAGGAGGATAAATTATGGCTAAGAGTAAGATATTTGATTATGATGACTGTATGAAAGTTCGGTCTCCAAAAGAGAGAGAATTTATGGAAGAAGTGCATGATTCAATTGTGACTCATGCAACAACCACAACCACAACCACAAGCACAACAAGTACAAGCAGTACGACATCAAGTACTTCAAGTACTTCAAGTACAACTTCAACTACATCAAGCACGTCAAGTACAAGTTCAACAATTTCAACAACGAGTACTATAAGTACAACAAGTTCTACTAGCAGTACTATTTCAACTACATCATAGAAAAGGAGGATTATGGCTATTTTTTTACAAGGTGACAAACCGGCGATACTTTGGAATCCCAAGGAAAACAAGCCTTGGTTTGCTTTTCATCAAAGGAGAATAGAAACAGAAAATCCAAGGTTAATCCATGTTTTAAGAAAATATGGGTATGAACAATTGGACGCTCCTGTAAAGGCAAATGTAACTCCTGCGGGGAATATAATTGGAGATACTACTCTTGGTATCAACGAAGTCATTCCTGTAGCCAGAAAAAAAATACGATTAAATAGAGATTTAACAACATAAGGGAGCCTTGTTAAATGGCGACTACTACAACAAGTACAACAACTACAACGACGAGTACTCAGCCTCCTTATTCGTCCGATGATGATTTGCTTAAGAGAAGAAGTAATATAATTAGTTTAGGGATAGGGAGTTGGGCTTTTACTCATTATAAAGCAAGGGATATCGTTAATCGGGATTTAGAAAGCGGGTGGTATAGACAAACTTGTGGAGAGAAGGGGGTTGATTATAGATTGACTCCCTTCTCCCCTGGAAGAATGCTTAACTGGGAAACACAAGTTAAAGATTTGTCGGTATTTAAAACATTTGAGCTTGCTTATGAGTACTTGTCTAAAGATTCCGAAACAGATGTATATATGGCTTTATCAGATAGGTATGCAAAGAAGTATGAAATTGAATTTAAACGTATTATTAAAGCGGGGATTGATTACGATTGGGATGCAGATAATGTGGTAGAAGCATTAGAAGAAAAAGCTTATCAAAAACTTCCAAGGCAATTGTCAAGGATATAGATGGCGACTCATGTACAAGTAATTGATCGAGATGTAGCTTTGGCGTTAAAAGCATTGCAAGGGGCTTTAAGCGATATACGAGTTAAAAAATTACTCCTTGAGTTAGGATTTTTTGCTAAGACAGGCATTCTTGAAAGAACAGCGGCAGGAGTAGATGTAGACAATAGTTTGTTTACTCCATATTCTAATGCGTATAGATTTTTTAGATTCAAGGCAGGGAGGCCAGTAAATAAGGTAGATTTATTTTTTAAAGGACATATGATGGGGAGTATGTCGGTTAAGGCAGATGCAAGTAAAGCAACTGTTTATTTTGCAGATAAGGAACAATCAAGAAAAGCAGAGAAACATCATTATGGGATGAATAAACTTCCAGAAAGAAAGTTTTTTGCTATAAATTTGGAAGATATTCAAGGGATAGAAAAAATAGTAGATCAGCATATTGCAAAGGCGATGATATAATGGCAGTTAATAGTATAAGAGAACAGATTATACAAAATGTAATTACTTCTCTTGAGGAGATTGCAGCCATATCTACTGTTGCGAGAAGAAAGTTGGGATTTTCGGAGCTATCTTCCATTCCTCAATCTCAGTTGCCTTTTATAGCAGTTACAGCAGGATTGCCGTCAGGTACTTTAAAAAGATCATCAAGAGTCCAAGGCAATATTGATAAGATAATTTCAGAGTTAAGCATTGAGCTTATTGTTTATGGACAGGATAATGAGAATCCAGATCAAGCGATATCGTCATTAGCGGATGATATTTGGACAAAATTATATGAAGATCCACAGAAAGGAAATTTAGCAATTGCAACATCTTTAACAACTAATGTCGAGACAGGCATTTTTGATCCATACTATGCCTTTTCGATGATATGTATAGTACAGTATGTACATACAATAAGGGGGATATAAAAATGCCTACACCAGCAGATACAGGAAATTATACAATAGGGAAAGGGATTCTTTCAATTGCAGCATGGGTGGGAGCTACTCCTCCTGTTGCTTATACAGATGTTGGTAACGCTTCTTCAATTGAGGTAGAACATACTATTGAAAGATTGCCACATTATAGTTCAAGACAAGATTATAGACTAAAAGATAAGAATCCTATCATTCAAACAGATTATATGGTTACTTTTGTTTTAGATGAGATTGCCGTTGAAAATTTAAAATTATTTTTGTCAGCTACAGAAGCGAGTGGCGTCCTTCATGCTCTTCAGGCAGCAGATACTGAATATGCTCTTCAGTTTGTTTCCAATAATCCGATTGGGCCAAATAGAACATGGACTTTTTGGAAAGCAACGTTAACTCCGGGAGGTCCGCTGTCTCTTATCGGGGAGGAGTATATGTCAATGTCATTTACAGCCGAAGGTCTTGCTGATACTACAAATCATGCGAGTAGCCCATATTATGATGTAACATATACAACTACTACAACTACTACAACTACTACAACTACTACTGCGTAATGAGGAGATGATGAAGCAAAGAAAAATTATAAAGTTTGGAGATAGAGAAATACAAATTAACGAATTAACGGTTAAGGAAGTTTTGTTTCTTTTGTCTAAAATAGGGTTGGTTCCTATGAAGCCGGAATATGATTTGACTGAACAGTTTAAAGATAAATCGATATATGAGACTATCCTTTCTTTAGCTTCCGATGTTACCACTAAAGAAATTGTTGGTTTATCTCCGTCAGAAGTGAAAAAGCTATTTGACGTTTTTATGGAAGTTAACCAAACAACTTTGGATATTGCTAAGTACATGGGGTTAGAAAAAGCATTTGAAGATACTAAAGATCAGATTGTAAATACTTTTATAAGGGAATGTGTGGTCGCATTTTCTGGACAAGTGGAGAGAAATATTGACAACTCAAGTCCGAAACAGGAGAAAAATATCACTAAGTGAAAGGTATTATTGGGTAAATGAACTCACTATAGGAGATATTTTTAACTTATATTATATCGTTGACGATATAACCAATGAATCTGATTTTAAACAATTGTTTTCTAAATTGATTCAAGAGGATTCATTGGTCGGATTTATTACCAATTGTCCATTTCAAGTGCTTTTTCAAATTAATCCTTCCGAATTAAAAATTATATACGATGTTTTTTTAGACATCAACAAACAACTTTTTAACAAATCTATTAAACAAACTACCGCTCCCCAAACTTTTGATTCATTTATTTTTGCATTATTTGATTTGCAGTGCAGGCTCATAGAAGCAGGACACTTAAATGCAATGGATTATGGATATTCTTATTTTGTTAGAGCGATTAATAATTATGAACAAAGTAGATCAAGAAATATAGCAGAGTATGCTGTAGCATCAAGAAATGCTTATCATGCAGATAATAAAGAATGGAAAAAATATATAAAAGAATTAATAAGATGGGGTTAAGATAATATGGCTACTAAAGAAATGGAAATAATTATTACTCTTAAAGATAAGTTTACTAAGGGTATGAAAAATGTTTCCTCTCAAATGCAAACAATTGGAGATAGAGCCAGAAATGTAAGTGGGATGGTTTTTAATCTTAAAGCTGCATTACTTGGTCTTGGGGCAGGCATAGTTGTTAATAGTATTGTTAAAACTAAAAACGAGTTTGTAAAGTATCAAAAAACCCTTGAAACATTAGAAGGATCTATTGGTAAAGCTAATGCTAAATGGGCAGAGATGCTTCAGTTTGCTGAGGAAACTCCATTTAGCATCGCCCAAGTTATGGAATCGTATAAAACTTTAAGAGCATTTGGGTTAGAACCTACTGTTGAGATGATGACTACATTGGGTGATACTGCCGCTGCTCTTGGAGGATCAGATGTTTTAGGACGTATAGCATTAGTACTTGGCCAGATTAGAGCACAAGGGTTTATGACCGCCCAGGATATGAATCAGTTGGCTAATGCTGGTATTAATGCTGGCGAAGTAATGTTTAAAACTTTTGGTGTTGCAAGAGATCAAGTTGCCAAATTAAGAGATCAAGGAGTTACTGCGAATGATATTATTACTGCTCTTCTGGATAATATGAAGAGTACTTTTGGCGGTCAGATGGCAGCTATGAATAAAGAGTTATCTGGCCAATGGGAAATGTTAATTTCTATCTGGGAACGATTTACTGTAAAGATAATGGACAGTGGTATTTATGATTATATAAATAAGGTGCTTACTGGTATTAATGATAAAATTATAGAATTACGGGAATCGGGCAAGCTTGATGAATGGGCGGAAAGTATTTCAACAAAAGTAATAAATGCGTTTGAGAAGATGGTTATTGGTATTGCTGATGCTTATGATATTTTAGCCCCAATAATGTTGAATTTTGGAAAGGTATTTTCTGCTATCTGGGATTGGTTTAAGAGTTTACCTACTTGGGTACAAACAGCGGGGATAGCGGTAGCAATTATGGGAGGAACAAGTGCTAAAGTTGCTGTTGTTATGTTAGCTGAGCTTTATAAAGCCGGCGAAAGGTTTTATGTATTATTTAAAGAGTTAGGAAGAAAAGCTATTGGTAGTGGGTCAGCAATAGAAAATTTAACAACTGAAATTGCTTTTCTTGAACAGGAATTAAAATTTAAAGATTGGAATTTTCTTGAACCAGAAGAAGTTGAAAGTTATACTAAAAGGCTTGTAATGCTAAAAGCCGAATTGAGGAAATTACAAGACCAAGGAGCAAAAGGTGTTGGGCTTGATGAAATAAAAATAGATGAATCCATGGGTGTAAAAGCAAGGAAAGGTTTAGCGGCACTTAAAGAAGTAGCAACAGAAACATCGGCTACTGTTAAGTATGCGGCAGAAGATGTAGGGAAAATGCTTACTCAAGTTTTTAATGATGCTGAATTTGAAGATATCAAATCAAGAATAAAAGCATTGGCGGATACCTCTGGTAAAGCTGCTATTGAAATGACTAAGGGAATGAAAGAAACTATTGATAGTTTTATAAAGCAGGCAGCCAAATTATATCAAGCAGCCAAAGAGGAAGCTGAATCTTATGCTGCAAAAGTCATAGAAGTTGAAGCTACCATCCGTTCAATAAGAATGAGTACTGCGGATAAGATTAGGGATTTACAACGTCAGTTGATGACAGATGAGAAGGCTTATGCAGATGAACAGTTACAAGCAGCTCAGAAATTATCTGGTGCAAAGAGCGCACTAGCTCAAGGTGATTTGAATTTAGCAAGATCGCTTGCCCAGGAAGCAGAGTCTCTTTATGCTGGTCTTGCTAGAGAAGTTACAAAAGACATTGGGGGTCAGTCTATTATATCTCAATCTCTTGCAACTTCAGTTGCAATCGCTACTCAGGGAATACAGCAAGTAGGTAGTTTTTCTGTTCAGGTGGAAGAAAAGCAAAAAAGTATGTATCAAGCTCTTGAAAATGAAGCAATAAAAAGAATGGAAGTGATCAAGAAAAAGATGGATGAACTTGCTGTTGCACGTATTGCTAATATTGAAATTAAATTGACAGAGGTCGAGGCTGCTCAGAATGCTATTAACAAATTAATAGCAGATGAAACAAAACATATTAGTATAAAGGTTACTAAAACGATTGTTACTGCTGAGGATAGTGGGGCTGAAACAGAAGGGAGGCAACGTGGGGGAATTTTTCCTGGATATGGTGGGGGAGATAAGATAAATGTATTAGCAGAGGCAGGGGAAGGCTTTGTTAGGAAGGAAGCAATACGAAAATACGGGAGATCTTTTTTTAATGCTTATAATTCCTTAGCTTTGCCAATAAATCAAGCTACACGTTTTCTGAAGGCACGCATAGGAGGGATTATAGCACCTGACTTGACTTCGTTTCAACAGAAGTTTCAAGCCGGGGGATTAGTCGCTCAACCAAGCTTTAAATCCCTGGGGACAATAGATTTAAAAGTTGGGTCACACAGTTATCCAGTATTGGGGAGTATAAGTGTTCTTGAAGAATTAAAAACAGCAATTAAACGGGAAGGGATGCTTCGGAGTAACGGATAATGGCAATTACATTAGAAGGGATAGTATTACCAGATCTTGTAGATGAATTAGCATTTCAGTGGGCTGGTGTTGAATCTATAGTTGATAGAGCCTTAGATGGATCTTTAATAATATGGGAGCAGACAAAAGAAGGGAGGCCAATTGATTTGGTGGGAGGAAGTGATTGGGGCTTTATTACTTATGAAATTTTAGAGGATTTACAAGCTCTTGCTTCGGTCCCCAATGCTGTTTATACTTTGAGTTATGAAGGAGTAGAAACAGTGGTGCGTTTCCGTAATGAAGATGCACCAGCTATTGAAGCCGTCCCAATAATAATTAGACCAAATCCAGCAGTAGCAGATTATTATAATAATGTTGTGATTCGGTTGATGGAGGTAGAGTGAAATGAGTATTCAAGCATCGGATGTTGTTTTTCGTAAATCAGCTTTCATAACCGATACGATTTCTAATGGAGGCCGAAAAGGTCAAACTCTTGTAGTATCTGGTTCGAGACATGGTCTTTTCCCAAGAGTAACTAAAGTAGAAAGGACAGCTGGAGTAACGAGATATCGAAAAGAATTTTGGTGTAATGAAAATGCCGACGATTACGTTGCTTATGACGTTCTACTCTTTTTAGAATTTCCTTCGAATGGAGGCGATCGTTTTGCTATTGGTAAGGGCACACAGATTGATACTCAAAGTACTATTATATCTGCTTCCCCGGATTGGTTAGGCATTGGTTCTTTAGAGACTGCTTTGGTTGGAACAGAAACTGAAGTTGAATTGCTTATGGAGAGCAACGATTTTGTGTTTCTGAATGGTGGGTATCTGCATCTTACTAATAAATTTGATGTTGCTCAGACTGTAGACGCAGATGTTGATATTGGAGATTCTGTTACATATGGTAGTGGCACTTGGTCTAAGATTGCTGCAACAGATGATATTGTATATCCCAATGGCCTCTATGTTGGTAATGACGTAGTAATGACTACTAAAGAAGCAATGAACGAGGAGTGGCTATTATTAAAAGATTATCTTTATACAGATGAAGATATTGGAGATGGTAATGGGGCTAATCTTACTCCAGCTCTTACCAATTTATTACATGGTACGAATGGTATTTGTTCTCAAAGTGGTAAGCTCCCAGTTGTAACTGCTACATGTGGAGGTGTTGCAAGAACAGTTAATGTTTCTGCGGCCGGTGTGTGTTCTGGTTACTGTACTGCTGGTACGCTGAATATGGTTGACGGAACGTGGACTACTAATATTACGTGGACTACTGCGCCCGACCTTGCAACTGATATTACAATTACATATAGAGAAAATTGTTTTATATATGCGGGCAATGTAGTCACAGTTTATTTAGATGAACAGGTTGCTAATGCTTATTTAACTGCTAATTCTTATGGAGCGGGTTGTATTCATGAATCAGAAGTAACGTCATCTTCTTCAGGATGGACGGAAGTCTCCGCTCTTGGCACTTATGATGAGACGTCTTATCCTCTCGTTTTGTATAACGATGGGACTGAACGGGATTCCTGGACAATCACATTTACAAGTGCTATTGCCTTTACTTGTTCTGGTGTTAACGAAGGAAGTATAGGGGCGGGTAGTACAGCAGCTGACTTTTCTCCTGTTAACCCCAATACTGGAGAGCCGTATTTCACTATCGGAAAAGATGGTTGGGGAGGAACTTGGATAGCAGGAAATACAATCACATTTACTACAAATCCATCAGCATTTCCGGTTTGGTGGCGAGAAATAGTTCCTGCATTGACTGCTCAACAAGCAGATAATTTAGCTGTTCTGGGTTTTTATTGTGAATAGATTATGGCATCTTTAGTACTAATACTTGGTAATATTGAACAGACTCGTGGGTATCAAAAGACTATAAATTCTTTTGGTGAACAATCTCAAAATGCGGTCTCAGTAGGTGCGGGTATAGATGAAAAACAATTGGCTTTGTTGAATTTAGGAGTTTGGGCACAGGGAATAAATGCAGTTGTGTTATCTATTTCTTATGGTGATGTTATGTCTTATCAGAAAGTATTGTTAAAAATAAATGAAATAGATCCGATTCAGAGTAATCAAAAAATATTAATTAGTTTAAGAAATCCAATAATGGTCTTTCCTCGGGGATAATAAATGGCGATAACTTTTGATATACTGCTTGATGGAATTACTATTACAAATAGGATTAACAAAGCTGAAATAGAATATAGTGAAAGCAACGTTCATAATTCTATTGCTATTACTTCTACGGATAAGGATTTGTTCCCTCTTGCTGATCCTACAATATTAGAAGGTACATCTCGTATAAAAGTAGAAGTAGGGACAAGAATAATTTATTTTTTATTTGAATCAATATCTGGAGATGAAAAAGAATTTACATTATGGGGAAGAAGTCTTTCTGCAAGGGAAGAAAATCCTTATGCTACGGATTTAGAATATGAACTTGAAGGTTCTACCCCCGTTCAAACAGTAGTTGAAGAAATTTTAGAAGTGAGTACTTTCGATTGGCAAGTGTCTGATTGGAATTTACCTTCTTCATTTGAGTTTACTGGTTCTCCAATGGAAGGGGTCCAGCAAATTGCTTCTGCTATCGGGGCGGTTGTTAGATGCAAAGACGATGGAACTATTTACGTAAGACAGAAATTTCCAGTAAGGCCCATCGATATGGGAGCTAGTGTGGTTGCAGTAAATTACAATAGAATGCATTTAATTGCTCTTAGTTATGAAGAGGGCAAAGGTAATGGTTATAATGAGATAGAAGTTATTGGTGCTACAAGTGATGTTGATTTGCCTATTTTAGCATTAGATGAAGATAGTTCTTCCCCGGAACAAGGAGAAGAGGTTTATGTTCGTGCTTATTGGGCTGGTAAGAAGCCAACTGTTACTCCAACACTTTACGTAACGGATGGGTCTGTAAGTTTTGTTAAAGATGATACAGATGAAGAAACGGAAGTTGTTATTTTTGAAAATGGTGTTGGCAGTGTATCTAAACCAATTTCTTCTATTAAGACTATTACTTGGATCGGGGATTCTGGAGTTAATGTTTCCTACGAAAATATATATGATACAGATTTGGAAATAGATGATGAAGCATATAGAATTGCTGAAATTGTTTACAATACAAATTACTCATTATATAGGTTAAGTGGTCATGATGTTGAACAGTTAATTTTTTTATTAACTTTTGGTGGGGAGTCTGATGTTACAGTTACAGTTGAAATGGGTGGTGGGGGAAATCCAGCTCCGACTCTTACCCAGTCTCTTCTTACTTCTCAAAACATAGCGGTTGTTGCGGGAGCCGCGTGGCTTGATGATAATAGATATAATTGGAGAAAAATAACAATAGAAACTCCATATAATGATAATGCTATTGACGGGGTTTTGGTTTTTATCAATGATGCAGAAGTACAATGTTTTGGAAAATATCACGTAACTGTCTGCAAAATTAAGTTTGATGGAGTTCGAATTGTTAATGAACTGGAGGTTCTTCAATGTCAAGTCTCTTAGAATTATTATCTTCAGACACAAAACAAGTACTTACTGGGAGTATCCAAAATCGTCAAGCCAATGGAAGATATAGAGTTGATGTAGAAGGGAAAACGATTACTGTTCGTTCTTTAGCAGGTTCTGTTTTATCTAAAGGGTCTAAAGTAATTGTGGTTCAAGTTCAAGGAGAATATTATATCACTAATAAAGAGATGGTTAAAGACAGACAACCATTAAGGGTGGCAATCAGTGGCTGAAAAATCACTTACAATTTCTTTTTCAATACCAAGTAGTGAAACACTTATCAGCCTTTCACTTGACGATGTTGCGAATCAGGGCGTGACTTCTTTCGAGATAACGGATGTTGTATATTTAAAATTTTTGTCTGCAAGCAATGCATCTTTTATTGTTGAAAGAAGTAGTGGAATTGGTTCAATAGTTGGGGAGAATATATATTATCCAATTGAAGAAGAAGTACAATTCATTCATACTAATGAGGCATCCTTAAGCCATATTCCAGTAAGTGGTGTAACGTGGGACTGGGTTGGTATTAGCGGAGGGACTCCACTTTTTAATAACGAAAAAGTAACTGTACCGAATGAAGTTACTGCAGTTCTTAAATGTATTTATTCAACAAAAGGGAGCCGACTTTCGCTTATGTCGAGCGCTGTCGGTACTGTTCTTGTTGTTGTTACTCAAGGGACGGGAGATGATGCACAAAGGGCGAGTCTTTCTGTTGCTTTTGCAGCATCTACTACTGATCCGGCCATTCCGGTGGCATATGAATTAGAAGTTAAAGATTTTTGTAATGATGATATTCTTTCTGGAGTGGAAGTTTATTTAAATGGGTCTTATAAAGGACTCACGGATGCTAATGGTATTATAAATTTAGGATTGTTATTCCCCGGAACTACACATACATTAAAAATGGTTAGAGATGGGTATGAAAATTCTGATGAGGATAATTTAAATAATGATTCGTTTGTGGTAGCATAATGGAGACTATAACTACATATTTGTGTTGTAAGAAAATGGTGGCCTTTGAAGATAATTATTTTGATCCTGATATTATATCAGTAGTATCTGGAAAAGTCAGTACAAAAATAATTAAAAAAAGTGCTGAGTGTTCTCCGGATGCTGTAAAACTTACAACTAAAATGATTGGGGTGGGTGTTTCCCGATATTGTAAATTATTTAATACCGGTGTTATTTCTGTAGTAGAAGATAGACAAGCGATAAGAAATTTAAAGATTACGTATTCGCATTCAGACCATTGTCAGTGGGCGGCATCAGTGTTGTGGGTAAACGGCTCTAATAGAACGTTGTATCCACAAATATTTCCAAGAAATTTAATTCAAATTTCTTTTCCAATTGGAGGCGGGGCTTGTCCAGATTCTAAAGCAGATGTTTTTGGTGGTGGAGGAGAAAGTGAAGTTAATGTTAAAGCTTATTGGGATGATGGTGATCCTGAAAGTTCCTCTCAAGATATTATTCCTGGAGATGGATTAAACGTTTCGTGGTATTTTAGTGATGGAATTAATGAGGAAAGAGTTTTTGCTGCACAACAATATTTTTCTACTGATAATTTAACTGGTGGATTAATTACAGCGGTCAATGGTGAATATGGAAGCGAAGATATTACTTATACTGTTAATATAGAAGGGGAATCTATAATATGTGTTTCATCAGATTTTGTTGAGTATGCAGTAGGTGATTGGGTTACAGTCCAATCATCTGGGAATGTTATTTTACCTTTGAAGATAGGAAGTTTTACAAATTAATGGCAAGCACGCATGAATACATAGAATATATTGCTGGTGATTTTGAGGGGTTATTGGATACTGCTGTGGCTACGGGCACAATTATATCTGTAGATCATAATGCCGATACTGCCGTTGTAGATATTGCCGGAATTGGCGTGGTTAGTGGGGTTCCTATATTTTATCACTGCGCCGGAAAAGAAGAGGTTGAAGGTGGGGCTGTGGCCTTCTTAGAAGGTGATTCCGTATATGTTTTAAATAAGGATGGGGATTTAACAATAACTGGGTTTGTTGATGGATTGAAAAGCTGTAGTTGGAAATTTAAATTATTTAGGGACGATGATACAACTATTAGAGATGGGGCAGGTAATATTACGACGCCTTCTGGATTGCCGATAGATATTTATAATTTGGAAGCAATACAATTATGGGGATTGTATGATGGCAGTATAGATTTTTATAGTGCTCTTCCTGGTAATCATGGATGGTCTTCGAGCTATTGGGTGTATAATGAAGGAACCGGTATTTGGCATTATGATGATACCGATCCAGATTATCCTGAATGGGCGTGGAGAGGGACTTATAATCCAAGTACTGGATATTTTACTGTTGAGCAAGTTAATCCAAGTGATGATAAATTGTACTGGCCTTTTTTTAAATGTGTTTCTCCAACTTCAGCAACTGATCCTGCTGGGAATGCTGCCGTTACAACTTCCATTATAGATAATAATATAGGAATAATTATAAAGCTTACTGCCGCTGGTAATTCTCAAACATTGCAGACTCCTACTGATATTATTGCTGGAAGAACTTTTACTGTAAAGGCTAAGGAATGTAACATGAGTTATGTCATTACTGTTAATGGCATTGTTTTGGGTGCTGGTGAATCTCAAGGATTTACGTGGAATGGTATGGCGTGGGAAACTTCAACTGTAAGGTTGATGTATGCATTAGATTCTCAATATCCTTATATTTATAAATATGCTGAGAAAACCCAGCTTTCTGATAGAATTTCAGTTGGTAATTGTCAAGATAATATTCCGTATTGGGAAGAATTAGACCAAGAATATTCTCCATCTATAGGTGCTGGGTCTCCATCTGGATGTGTATTACCGAGCGATCCGTGCTACTCGGTGCCTGACCTTGGCGATCTTACCTTGTACTTTAAAACAGGAACAGTAATAAAAAGACGGCTATTGAAAGCCTCAATCCCTTATTATATTCAGTATTATCGTTCTCATCTTGTACATTACTATGCGTTTAAAGGGATAGGTGATGACGGTCTTTGTGATTCTCTGAATAGATGCGATGGGGGAGACGGCAGAAAAAAAGCATCTCTTATCTCTCAAGATGAATTGCTAAACGAGACTGTGTATTCTATCAGTTCTGGAGTTGGCCCTGAATCTCATCTCGTCGAATCTGATTTCATAAATCCAACATTTCCGTTAGAGTACGATGAGAGAAGTATAGAAATAAAATTGAGTGATTTGTCTGGATGGTGTTATACAGATGACGAAGGGGGCGGATTTATATCAACCGGTATAGATTATTTTATGGTTCGCATCGATGGCATTGCTGGAGGTGATGACCCAAACGTATGGACTTTTTATTCGATATATTTTAATTACGAATAAACAATTGGAGAATAAATAATGTCAGAACAATCAACCAGAATAAAAGACCAAGCAAGTGGTGATTATATTGCTACAAGAGATGCTAATGAATTGGATGCAGACGGCAATAGTAGAGTTGTTCAATTAGTTGGATTGGCTGCTCGACATTTAGATGCTCCGGAAACTATCAGAGGAATAACTACTACTACGTCGAGTACTACTACTACATCATCAAGTACGAGTAGCACAACTACAACAGTATAAGGAGTAATATTATGGCAAAAATAACAGTGACTGATAGTCTTGATCTAAATAATTTGCCAGCAGAATTACTTGCAAATTTAATAACAGTAGGTGATAAGACAACTCTCCTTGTTAATCCAGAACATACGGTTAGTGACGGAGAAGTTTCTGTTACTCCAATTGTTTTTAATAGTGCCGGCACGATAGTACTTGCCGTATTAGAAACGAAGGCTTCTAATGTTTCAACTTTATTTCGTAGAGGAACCGGTTCGTATTTATCGGAACAACTTCAGTGGGATATTACTGGTGCTCCTAAGATAGGACTTCATGTTACAGCAATTGGTGGAGCTGCTAATGGCGTGTTATTAAGAGCTGGGGTGGTCTAGGGGTGGTCTAATTGTCAGAACAAGCTACCAGAATACAAAGTCAAAAACTTGGTGATCGTTTTGCTTCAAGAAACGCTAATGAGCAAGATGCAGACGGGCACGATCGAGTTATTACTTTGGTGGATTTTGTTTCGGGTTATTTAGATACCCCAGAAACAATAAGAGGGATAACAACTACTACATCCAGTACAACTACTACGAGTAGCTCGTCTACTTCAAGTACTATTAGCACGACTTCGTCAACTACTTCTACTACATCTAGTACAAGCAGTACTTCGTCAAGCACAACAACTACATCTTCAACAATCAGCAGTACTACAAGTTCTACAAATAGTACTTCTTCAACTATATCAATAACATCTACTTCTTCAACTATCAGTACTACGTCATCTACAAGTAGTACTTCATCAACAAGTTCAACCGTATCAACCACATCAAGTACAAGTAGTACTATAAGTACAACGTCTACAAGTAGTACTGTAAGTACAACAAGTAGTACTTCATCTACTATTAGTACGACATCAACAAGTAGTACCGTCTCTACAACATCAAGTACGAGTTCAACAACAAGTACTATTTCAACAACATCAACAACATCAACAACATCAAGTACATCAAGTACATCAAGTACATCAAGTACTTCAAGTACAATTAGTACAACAAGTTCTACTATATCTACAACAAGTACGGTTGCTTTGTCAGAGGAGCTTTTATTGCATATAGATAGTTCTGGGGCATCTTATTATGGGCTGTATAAAGTTTATCATTCTATAACTGCAGATGCAGATTGGGAGGTTACTTCAGTTTGGTTGGATGCTATATACTTAAATATAGCGGATAATGCTTTATTAAAAATTTATTTAGATGAAGGAGGAGATCCTGATTCAGGTACTTTAGTTGGCACATCTGACACAATAGCATTAGCAGTATCTCCTGGGACTGAAGAAACCTTTACTTTTGTATCTCCTGCAATCTTAGTAAACGGTTTGTCTTATTTTCTTGTTTTTGAACCGGTTGATCCTACTAAGGCGATATATTTATTTAGGACTGCTGCAAGTGTTTATGCTGGTGGAGGACTCGGTTATTATGATGGAGCAACGTGGACTGATAATGAGGCATATTACGATGCTCGTCAATTAAAAATTTATGGATATTTATAAATTATATAGAAAGTAGGCTATGTAGAAGGGACTATATTATGGCTGATTTTTTGAAAAGTCTTATTAAAAGGAGGTAAATGAAATGGAAGTAAAGGCAACAAAAGATTATAAAAAGTATTCATATTCGTTTGTGTTTGGTGCAGCGGATTTGTCTAAAACAGCTGCCATCTTGTATTATCTTGGTATTAAAGGAGAAGTGGTTAAGTTGGTTGCTACTATTCCAAATTGGACGAATACTGTGACAGCAGTTATAACAATGGATAATGCTGATTCTAAAGAGATATTCCAGTCATCTTCCTTGGCGCAAAACGAGGAGTATGATATAACTCTCATTCCAAATGAATGTGTTATTATGGGGGCAGAGGGGGAACAATGGAAAATTACTCTTTCTGGAGTTCCTGGCGGGGCTGGGGGAACAGTAACTTTAACAGCGTATGTAGCGGGGTGAAATAATGATTCATATTAAACGATCATTAACAGTAGGTGGTGGAGAAACTGTAGTTTATAATGGTACAGATACTCTTATAAATCTTAGTACTTCTGATCTTAATAAAGTGCATGTTATAGAAAATGCTGCAGCTGTTGTTGTTAATCTTCCTTCTGTTGGCGCAAGTGACGTAAAAGACTGGGTAGAATTTAGAAAGAAGGGAGCCGGCAATCTTACTGTTAATAGAGGTGGGGCAAATACAGTAGTTGGATTAACAAGTATTGCAAATACAGTAGCTGTACAGACCTATGCCTATGTAAGATTGATTTTAGAAACAGCAACAAATTGGGGTAGGCAAGGAGCGCTTGGTTCTTGGACTACGTCGTAAGGAGGGGGTTAAATGAATATGGTATTATCGGGTATTAAAAATATGATATCAGAAGACAATGGCAATCCATCATCTATGAGAATACTGGCTTTTTTAGTAATTCTTATAGTGATGGGTAATTGGACATATTTCAATATTACACACAATACGATTTCTTCTTTTGATTGGCAGGAAATATCGATGATTCTTGGTGTTCTTGGAATAAAAGGCTATCAAAAGAGTAAAGAGGAAAAGATAATCAAGGAGGTTAAAAAAAATGAGTAAATACCTCAAAATAATTATATTGTGGGCTATGATTGCTTGCATGGCTTTGCCTGTATCTGCATTTGAATTTCATGATGGAGTTGCTGCGGGAAATGATAATGAAATTCAGGTAAATGATTCTGGAGCTATGGGAAGTATTCCTGCTGCTATAGATGGTCAAGTAGTAATTGGAGTTACAGGCGCAGCTCCGGTCTTTGGAACTATTGCTGACGGCGAAGCAATAGATACTACTTTAGGTGCAGGAACTTTAGGGATTGCAGTTGAAGATGCATCCCCGACTAATAAAGGTGCTGCTTCATTTGGTGCTTCCGATTTTGATGTAACTGCTGGTAATGTTGCCATCGACTATACAAATGGTCAGGCAGCGGCCACAGGAGTTAAAGGATTCTTGACTGGAACAGACTGGGATACTTTTAACGGAAAAGCCACATCGGGTGCAAATAACGACATTACCTCAATGACAGGCCTTAGTAACGATGGTATCCCCCTTGCCAAAGTAGCTAATGCAGCCAGCGATGGCGCAAATTCTGATATTACTTCACTAAACGGCCCTGCTCTTGGCACGCCAGCTTCAGGTACACTAACCAGTTGTACAGGGCTTCCGGTATCCACAGGTGTCTCAGGTCTTGCTGCGAATGTTGCTACATTTTTGGCAACTTCTTCAAGTGCGAATTTGGCGAGTGCTTTAACAGATGAGACTGGAACTCTGTTGTCTGTATTTTCAGACAGTCCAGCCTTAACCACAGTTGCCTCAATCACTAAGACTGCAATAGGCGTAACACGATCAGATGCTTACGGTCTTGGTATTCTCAATACCACCGCAGCAGCAGCAGGCGCACAGCAATACTCACCGCCTCTTGTCTTTCGTGGAAGTGGCTGGAAAACAGATGCAACCGCAGCAAGTCAAAAAGTTGAGTTCCTGATGGATGTAAGGCCGGTTCAAGGTGCGGCTGCTCCGACTGGTTACTTGGGGATTTATCCGAGTATAGCAGATGCGGCTTATAGTGCTACTCCGGCTATTGCTGTTACGAGTGCGGGGATTGTTGGGATTGGGACGACGGCACCTGACCAGATTCTTACTATTGCTGAAACTGCTGATAAATCAGGTCTTAATATTAGAAGTAGCACCACAAACGATGGTTTGTATCTTACATCTGATGGAAGTGGACAGGCAATTATAACATCTGGTGCTGAATATACTGGAACTATTATAACCGATGCAAATGCGTGGATAGCAAGAGCAACTTCTGCTACGGGTATTTGGGGACATTCTGGAGAAATTAAGTTTTTCACCGACCCATCTTTAACACCAGGTAATACATTTACTCCTACTCAAAGAATAGTAATAGATACTGCCGGCAACATCGGCATCGGCGCAACCACCTTCGGCACAAACGCAGCCAAAGTCTTAGGCATAGGCAATGGTACTGCCCCAACCACACGTCCTGCTGATATGGTTCAGGCTTGGGCAGCGGATGTGGATGGAACTGCCGGAGCTTCAGGCTTGCATGTACTATCCGAAGATGGTCTCACAGTTAAGATGGGCGACGACAAGTTAATTGCTTCAATGACCAAAACTATAACTGGGGCGGTGGCCGATGGATATTGTGCGGGACTTAGATTAACTCCTATCTATACCGCTGCTACAGCACAAACAGTAACGAGGCATAATTATATAGGGATTAACAATGTAACTGGAATTGGTGCTGGCCCTGCGGCAATCACAGACGGCGCAGTCTTTAGATTTGATGCGGCAACTGGTACACATAAATGCTTAGCTTCTCCTGCTGCTGTTGGTGTAACACTTGGAACAGGCCCTACTGGGGCTAATGCTGGAGACCCTCTTGGATGGATGAAGATTAATGTGAATGGTACACTAAGATATATGCCTTATTGGTAAGGAGAAACTAATTATGAAAAGAATTATTATTTTAAGTATTGTATTTATGTTTATAGTCGTACCTGTTTATGCGGCTGATGTAATTATTACGCTTACAATTCCAGATGCTTATGTTGCACGGCTTCAGGCAGCAGTTGAAGGTAGTCTTAATTGTACTGTTGTAGATGAGAATGGAGTTATAATTGATACTCTTAATGCTAAAGCTTGTTTAACTCGTAAAATAAAAAATGAGTTGATAGATTTTTTAAATCGGTATGAAGAAAAAGTAATTAAAGAAGCTGCAACTGAGGCTTACAATGCTATATATCAGGACTGGCTTGATAATTACGTACCTATACCTATACAATAAGGGGGAATTATGAAAAGAATTATTATTAATGCAGTAGTTTGTTTGTTTTTATTTACTGGAACTTGCTTTGCAGGAGAAAAAGAAGAACTACAGCTTAAAATAGAAAACTTAACCATGCAGCTTACAATTCTTCAGCAAAGATATGAGTTGATAAGCAAGATTGAACTACCGGAACTTACAAATAAGATGAATAAGATTCTTGCAGAAGAAAAGAAGGCCAAAGAAGCAAAAAAGGAAGTGAAAGATAAGTGAGACGATATCTTTTAGAAGCAATAATATGCTCCTTTATAGCTATATATGTAGCAACTTTTATAGGCTGCATATCGGCAACAGTAATTCGTAAGGACTGTTGGGATTTAGCAGTTTCTAAAGGATTAGTCTGCACCAGGGCAGGCTATCAATGTGAGATTTGGCTGGGCGTCCTTACAACCACCCCATCACATGCTGAAGCCTGTGTGATAGTAGATGGTAAACGAATCTGGTTGCAGGATATAGGAAAGAACAGTATTTTGCTTGACCCTGATTGGAAGCAACCAGGTTTTGAGCCTATTATTAGGTATGATGTTTTTAGATTTATTGAAATTGTTTATAAGAGCGGGGCATTCAAGGATAATATTGTAGAAGGGGGCAGCAAACATGATTAAGTATCCTGAACAACCTATGTTTGGTAGACCAAGAGCGTGTCCGAAGTGCAATCATCTGAATCCTTCTGGATATAGGCTCCCTGATGACTGTATGTTTTGCAATGGGAAGAATGGTTTCTTTACTAAAGAACAAAAGGAGGAATTTGAGAAATGTATAAAACAAAACAGTTAATATTAGTATTATTTTTAGTTCTTGGTTTAGTTTCAATTTGCTTGGCAGATTCCACTGTCAGGTTCGAATGGGACGCAAACAGCGAAACAGACCTTTCGGGTTACCGGTTGTATCAGTCTGCAACGCCAGGAAGCTATGTCTACGGTAAGGGGAATGAGGTTGCTGAGATTCCCGTTGGCACTGAAACATTAACGCTTCCGAACGTACCAGATGGAGACTGGAGTTGGGTACTTACTGCTTTTGACACACATGGTAATGAGAGCGGGCCTAGCAACGAGGTAGGAGCTAATTTGGATACGGAAGCCCCTAAAGCACCTTCATTTAGGTTGATATCTGTGGAGATTAATAGATAATGTATGCTCCAGCAGGCTTAAAACTTAGTAAGAAAATGGAAGCATTATTGATCGGATTGATGATTCTTAATATACCGTTTAAGCTATTCAGAAAATTGTTAAAGGCCATGGGCTTGGGTAATGGGAGAGTGATATGATTACTTTGCCATTTGGTTTAAAAAGTAAAAAAATAGAAGTATATGATTTAATCCGCGTAGGTGATGTGATAACAGTTGATAAAGGGTTGGAGTTGGCTCGGTTTTTCAAAATGCAGTATATAGTTGAACGTCTTGAGAAACATCCAGAAAAATTTAACTCTTTTGTATTTGACGGCTGTTCGCTGATTCCGGATAGGCTATTATATATTTGCAGGGGATTAAAATGGAAAGACGTTGTATACAAAGCATGCCTTCTGCATGACATTCAGTTTGGATATGGTCAGATAGGCAATACAAAAGAAGAAGCTATGGCTAATGCTGCTTTTTTTAATAATTTAATAGATGCGGGTAT
>Ga0180732_1000552_pt1 | contig 30763 bp, 26 predicted proteins | sample KR11_01MetaG_FD_148674 | JGI IMG/M metagenome (GOLD analysis project Ga0180732, IMG submission 148674) | Groundwater microbial communities from the Olkiluoto Island deep subsurface site, Finland - KR11_0.1 MetaG | ecosystem: Environmental > Aquatic > Deep subsurface > Groundwater | place... | reverse complement strand
TTCCAAGAATTATAGAAAAATGGAAGCATGGGGTTTTGAAGTGAAGCGTTTATTTTCTTTAAAAAATCATTGGATAATTTATATTCTTGTATTTTTAATTACCTCCGTCCCTATTTTTGGAGCCGGAGAGACGGCGCTTAATTTTTTGAGGATAGGAACTTCTGCTCGCGGCGCCGCGCTTGCCGATTCTCTCGCCGCTGATTATTCTGATTCTTCGGCGGTGGAATATAATCCCGCAGCTCTTTTGAATCTCACAGGCCGTGAGATTCAGCTGATGCATATAAACCTTTATGCCGATATAGATTATGAATCGCTTATTTATGTTGAGCAGTTTGATAAATTTAATCTTGCGCTTTCACTGAACTATCTTCATACAAACGCTCTCCGCACGGTGATAGATACTTCTGATCCATACGGTTATAAAAATATTGGTAAATTCGTTTTTCAGGATAGATGTTTTGCCGCCACATTTACCCCCCGAAAAGGGATATGGGGAGGGCGGGTGAAATATATAGAGGAACGAATAGAGGATGAGAAAGCAGGCGCTCCCGCTGCCGATTTCGGATTTTTAGTTCCGGGCAAATTATCTTACGGGGCGGCGCTATGCAATATGGGGCCCGAAATCAAATTTATAGATGTTAAAGAAAAATTACCTCAGACACTGCAGATGGCTGTGAAGCTTAATTTAAAATACATATCCCTTTACTCGGCAGGAAATTTTTATATTGACAGAAAAACTTCTGGTGCTTGCGCTATGGAGGCGAATATTATAAATGTTGTATTTCTGCGGGCGGGATATAAGTATATACCAGAGGATAACGGTGAATTCCCCGGATTTACATTCGGTATCGGAATTAAGATAAGGGAAATAGGTTTTGATTATGCGTTTATTCCCTTCGGGGAATTTGGCGATACTCAAAGATTTTCGCTACAGATTAAATGGGGAAAAAGAAAAGGGGATGGAGGTAATTAAATTGCCAAATATTCCAAAAATTATAGAAAAATGGAATAAAAGTTTTAAAATAAAGCGCTTATTTTATTTCAAAAAACCTTGGATAATTTGTATTTTTATATTTTTAATTACCTCCGTTCCTATTTTTACTTTTTTTATTCCCACGCCGGCCGGCGCAGTCTGGTACAGTGGTAGTAGGTCAACAGGATTAGGGGCAACAGATGAAAAAGTTACGTGCAGTTTTGCTTATGAAGACACAATTTATGCAGGTGATGAGAAGGGAAGTATTTATATAGTCTCTTGGTCAACTGCTGTAAAATTTGCTGAAATCGTCAAAGAAGAGGTAAAAGATATAATCTTTGAAGACGACATAATTTATGCCGTTAATAAAAAACTCTGGAGGGTTGATCCCGCAAGCGGTTTTTCGGTAGAGATTATTACAAACAGTTGTTCTTTCTTGTCGTTTATTAAAAAAGACGATGTCTTCTATCTTTCTGATGATTACGGCTATTTGTGGGAATTTAATCAGGGAACCGGGGCAAAAGAGCGAATAGGCCGCGCCGGTCTCGGAATCACAGATATTGTTTATTACGATGACGCAATTTTTGCGGTTAGCAAGGATAAATGCCTTTACAGATTTTATAAAAGCGGCGCAGTGTGGAACAAAGAAAAAATATACAATACCGGCACAAAATTATACAGTATAATAAAATCAAATTTTTCGGGAGAGGATAGACTTTATATCGGCGGCGAGGATTCAAGATTATGGGAGATTTATTACAAAAACGGATGGAAAATATTTCCCATAGACTATACTTTAGGAAAAATAAACGGAATCATCTCAGCAGATGTAAGGGGTAACGAAGCCCTGTATGTCTATACAGATGACGGTTCATGGTTTGAGTTCTCGAATTCAACAAGCGGATATAAGAAAGAAAATATTTGGAAATTTAGTAATGCTGTAAATTCAGCGATTTTTTGCTGGGATGTTTTGAATTCTTTTTTGGACAATAAATTTTTTAAATTTCTTTCTTACCTGGCCGTTCCTCCCGCTGGCGAAGGGTTCAAACACCAGCCGTCAGGAGAATTGAGTATAGCAAATTCCACAACGTCCTACAGAAACCCGTTGTTCCCGAAAAAAGATGAAGAGATTATTTTTTATTTTACGGATTTGGATAAAGCGCAAGACCTCTCGCCGCAGCTTTACTGGAAAGCAGAAAGTTCATCAACCTGGCAGACGAAAATGTTTTCCTATGTCGAAACGGGTGCGGATTATTCGGTTTACGGTTCGAGCCTGACTTTGAATTTATCGACGGGAACGGTTATTGAATATTTTATAAGTTCGAAAGCAGAGTCAAAAGATGTTTATATTTCCAGACCCTACGAGCATAATTTATCAAACAACTCAAATTATTGTTTTGGTTCTTCTTCTTCGTCAGCGTCGTCAAATCCGTTCACATTCATACTTGCCGGCACGGGCAACTGCTTCCATTCGCCATACGAAGAAGTTCCCTCTCTTTTTAGTTCAATGAGAATTCCTTTATATCTGCAGAAAGGTGGAAATGTTAAATTTTTCGTAGGGAATTTGTCGTATTACAATACAGAATACGGTATTGAAAATTATGGAGATATGACTGGCGGGAAAATTCATTACAAGGAAAATGGTATATGGAAAGAAAAAGGCCTTTCGTGGTTTAAAGATATTAACTGGTACGAAACCGCTGAGTTTAAACTGGAAGAACATATGTACACAATTAAATACTGGACGGTGGACATAACTCCCGATACAGAAATCCTTTATTACTTTTCGGTTACTTATGACGACCACAACACAACCTACGTTTGCGGTGATGATAATATTTCACACACGAGTGGAAGCGAAACCGCGGCGAAGGCTCTGCCGTTTACACTGTCTTTTTCTACCGCGTCGTTTAACATAAATCTTTCGAGTATTCCGGAGCTGCCTTTGAACCTTAAAATTTATGAGGCGGGTTCTTATAGGATGGCGTATGAAAGCGAAATAAGTTCTTTTGCAAGAGTTTCGCTTCCTGCGGGAAATTATGACCTTATAATAAACGGCGGCGATTACGAAACGATTTATGACAATATTACTTTCCCCTCATCTCCCGAAATTTACACACCGGTGTTATCTAAAACGCCGCATTCATTTACGCTTTCAGGGAACTGCGAAGCGGATTTTTCAGCCAATGAAAAAATAGCGGCGGATTCGCAGAGCGATTCCAAATGGGGGATAACAAACGAAATTTACGATTTGTGGACAACCTATGACAGCGAAAATATTTATATCGGATTGAAAGGTATTCTCGGAGGTAATTCTATCGTCCTTTATCTTGATTGCGGGGATTATTTGGGTTCTATAAAAGATGCTTCGGGTTTGCCATGGTCGCAGGCCAGGAATCATAAATTCCCTGACGGCTTTAGGCCGGATTTTCAGTTTACATTTTGGGATTTTGCAGAGGGGTCTTTTTACAGAATAACTTCCTCAACGACTCTGGATGATGTTACATCGCAGGTTTCTCAGGCGGTTAAAGGAGGCGGCAGCGGCGAGACAGGTTCTATTGAAATTAAAATACCTTTTTCCGTAATTTACGACGGGATAACAGGCAGCGGTATTCCCGGCGGAGCGGAAATAAAACTTCTCGTCGCGGTGACGGGCGGGGACGGGACCTCGGCGAAAGACGCTGTGCCCGACCAGAGTTCATCCTTCGGAGGCACTTTTGACGAGTTCACTTTTGATAAATATTTTGTTATTCCGCTGGATTCTGACGGCGGCGGTGTCCCGGATACGGGCAGGTATATCTCGGATATAGCTTATTCAACTGCCGGAGTGTTGTCTTCACAGCAAGCGGCATCTTCCCTAAGTTTGAGGTATACGAATTTTAACGCCGCGGAATATTTTTATCAGGAGAGGGATATGCCGCTCAGCATTTACAGTGTTGATGCCGACAGCGCCGTCTTAAAATGGAAAAATTCCGCCGCAAGTGTTTATTCCGCCGCTTATCCGGTCTTATCAGCGTCAACTTTCACATTTACTGTGTCCGCAGAGTATGTTTTGGGCGGCATTGACTATTACTTTGTTCTGTACAGCGGAACAGTGACTCAAAATACCGATGTTTACAGCATCTCCGTTGATCCGGATATAACTTTGACGCCGGGGAGCAAAACCTATTCAACAGGTGATTCCCAAATTGTTTTTAAGACCCCGCTGGGAGAAAGTGTAAGACTGCTATTTCTTGATCCGGAGTCTCTGATTACGGATAATATCGTCCCTTCTAATTCTGAAATGATTTCAACCGCCGGCATTCGTCTACCGCTGGAACTTTATGAAATAACAGGGAGTATCCCTCCTGCTGCTGTAACACTGTGCTATTTCAATGAAATAGACGAGATCAACTATGCCGCTTATTTTTACGATGGGACCAATTGGGTTTATAAACCGGCTTCTCTGGATACAGCGGGGAATAAAATAACGTTCAATTTGAACCAGCAGGGAAAGATAGGGATTTTTAGGATAACATCCTCTGCTTTGCCTTCGGGTAAAAACATTTCCTCTATCAGTAAGCCTGTATTCAATCCGGGAATGGGAGAAAAGATAGAGTTCAATTTTATTCAGAATCCTTCGTCGATTAATATAGAAATATTCGATATGAACGGACGGAAAATAAAGCAACTCTCGGGCGAGTCCGGCTGGGACGGGCGAGACAGGAACAATAATGTTGTTCCTACAGGGGCGTATTTATACCACCTGAAAACGGATACAGATGATTTTTGGGGCATGCTTGGAATATGGAAATAAAAAAAAGGGGGACGGAGGAAAGTGAGTTGCCAACAATTCTAAGTTTTAGAACCAAATCAAGCTTGTTTATAACGGCAATTCCTTGGATAGCCGGTATTTTTATATATTCACTTTCCTCCGTCCCCCTTTTTGCGTATTACAGTTTTATGGATTTGAAGACCAAAAGTCTCGCCGGATCTCAAGTTTCATCTGTATATTCCAATCCCGCATTGATATGCGATGAGGAGAGCTCGTCGCTGTATATGGAATATAGTGATTTGTTTTACGGCTTGAATGAGCTTGATACCGGGATTCCGGGTTATTATCCTCCCGGCGCGGAGAAGATTGATGTGGCGGCTATTTTTCCTTATAGGAATTATGGTATGGGAATCACTCATAACGAGCTTGCCACCGCCATACACAAGGAATCAAAAACCTCTTTTTTGCTGTCAAGGAATCTCAATGATCTGATAATCAGAAAATTTGAGGAAAGGATAGATATCGCCGCGGCTTTCAATATATATTCAATGGAGTTCACTCATTTTCCATATGAGAATTATTCAAACGCGGCAACAACATTTTCCTGGGATTTTTTTATGAGGGCCAAGTTCAGCGACGGTTTTGAATACGGCCTTGCGTTTAAAAACCTGGGCAATACGGATATAGGTTTTAAGGAAGAAGACCCGCTGCCCCGGGAATTTAATTTTTCTGCCGCGAAAAACTTCTCGAATCTAAAACTCATTTTTTCCTATCAGGACTGTCTGCAGATGCCGGATTACGGCCTGGGAGCTGAATATAAAATCAGAGGTTTGAATATTATGACGGGAATAAACTCAAACTATTTTTCCGTAGCTGTGGCGATGGATGTGAAAGAGCGGATAGAATTCTCATTGGGTGTCTCTATGCCTTTTATCGGTGACATCGCGTTTCAGCCGAATCTTGCGCTCAGGTATTATTTCAGTAAGGTAAGCGCGCAGGATGACAGGCTCATGAAAATCAAAATGTATTACAATAAAGCTCAGGAGGCTTATGTCAATAAGCGGTTTGATGAAGCGGTTGAAAATTGGGAGCAGGTACTTAAACTGGAGCCCTCTCATTATCTTTCAAAGCAGAATATAATTAAAGCCGTGACCGCATCAAAAAAGCATTATTTCAGCCTGGCCGCCGACGAGTATAAGAAAGGGAATTATGAAAAAGCAATAGAGATGTGGGAGAAGGTTATTGAGATAGATCCCGCCCATGAACTATCAAAAGTTAAAATAGAAAAGTCGCGGAAAATGCTTGAAGACGGCGTTATTCCGGCTCCGGCCAAAGAATTGGATGAGAGAGCCAAAAAACAAAATCTTTTTAATCAGGCTACCACGGAGTACCTCAAGGGTAATTACGGGAAAGCGATAGAGCTGTGGCGCGCTGTTCTTGAGATCGACCCCGGACACAATCTTTCAAAAATAAAAATCAGATCCGCGGAAGATAAATTAAAAAATATGGATGGCGGATCAGGGGAGAATGGGAATGGTCAGTAAATTGAATACTGTGTTCGGGAAAAGAATACTGAGTTTATGTTTTTTTTCATCTTTCCTTCTCCATCTTTTATTTTTAATAACGCCCGAGGCGGCCTGCGAACCATATCACAAAATTACGATAGACGGCAATCTTGGCGATTGGTCGGCCGGCGAAAAAATAGTGAATGATTCCGGCGACGGCAATGTTATGGACAAAATTGACGGCCTTTATGTTACCTGGGATGCTGATAACCTGTATATAGGCGTCAATTACAAAATTGACGGTTACGGTATGATGCTGTATCTTGATACCGATTATGGCTCGTCGGCGGGTTTTGACGATTTGACAAAGATAGACACCTGGGATAAGGACGCAAAATTTTCCGCCGCAGGTTTTAAACCGGATTTTATGTACGGTTCGTGGGACGGCGACGGCGGCAATTTCTATAAAATAACAAGTTCCGTTACCGCGTCCTGGATTTCGGCGGCCTGCGCTACCGATTTCAGCGCCGATGTTCCGGGAACGGAAATAGCAATAGGCTGGGACAGTCTTTTCCCTTCGGGGTTTACCGCAGGGACGCGCCTTGCTGTTTTTGCCAGTCTCTGTGACGGGTCTTCTCTCGCCATTGACGGGGTTCCCAGCAATATTTCGGCAGCCCTGCCGGAGGTAGACACCTGTACGGTAGTAAGCTGTGATACCGACAGCAACGGAGTGCCGGATAGATTGAGTTCTTCGAATTTCAGTATTTCTTCTGTAAGAATGCCTAAGATATTTTCGCCCAATTCCGACGGTATGAACGATAATCTGGATATAATCGTTTCGCTTAGTCAAAGCGCGGATGTGTATATCAAAGCGTACAGTATTGAAGGGAAGAAAGTGTGGCAGGGCACAAGCCGCCTATCGGAAGCAGGTGAGCTGACGATGACATGGAACGGCAGGGATTTTTCCAACAGCATGCTTAAAAACGGGATATATATCATGAATATACGGGCGGCTAACTCTTCGGGGGAAGAAGTTTATGAAAACAAAGCGGTGGCGATAGTTAAGTAATGTGGAAATGTAATAAAATGGAAACAAGGAAAAAAAGTTCATTGTTGTCTTGTTGCTTTATTGCTTTATTACTTTGTTATTTTGTTTCTTCGTCTTACGCCGCTTTCGAAATGCATCCCGCATCAGCCCGGCTGCCGGGCCGAGGAGGATGGTCAATCGCCGATGACAGCTTATCCAGTCTGGATAATTGCGCGGTTACTTCTGACAAATTTAACTGGGAAGCGGGGAAGGGTAATTTTTACGGGATAAGCGAACTGAATACGGGTTTCCTGTCTCTGCAGATACCGTCTAAAACCAACAGTATGAATTTTATATATTCCACGCTGAAATTTTCTTCAGTTTATCAGGAGAGTATTTATTCCTTTGCTCTGGCCCGCCCTATGACAAAAAACCTGAACGCGGGTTTGAGGCTTACCGCTTACCAGATTGATGTCGCAAATTTTGAAGAAGGGGTAAATCCGCGTACGATGTATTCTGATTATGATTTTTCGCTGCTCCGCAAAGGGGAATATTTTAATTTCGGGGTGTCTTTCCAGGCACTGTCTTCAAAGAGCGTGAGATTGAAGCGCGTGGAAGAGAGCAATGCCGCGAGTATTTGCTACGGCATCATGGTCAAGCCTGTAAAAGGCGCTGTTCTGGGGCTTGATTATGAATTCGGCCAGCCTCTTAAAGCCGGCCTGGAAGTTGAGGTGGCCGATGCCCTGAAATGCGCTATCGGGGTGCGGAAAAATATGTTTACTCTCGGATTTTCGCTGAGGCTGCCGGGGTTCCGGCTTAATTTTTCAGCGCTTCTGCACAATGATATGGGGGAGACTTATTTTATATCCGTGAGCGGAAATTAAAATGATATGAAAATAAATAATATGAAAACACGGCAAAAACAAAGTAATATGCCTGCCCCGACCGAAGCGTCGGGGGAAACAAAGAAGCAAAAGAGTTCTTTGTTGCCCTGTTGCTTTATTACTTCACTATGTTCTCTCCGCGTTATTTTTTTATGCATTGTTGCTTTATTCCCGTGCTATCTTGTCACTTTTTCGGAGGCATATTATATGGGCGGGTATTACGAGGCTTACTACGAAAGCCTCAGGGACGGGGAATACAAGTTTAATCTTTCACAGCCAAAACATTATCTGCAGATGAACCTTTGGGCGGATCCACTGCCGTATTCCGGAATTTATGCTCAGTTTTCAGCTTCAACATGGGATAACTCCGCCCTCGTAAAATTTGACAGAGGCTATGCCGAAAAGTCTTTTTTCGAGAAGACAAAACTGATGCTGCTTTACAAGGAAGAAAGACACTGGGTATCTTCCCCGTTGCTTTATCTGGTAGATACAGGAAAAATACAGAGAAACGCCCGGGGAATAAGAGCCGAAATGTGGAATCTTGGCGGTTTCGCCGGTCAGCTGATTGTATCTAAAGACGCCTCCGAAAAAGATTATGAATGGTACGGAAGCTATTTTGACAGTGATGGCAATTCACTTGTAGGAAGGCTGGATTATACATACCGGATACTGAAAATAGGCTCTAATTTTATACAGAGAAACAAGCAATATAAAATAAGCAATTCCGACGGGGTATTTTTGAGTAACCCGAAATATACAAATACACTGAATTCCGGCGACTTAACTTTGTATTTCAGTAAATTTACATTTCTTACAGAGGCGGCGCGCAGTGATTCGGACTGGCACGATACTTCGAAAGAAAACACTGCCTTGCAGACAGAATTGCGGGATTTTAATTTAGGTCCGCTGGGGCTTAATGTGTCATATTTTGATTATGGCAGAAATTTTCATGCGAAGAGTTCAAAAAAATTTTCAGGATATGACGGCAATGCGGAATTCGGCAGGAAAGGGTTTAGGGGCGAATGCCTTTTTCTTGTCCCGAAAAAAGCGGTAAATCTGACTTACAAATATTCTTACTATGATGCGGAAGATATAGCCGTATCTAATAATCCTGATTTGAGAGAGGATTATAATGTTGTTTATTCCGGCATCAAGGAAAAAAATTTCTGGAGTTTCTCAGAACTTTACATAAGGATGATGGGCGGAATAAATATAAGAATGGGGTTTGAAACGCTTGCGGGTTCTGAAGATAAGAGGAATATGATATTTATGATTGACGGGGAAACCCAGCTTCAGTATTGCGCGTTGATTGCTAAAGTCGTTGATATAGGCGGTGAAACTTATCCGGGGCAGAAAATTGTGCTGGCTGCGGAACAGAAAATTAATATAAGCGATAATGTTCAGGTCTTTATGCGTTTGGCCGATGTCCGAACAGACGCGCTTTCATGGCAGAGCGGTTTTTTTCAGCTTAAATATTTTATAGGTTATGATTTTGAGATGTATCTGGAATGCGGGGAGTCATGGTATACGGAATCGCTGTATTCCAGTACAGCATTTTCGGATAATATGGGATTGGATTTTGAGAAAGTTGTGAAGTTCACGATGAAAATGAACTTTTAAAAAAAAGGGGACGGAGGAAAGTAATTTTCCAAAAATGCTAATAATTATAATTAAGGCGAAACCACGAAGCAAGGAGATATCTGCCGGTAGGTGAGGAGGAAAGTAAATGCCCAGGAAATCAAGATTTTTAATAGATGATGGAGTTTATCATGTTTTGTCGAGAGGGCATAATAGGCGAAAAGTATTCCACGATGAAAATGATTTCTGCAAATATATGGAAATTTTACGATTAGAAAAAATGAAACATAAACTGAAGATATACAACTATTCACTTATGGGAAATCACGTCCATATGATTATTATGTCCCCGCATGGAGCAGATTTGAGTAACGGAATGAAAAACCTAAACCAGACTTATGCGCAGTATTACAGGAAAAAATATGGCGGAATTGGATATATCTGGCAGGATAGATTTAAAAGTTTTATTATTCAAAACGGGGTGTATTTACTTACGTGTGGAAGGTATATTGAGGTGAATGCGGTAAAAGCCGGGATAGTGGACGATCCTCAGGACTATAAATGGTCGAGTTATAGATTTTATGCTTTTGGAGAGAGAAATCCTTTGCTGGATTTTAATCCGGAATATCTCGCTTTGGCTGATGATTTCGAAGGCAGAAAAAGTGAGTATATCAAATTTGTAAAAGATGGCATTAAGGATAGACGAAGTTTGCTCAGATATTTTAAGATCGGGGCGTATGGTGATGAGGATTTTATTAAGAATATGAAGCAAAAGGGATTAAAACAAGTTGATTGGAGGATAGGTCGTCCGAAAAAATGAGCAAAACTATAACTGGAATTTTGCGAATTATAGGAAAATCACTTTCCACCGTCCCCTTTTTGGTTTTGGCTGTTTTTGGGGAAGAGTATGAAATTAGATATTATGCTCCGGCGGCGGAAAAAGTAATGATTGCCGGAGAGTTTAACGGGTGGAATCCTGAAGAATTCCAGATGGAAAAAATCAGCGACGGATATTTTAGTAAAAAGCTTGAACTTGAACCGGGTGTTCATGAATACAAAGTGATAATAGACGGCGAGTGGCTTGAAGGAGGCAACCTCAAATATGATACTGTCTCGCGCAAAACAATCATCATTTCAAATTTTGCATGGTCTCCGAAAATATTCTGGAAAGGTAAATTTCTTGTGAATGTATCATCTTCCGGCGCGGAAAGTTATAATTCATTTCAGGGCAATATAACGCTCAATAATAAGGTTTCCGGAATGTTCATCCTGAATTATAAGGGCCAGAATGACCGTTTGACCGCAACGGCGGAAAAGTTATCCATCGTCTACAGCGAAGGCATTTTTAAACTTAATTCGTTTTATAATCTGCGTGTTTTTCAATCGCCGGATCCAATGAAAATGCTTAAAAGAGATTCCATTCCACTCAGGCAGAGGGAGATTGTTTTTTATGATGGAACGAATCCGGCAGAAGATTATGGTCTCGGCGCACAGGGGATTTTAGCGGGGATTGAGAGTGGGGAAACAGGCAGCGCTAACATATTGATAAGTGATGATTATGACAGCGAGGAAGATATTGTTTTCGCCCGCACTGCCATTAAAGGGTTGAATGCTCAGTATTTTTCAAAAAAGGGAATTAAATTTCCTTTTGCGAGTGATTGGAATTGGTTTCCGGATCCCGAACAGCCGCCTACCTGGCAGGGGAATCAGAGTGTTCAGCCCTGGTATAAAGGTTTTAATGAAGAAAACGCATTTTCTCTTGATACGGCGCTGAACCGGGGGCGGGCGGATTATTTCTGCCAGTATATGATAGAGAATAAAATGCTGCACAGCACTCACTGGAATGAGGGTGGTTCGGGCTATGCCGCGCTTGATAAGCGGTGGAGATTCTATGAATCGGGCAAATATATGGCGGGAGTAAAATATAAAGGCCCCTTAACGGCGCAGTGTTCTTACAGCAGTGAGCGCGGAAAATTCTCGGAATTCTGGAATTACAAGACAAAGTCAGACGAATATTGTTTTCTCGCGAGATGGGATTTTGGACAGGCATATATAGGCGCTAAAGCGCTGACAATTAAAAACAGTATCCCTGCGGATTTTGATGTGTATGAAACCTTTGATCCTTACCGGATAAATTATTATTACGGTAAATCAAAAAGCTACAGTGAATGGAAGGAATACTGGGCCATCGGGAATTTCCAAGGGCAGAGTTATACCCTCAAATTTGTCGGCAAAATGTACCCTGAGGAAAAGATAAAAGAAGCGGTTATAACCGCTGAAAAGAATATCTCCATTTTCGTCTTTAAATTTTCACCGCAGTATTTTTCAGACGGAGTGAAAGATTATTTGTGCAGTTCTGTATCTATGGGGATCAAAAAAGGCGGTTTTACGCTTGAAGCCGGAGCGGGGATGTCGCCCGGCGATTTTGCGTTGATAGATGAGAGTGATAGAAGGGAAGATTTTTTGTATAATGAATCCGGATGGGATTCAGGTTATGAGTTTCTTAAAAAACGGGAGAAAATATGGCTAAGAGCTGTTTTAAGTTTCTGACGGTCATTCTTATTTTTTCATCTTGCAGTTTGACATGGGTCAAAGAAAGGATTCCTCCTCCCTCCCTTCAGGCGGACGGTAAAGTTCTTTTCCGTCTTGACGCGCCGTCGGCCAAAACCGTTTTTGTCGCGGGAGACTTCAACGGCTGGGAATATAATGTTTCGGGACAACGGGCTATCGCTCTTAAGAAAAATAAATACGGTGGGTGGGAAGCTCTTGCCGATATTCCCTCGGGGAGATATACATATAAGTATGTGCTTGATTCCTACACGTGGATTCTTGACCCGCACAACCCTCTTACCGTTGATGATGGCACGGGCAATGTTAATTCGCTTTTAATTGTGAAGTGAATGTTGTACAATGCCGACAGGCTACAGTGTCTTTTTGTCGTTTGTTTTGAGTTTGATGGGGGATAAAATGAAATCCAAATTGTCTTTTGCCTGCGTGTTCCTTTTGCTTGCCGCCTGCGCTCCTCTTCCGAAAGATGCTGTTTTATCTCAGGGGGGAGGGAATCCGGTCATTACCGCAAACGGGGTGAAATTTGTTTATAGCGGAACGGCGAATAAAGTTGTTATCGCGGGAAGTTTTAACAACTGGTCGCAGGACGCCAATCCCCTCTCAAAAAAGGGGAAGGACGGTTGGGAGACGGTCTTGAAGTTGCCTGCCGGTTCACATCAGTACAAGTTTGTTGTCGACGGAAACTGGATGGCTGATCCCGCCAATCCCAATACGGCTGACGATGGCGTCGGCGGTGTAAATTCCGTCGTTGCTGTCAGCGGCGCGGTTTCTTCCGAAGCGGCGAAGTCTGTTTCCGCCGCTCAGGCCCCTAAGCAGGTTAAGGGCGGAATTCTTTTTACATGCTCCGCGTCTGGCGCTAATAAAGTTGTTGTCGCGGGAAGTTTCAATAACTGGTCGCAGGACGCTAATCCCATGAGCAAAAATTCCGCGGGCATATGGTCGGTGATTGTGCCTTTGGGTTCCGGCTCGCATCAGTATAAGTTCGTTGTCGACGGAAACTGGGTGACGGATCCCGCCAACTCAAATACAGCCGACGACGGGGTTGGTGGCGTAAATTCCGTCGTTGCTGTCAGCGGCGCGGTTTCTTCCGAAGCGGCGAAGTCTGTTTCCGCCGCTCAGGCCCCTAAGCAGGTTAAGGGCGGGACTCTTTTTACATGTTCCGCGCCAGGCGCTAATAAAGTTGTTGTCGCGGGAAGTTTCAATAACTGGTCGCAGGACGCCAATCGCATGAGCAAAAATTCCGCGGGCATATGGTCGGTGATTGTGCCATTGGGTTCCGGCTCATATCAGTATAAGTTTGTTGTTGACGGCAATTGGATAACAGATCCTTCCAATCCCGCTTCGTCGGACGATGGCCTCGGCGGTAGTAATTCTGTTATAACCCTGCCGTGACGGATCAGAAATTAAAACGCCAAAAGAAAGTAAACAGCAAAGGGAGGCTTAACTGTGGCTGAAGTTGTCTTAAAAAATATCGCGAAGATTTATGAAGGTGATGTCGTGGGATGCAAGGATATTAACCTGCATATAAAGGATAAGGAATTTTGCGTTCTTGTGGGGCCTTCCGGATGCGGAAAATCCACGACACTGAGACTGATAGCCGGACTTGAAGAAATCACCGCCGGCGAATTATCCATTGGCGACCGGATAGTGAATGATGTTCATCCGAAGGAAAGAGATATAGCGATGGTGTTTCAGAATTACGCTCTTTATCCTCATATGAAAGTGTGGGACAATCTCGCTTTTGGTCTGAAGCTGAGAAAATATCCGGCGGATGAGATAAAAAAAAGGGTGACCGAAGCGGCGAGGATTCTGGAAATAGAACATCTGCTTGACCGTAGGCCCAAAGCTTTGAGCGGAGGGCAGAGGCAGCGCGTGGCGCTGGGCCGGGCGATAGTCAGAAAACCGAAAGTTTTTCTTTTTGACGAGCCTCTCTCGAATCTTGACGCTAAACTCAGGGTGCAGATGCGCGTTGAAATTAAAAAACTGCATGCGAAACTTCAGATAACCTCAATTTATGTCACGCATGATCAGGTTGAGGCCATGACGATGGGAGACAGAATTGTCGTGATGAAAGACGGTTATATTCAGCAGGTTGACGATCCCATGAAACTTTACGAACAGCCCGTTTCAAAATTTGTGGCCGGTTTTATAGGCTCACCTCCGATAAATTTAATAAAAGTAAAAATTTCCCGCGATGGCGAAAGATTTTTAATAAGCGAAGCCGCCGCCGGCGGGTTTAAGCTGAAATACACCCCTAAGGGAAGGGATTTTCTCGCGGCGTTTTCCGGTAAGAATTTAATTATGGGCATCCGTCCGGAGAATATAATAGACAGGATTTACGCGGGCGTAAAAGAGGCGGAAAATACCGTGCCTGTCGTCGTGGAAGCGGAAGAGCCAATGGGAAGCGAAAATTATGTTCATCTCAAAACCGCGGGAGGAGCGGAAGTTGTGATGAAAACAGAAGGTTCAAACAGGGTGAAACCCGGAGACAGGCTTGAATTGATTTTCAACGCTGAAAAGATACATTTTTTCCACCCCGGTACGGAGAAGAGAATAAATGAAAATTAACAGCAGAAAAACCCACGACAATCTTACCGCATATCTGTTTCTTGCGCCTTTTCTTGTGGTTTTCTTTGTGTTTCTCGCGTATCCCGTCGTATATTCACTGGTGCTGAGCCTGCATAAGGTGAGCTGGACAACAAATCTGTATAATGTTTTTTCGGACATGAAGTATGTCGGGGTTGAAAATTACATAAAACTTTTGCATGATTCAAAGTTCTGGTGGTCGCTGATTGTGACGGGTTATTACGCCGTACTGACGATCCCGATGACTGTGTTCCTGGGGTTGATACTGGCGATACTGCTTAATAATAAACTTCCGGGAGTTTCTCTTTTCAGGAGCGCTTATTTTCTTCCCAGCGTTCTGGATATCCTGGTTGTGGGCATTATCTGGACACTCATATACAGCCCGCATTTCGGTATTCTTCCGAAAATTCTGGATTCCATGGGCTTCCGGGCTTTTATAGACAAAGGTATTTTGGCAAATCCGCGGACAGCTTTACCCGGAGTGGCGATTGCGATGGTTCTAAGGGGCGCGGGTTTCGGCATGATACTGTTTCTTTCAGCCATACAGAATATTCCTGTTTCGGTTTATGAGGCGGCGGATATAGACGGAGCCAACGCATGGCAGAAACTCATTTTTATAACAATTCCCCTGGTTAAGCCCATAATACTTTTTCTTGTTATTATGGGAACGATAGGTTCGCTGAACGCCTTTACGGAGATATATTCAATGACTCAGGGCGGGCCATACGTTGTGGAATTTATGGGAGGTATTCAGGGCGCTACCAAGGTTTCAGGCTATTATCTGTTCGAAAAATGGGAAACGATGAACTATGGTTACGCCGCCGCGGTGAGTTATATCCTTTTGGTTATAACATTGGGAATCTCGCTTGTCAATGCGAAAGTAATGAGGAAAAAACACTAATGGATGTAGCAAAAATTAGAGAAAAATTGAACAAAACTCTGCTGATGATGGCTTTGATTCTGGGCGCTTTGCTGATGCTGTTTCCTTTTTTTTGGATGCTTTTTGTCGCTGTCAAAGCGGAAGGGCACGGGTTTAAACTGGATTTTGTTTTTGCCCAGCCGCTGTTTAAGAATTTTACGGCGGTGTGGACTAACGAGTCCTTTCCTTTCTCAAGGTTTTTTATAAATTCCCTTTTTGTGGCCACATCAGGGTCGTTAATGACGGCTCTTTTTTGTTCAATGGGGGCATATGTCTTCGCGAAAAAAAATTTTATTTTTAAAGAAACTCTTTTTTGGATGTTACTGTCAACCCTCATGATTCCCGGTATGATGTACATGGTGCCGCAGTTTGCCATAGTTACAAAACTCGGCTGGATCAATACCTACAGGGGGATGATTATTCCCCATGTGGCGAACATCTTCGGCCTTTTTCTGCTGAGGCAGCATATGGAAACAATTCCCGACGCGCTGATTTCTTCGGCGGAGATTGACGGCGCAAGCGAATGGCAGATTTTTAAAAATATTATTGTTCCCCTGTCCATGCCAGTCATAACCACGGTTTTTCTTTTATCATTTCTTTTTCAGTGGACAAATTTTCTCTGGCAGCTTGTTGTCAATACGCCCGACAGCCTTAAACTGACATTGCCTGTGGGGCTGGCTCTTTTCCGAGGGCAGTATGCCACTCAATGGACATTGCTAATGGCGGCTTCCGCTTTTTCCATAATACCGATTGCCGTGCTTTTTCTGGCGCTTCAGAGATTTTTTATAGAAGGCCTGACGGCGGGGGCGGTGAAAGAATGAGTAAAATAACACGTTACTTTATTACTCTGTTGTTTTGCTTTGCGTTAAACTCCTGCGGCCGGCCCGGGGAGGATAAGCCCGACGGCATAAAGGAAGTTGTCCTCTGGGAAACCTATAACAACGAAGAACATAAAGAGATTGAAATTATAGCGAGGGAATTTGAGAAAGCCAATCCGGGAACGCGGATAAATATTCAGAGAGTGCCGTGGGGAGGCCATGAGTCCAAGCTTATGACGTCAATGATAACGAATACGGCGCCGGATATGGCGCGTGTGGATGTCGCTTTTCTGCCGCGCCTGGTGAAATCCGCTTCTGTCCTGGAACTGACTCGATACGGAGAAATAAACACGGAAGATTATGTGAAGGCCGCGATAGACTCAAATGTGTGGATAGAAGACGGCGTTAAAAAAATTTACGGGCTGCCTGATCAGACAACGGGAGCGGCTCTCTTTTATAACAAAAAAATGTTCCGAGAGAGCGGTATTAAATCTCCGCCCGGGACATGGGATGATTTTCTTGCCGCGGCAAAGCTGCTGACAAAAGATAAAAACGGCGACGGGCGTTCCGATCAATTTGGATTTGCCATGGATAAGGAGCTGTGGTGGACATTTCCGTTTTTTAATACATATGGGGCAAAGTTTCTTTCGGATGACGAAAAAAGATGCGCTCTTAATTCTGAAGCCGGAATCAGGGCGCTTCAGTTTAAGGTTGATCTTTATCAGAAACATAAGGTTGAGGCCGGCGCCTGGCAGAGCGGAGCGATCGCGCCGGATACCGGCTTTATTAACGAAATGTACGCGATGATTTTAACAGGGCCGTGGAATATAAAGAGATTCCGGGATGCGGGACTGGATTTCGGAATCGCTCTTGTTCCCCGGGGGCCTGCCGGCACTTCAACAAATGTCGGCGGTTCTAATATGGTTGTTCTTCAAAAAGCCCGTCATCCCGAACTTTGCTTTAAATTTCTGAAGTATCTGACTTCCGCCCAGGTGCAGGCAAAATGGGCGTCCGATCTGGGCCAGATTCCGGTTAATATCAAGGCCGCGGAATACATGGATCTTTCAAAATATCCGGATATAGAAATATTTTTTCAACAGATGAAAACGGCCGTTGCCCGTCCTAAAGTTGTTTCTTATGCCACTCTCGCAAATACTGTCAATCCTTATTTGTACGCGGCTCTCGCAGGCAAGAAAACAGTCAAAGAGACGCTGGATATAATTGCTAAGAAAATAGAAGAAGAAGTCCTTATTGAAAAATAAAGGGGACGGAGGTAATTTAATCGCTAATAATTCAAAAATTCCAATAAAAAAAGGTGGTTATTTTATGATATTTTTAAAGAAAAAAATTAGTATAGTTGGCATTATTGTATTTTTACTTTCCTCCGTCCCCTTTATTTTTGCGGACGGTTACCCGCCGCCGGCATCCGGTTTTCAGGGAGAAGAAATATCAATAAGGGTTTTCATGGACGGGGTGAAGAATATATCTTCTTCCTTCCGCGGTTTTTCTTATGAGGGCAGTGATTCTTTTACGCTCAAGCTGCCTGAAAAAGAGGGACTTGAGATTATAGGCCTTGAAATAACTTCATCGAAAGATGATAAATTTAATATTAGCGTTCCGGTGGAGGTTAAGAAGAATTCAGTTAGGCGCTTCAGCTATGCTCCGGAAAAAGCTGTTGAGAAAGTAGCTGTCGCCGGAAGTTTTAATGGCTGGAATGCCAATTCAGATATGATGGAAAAGACGGCTTCCGGAAATTTTGAAATTCTTATGACTGTACCGCCGGGGATACACAGTTACAAATTAGTGGTGGACGGCAACTGGATAACAGACCTTTCCAATCCTGACAAAGCCGCGGACGGTTTTGGTGGTTTTAATTCAATTTTGACGGTCAAAGAAACAAAAGTGAAAATACCTTTTCAAAAGAGTGAAATGATTGAGGACGGAAAATGGAACCTCGTATTTTCCTATTTTGATTCCGCGTTTAAGGGCTATAAGGTTGTATTGTATTACAGGGGAGAAGCGCAGGAGAAAGTTTATGACGGGAATGAGGTCAGATTTTCCGTACCTGAAGGGGAGGCCCTGGAAACCGCTTATTTATGGGCTTCGGACAGGGAAGGGAATTTTTCTCCTATGAGGATAATACCGAAAAATTTTTCAGAAGAACCTTCATGGCCCCAAACCGTTATATACAGTTTGATGACGGACCGGTTTTATAACGGCGACAAGTCCAATGATGATCCTGTGGTGATGGAGGGGTTAAGCCCGAAAGCGAATTATGCCGGCGGGGATTTCAGCGGTATAAGCCGGAAAATAGAAGAAGGATATTTCAAACGTCTCGGAGCAAATTGCATCTGGCTTTCTCCGGTTATAGACAATGTCGGCGGCGCTTTTAAGGACGCCCTTCCGCCGTACCGCTATTTTACGGGCTATCACGGTTACTGGCCGTCTTCATCCGTTAAAACCGAAGAGCGTTTCGGCAGTAACGATGAACTGAAAGCGATGATAAAGACCGCCCATAATCATGGGCTTAAAGTTATGGCGGATATGGTTTTCAATCATGTGCACAACGAACATCCGTGGTATGGAGAACACCCTGAATGGTTTGGAAAACTGGAACTTCCTGACGGCGGGAAGAACATAAGAAAATTTGACGAGTATCCTTTTACCACATGGTTTGACTCATTTCTTCCGTCGTTTGATTATACTAACAGTACCGCCTCGGTTTACGCGCAGGTGAGCAACGCTCTGTGGTGGATAGAAGACTTTGGTTTTGACGCCTGTCGGCTGGACGCTGTTAAGCATATCCCGTATGATTTCTGGAAAGCTTTCGCGGGTGAAGTGCGGAAATCCTTCGGAAGTAATTTTTATATGCTGGGGGAATCCATCGCGTCAAGAAAAGACATCAACAGCTTTATCGCACCCGGGATGCTTGACGGCCAGTTTGATTTCCCGCTTTACTGGCATATACGCGACACATTTGCCCTGGGCAAGGGAAATTTTAAAGCGCTTGCGGCGCAGCTCAATGATTCACTTGAAAATTACAAAAATGTGTACTATATCTCACCGCTTATGGGGAACCATGATTTCCCGCGTTTTATGGCTTATGCTGACGGAGACATGGAGGGGGATGAAAAAAGAATAGGGTGGGAGAATCCTCCCCGGGTGGATAATCCCGAAAGTTACGGGAAGATAAAAAACGCGTTTACTTTTCTTCTGACCAACCCCGGGGTTCCGATGATTTATTACGGCGACGAAATTGCCATGACCGGCGCAGCGGACCCGGATAACCGCAGGATGATGAAGTTTGATGATTTGGGAAAAGAAGAGAAGTCGGTCTTCGACCATGTCGCAAAACTTGTTAAATTCCGGATAAAGTCGGATCCTATCACACTGGGCAGGCACACCGATCTTTTGACGGAAGATAAGCGCTGGGTATATATCAAGCACTATTTCCAGCAGAGCGTTATAGTCGTTTTCAACGCGGAGAATCAAAAACGCAAACTGATTTTAAAGCTGCCCGAATATGTGCCCGCGGACGGTTTTTACAGAAGCATATTTACGGGGAAGAAATATAAAATTAAAAAAGGACAGGTCGCGCTGAAAACGGAAGAGGCAAGTTCTGACGTTTTCTTTTTTACGCGGGATGGTAAGTGACGGATGTTTTACGTATTTTCAGGAGGATAGAATGAAGAGTAAGGAAGAGCTGATAGCAAATTTGAGAAAGCAGATGCAGGACATTAAGAAGATGCCCGTCAGTTTGAAAAAAATGCAGAGCGAACTGAAATTTCTGATTGAGCAGCTTGAAGATGAGAGCAAAACCGGCACACCGCCGTCTTACAATCTCGGTTCAAAAGAATACAGGGAAGCTCTTGATGATGTTATCAGGGAACTGAAAATTAACATAAAGATTCTCAGAGAAACAGGCAGTTCTATAATGTCTCTGCAGAAGAAAAGCAGTATATCTCTTCCCCGGGAAACTCATGAATCTGACAATTGAAAAAAATAAAGCCCTCTGAAGAATGGCTTCTGACAAATGAGTTAGGCGGGTATTCTTCGCAAACATCCGGCAGGAAAAACATCCGCAGATTCCATTCTCTGCTTATGGAATCCCGCAATCTGACACGGTATAATTTACTTAATTTTGTTGAAATCACCGGCGTTTCAAAAGCCGTTCTTTTTCAGGTTTATCCAGACGTTAAATACTCTTTGTCGGGCACAAATTTTACGATCAGCGAAGAAATATCATTATCCCCGATGAAAAACGCGCTGGAGCTGCGCTATCGCGCGGAAAAAGGAAACTGCTCTAAGGCCTTTGAGATACGGCCTTTTTTTTCAATGAGGCGTAGCCATTGTTTGAGAGCCAATGCTGATGACATAAGTTTTCGCGCAAGTCTTTGCGGCGGCAGTCTGAAAACGCCGGAAACGGCGTGCTATTTTGAAGGCGGCGGCCCTTTTACCGTTAAAAAAAAGCTGAAGAAAGTCTCTTATTCCGAGGATAAAATAAGAGACGGGAGTTACCGGGAGATTTTGTTTTCTCCGGGTTTTTGGAAAGCGGATATTAAAAAGGACGGCAGTTTCAGGATTATTTTTTCCGCTGATTCCGGCGACATAAAAAAACCCTTGAAAAAAGTGAGTTTCGCCGCTCAGAGGCTGTGCAGGGACGAGGAATTTTTGAAAGATTTCAAATGCAAAAACACTTTCTTTGAAAAACTTTTATTAAAATCCCTTGATTTTGACGCCCGCGGAGAAATTGTCGCGGGTTTTCACTGGTTTGAGTCATGGGGCAGGGATACGATGATTTCTCTGCCGGGGCTTTTTCTATACACGGGGCGCAAAGAAAAGGCGAAAAAGATTTTCCGGCAAGCCGCCGCGGTTATAAAGGGAGGGCTGCTGCCGAATATTTTTTCAACGCAGGCGAATAAAGCCTCTTATAACGCCGTTGACGCGTCGCTGTGGTTTGTGTGGGCTCTTTCGGAATACCGCAGAATTTTCGGCGCTAACGATAGTTTTTTAAAAGAAATGAGAAAGCCTGTGAGTGAAATTATTAAAAATTACAGAAAGGGAACTGACTTTGGTATAAAAATGGATCCCGCTGACGCGCTTATAACGGCGGGACAGGAAGGGAAAGCTCTCACATGGATGGACGCTGTTTTTCAGGGTAGCCCGATAACGCCGAGAGCCGGCAAAGCCGTTGAAATTCAGGGCCTGTGGTATAACGCTTTGAAATTCGCGGACGCTGTGGGTGTGAAGGGAGCGGGGATTCTTGCGGAAAAGACTTCCGAATCGGTGCGGAAAAAATATTTTATAGATGCCGGCTATATGGCCGATTTGATAAATAAAGAAGGTATTCCCGACGGAAGTTTGAGGCCGAATCAGATAATAACGCTGGCTCTTATGAAAGATATTCTTCCAACAGCCGCGGTCGCAAAGGCTTTGGGAATCCTTGAAAAAAAACTCCTTACCCCCTTCGGGCTCAGAACGCTTGAGAGAAATGCGCAGGGATACAGAGGGATATACCGGGGAAATCTTGAAACCAGAGACAGCGCGTATCATCAGGGAACGGTGTGGCCGTGGCTCCTGCAGTTTTATTATGCTTTGCAGAAACCCCGATGGACGGAGTTTGAAAAAATATGGTCAGGCCATTTTAAAAAAGCGGGCATTGATTGCGTTTCGGAAATATTTGACGCGGAATATCCTTTTTACGGCAGAGGCTGTATCCACCAGGCATGGTCCGTAGCGGCGCTGATATATACGAGTTTCGCCAACGGATGGATAAAAGCCCGCGGCAATCATAGATGAACACGGAATTTAAGGATCCGGCCAATAAACAATCCTTCGCAGGGAGAGGGCATGGGCGCCGGGATAATTCTCTGAAAAAATTAATTTTTGAGTGCGCCTCTTTTATTTTGATTGGCGCGGGTTTCTGGTTTGTCTTGTACACTCTGATAAAGGCGGAGTCGCCCGAACACTATTTTGTTTTTTTCATTTTTATTCAGATTGCGGCATTTCTCTTTTTTTCGACTTATGCGTCAGCTGTGATTGCTGTTCTGTCGACGCTGGTTGCTGCAGCGGCTTTTATTACGGGGTCCGCCGGAGTGAAATTTTTTGCCGCGCTTGCTATTTTAATTTACTGGGCAATTATCTGCTTTTTGAATATGTATGAAAATAGAGAAACCGAAAGTTGCGGCCGGAATAAATTACTGCTGGAAAATATGCAAGGCGCGATCGCGGAACTTGAAACAGCCCTTAAGAGCGGAGCGAAACTTATTCCCGCACTGAAAAAGGGCATAGCGAGTTATGAGAAAATGGCGGAATTTTCGCTGAAACTCGGCACGACTTTTTCTCTGAAAGATATTTCCATGTTTATAATAAAATTTACGCGGAGTATTTTTCCGGAAGCGGAAGTGGAACTTATAAAACAGGCGGGGGACGCCTGCGACAGGTGGGTGTATTCAAGCCAGAAACCGGCGTATATAGAAAATACCGCTATGGACTGCAGGTTTGATTTGCATAATTCCGGCGACGCCTCGTCTATAATAGCCTGTCCCGTTTTCAACGGGGAGAACATACAGTCTATTATAAAAGTGATAGGCAGAGACGGCGGGCTTTTGCCGTCGGACTTGAGGGTTTTGACCTTAATAGCGACTCTTTCTTCGCTGGCGGTTGAGAATGTGAAGCTTTTTGAAACAACGCAGAATCTGGCAATAACGGATGATCTCACGGGACTGTATAATCACTCATATTTTATGGAAAGACTGGCAGAAGAAATTTCGAGGGCTTCAATGCATGGCGGGGAATTTGTTTTCCTGATGATGGACATAGATTTTTTCAAAAAATTCAACGATGATTTCGGCCATCAGGCGGGAGACGAGGTGATTAGACGCGTTGCCCTTGGAATTACAAAAACAATACGCAACACTGATATCGTCGGCCGTTATGGGGGCGAGGAATTTTCGGTGATACTGCCGCGGACAGATTTAAAAAGAGGCCTCGTAATTGCCCGGCACATAAGAAAAACGATAAAGAAGGAAAGATTTAATTTTGACGGCAAATACGCGGGGGTCACGGTGACGGTGGGCCTTTCAAGTTTTCAGGATTTCCGGGAAGAAGATAAAATTATTGCCGCCGCCGACGAGGCCCTGTATGAGGGTAAGAAAAAAGGGCGCGACAGGGTAGTGGTGCGGGGCCTCTTAAAATGAATTGCGGCAAAACGCGCATGAACGCGCTGCGATTTTTTCTTGCGGCCGCGATGATTGCCGTTTTTTTTACCGCTCCGGGGAGGTACGGTATTTTTATAGCGGCCTCTTTGGGTATGCTTTTTCTTTTTTCATTGCCTCCGGGAAAGCGGAACACCTCTGTTAAATCAGCCGTTTCCCTCACAGCCGCGGCGCTGTTTATGCTGTCCGGCGACGTTATGCTTTATGCTTATGCGGCTCTCGCGCTGGTTTTAGTTATTCCCGATTTGAAAATACTTGCATCCCGGAAAAAGAATTACGGCGATTTTAAAATAAAATTCGGTCGGATTGAGGAGAAACTTCTTGCGCTGAAAAAAGAGAATTCCGAAACTTCAAAGGGAATTGAAGAACTTGAGAACGAAATTGAAAGATATGAAAAACTCTATGAGCTCTCAAAAGCCATGGAATCTGTTTCCGACGGAAAAGAACTTGCGAAGAAATCGCTTGAGACTTTTTCGCTGAAACTCGGTGTGGAAACCCTCGCTTTTTTCGACTGCGCTTTTGGCGGCAACGAAATTTTATGCTCAAAAAATCTGTCGGCGGATGAATACGGGGTATGGAAATCCATGGTTGGCAAAATACAGAACAAACCCGGGGCGGAATACTATGAATTTGAACTTGTGGCGGGGAACAAAAGTCTCGGTTCGGTCATGGCAAAGGGAAATCTTGATTCTTTTCAGATTAAGAACGCCGCGGTTATAGCGTCGCAGGTGGCGCTGGGCTGGGAAAAAATACTGCTTTACGAAAAAGTGAGGGAGCTTTCAAGAATAGACGGTTTGACAGGACTTTTTCTCAGGAAGTATTTCATGGGCCGTCTGAACGAAGAGATCGCGCGTGCCCGGAGATACAATTATAAAATCGCGTTTCTCATGTGCGATCTGGATCTCTTCAAAACCTATAATGATACCTATGGCCATCCTGTGGGCGATGAGGCGCTAAAATCAGTGGCCGCTAAAATTAAGGAAAATATTTATAAATCCGATTTGGCCGGCCGTTACGGCGGCGAAGAGTTTTGCGTGTATATGCCGGTATCGGATGAAAGCGGCACACGCAAAAAAGCGCAGCGGATTGTTGAGGCGGTAAGACTCGAAACTCCCGTGACGATTTCTGCGGGGCTGGCTTTTTTCCCGGCGGATGCTTTGACCGCGGAAGATTTAATAAAGTCGGCGGATAAGGCGTTGTATAAGGCTAAAGAAAAAGGGAGAGATACCGTTTGCGAATATGAAAAAGATGTGTAAATGCGCCAGCCGTTTTGCCGGGCAGGACGAAAAGAACTTCTAAACCGGCTCCGGCCAAGTTGTGATATATGTCACAACTTGGGATTGGGGACATTTTGCGGGGTGAAAAATCCGTTCATAAAAAATAACGATTTTCCGACGGTATTTGTGCGCCCGCAAAAGCGAGAAGTGAACTACCTGGAAACAAGAAATCACCGTATAGCCAATAATACCAGAATTGCCTCTTGACAAGATTGGGCGGAGAGTTTATACTTTTAGTAAATGAGTAAAAAAATATTCACTACTCAAGAGGTGGCGCAACTGCTGTCCTGCGATCTCACAACTGTTATTAAATGGGTGAACGCGGGCAAGCTCAACGCCTATAAAACCCCCGGCGGCCACAGGCGCATAGAGAAGGAAGACCTCGTACAATTCATCAGCAAATATGATATGCCTATGCCGGAAGAACTCCGTGAGGTGAACAGGGTGCTCATCGTCGACGACGATCCCCAGTTCATTGAGATGACCGCGGCCATCCTGGGGAAGATTGAGAACGTCAGCATTGACTCGGCGAAAGAGGGTTTTGAGGCGGGGGAAAAGGTCATTTCGTTCAGCCCCCATGTTGTCATACTGGACATGAAACTTCCCGGCATAGACGGTTTTGAGGTCTGCCGGAGAATAAAAGACAGGGAAGATACCGCGGGGGTGAGAGTGATAGCCGTCACCGCCTACGGCACTCCCGACGACAAAAAGCGTATTCTGGAATGCGGCGCCGATCATTATTTCGAGAAGCCGGTGAAGCCGGAACAATTTCTGAACACGGTTCAAAAACTACTGCCGTAATGAACAGCAATTTGATTTTTAAGAATGTTTTTTTGTTTTCGAAAGTGGTAAGTAAACAGCGCGCTTCATACAGCGCGAACAATAATTTGCAGAAAGAATGTGGTTTTGGAAGCGTCCGCTCTCATGCGGGCATTGGAGGATAAATGACAAGCGCAAAGAGGATCCGTTTGGAGAAGGGTTTGATGAAGGTCGGCGAGATTGCCGAGGAAGCGGGCGTAATGCCGTCCACGGTGAAGTTTTACACCGCTGAGGGGCTTCTGGATGTGGTAGACCGCACAATGGGCGGCTACCGTCTTTACGACAGGGACAAGACCGTCAGAAGGGTTATCGCCATCCGTCAGATGACATCCCGCCGTCTTTCTCTTTCCGAACTAAAGCCGGAGCAGAACTAAAGGAGGATGAAAAGGAGCGATCTAAATGTCTGATTTAGTGCCGGTTGAAATAATAGCGAATAAGATTTTTTTGATTCGCGGCCAAAAGGTGATGTTGAGCCCGGATTTGGCAAAACTTTATAGTGTTGAAGTGAGGGCGCTTGTTCAGGCGGTAAAGCGGAACATTGAGCGTTTCCCCGCTGATTTCATGTTTCAGATAAACAAGGATGAATTTGCAAACTTGAAATCACAATTTGTGATTTCAAGTTGGGGCGGCTCGAGAATCATGCCTTATGCCTTTACGGAACAGGGAGTTGCAATGTTATCAAGTGTACTTAACAGCAAGAGGGCGATAATGGTGAATATCAGCATAATGCGTGTTTTCTCAAAACTTAAACAATTAGCTCTCAGTCACAGCGAATTATTGAGAAAAGTTGAATCGCTGGAAAGAAAATATGGCGAACATGATAAGAAAATTGCAGTTATTTTTCAGGCGCTCAAGCAGTTGCTGGAGCCGCCGCCGGTTCCGCCGAAAAGGAAAATGGGATTTTGACAAATGAATAAATTAAACGAAACCGGAACGGGGCGTCTTAAAGAGGAGAAATCCATGTCTGATTTAGTGCCGATTGAAATAATAGCGAATAAGATTTTTTTAATTCGCGGACAAAAGGTGATGCTTGACAGGGATTTGGCTGAGCTTTACGGAGTTAAATCCATCCGATTGCGGGAACAGGTAAAGAGAAATATTAAGAGATTTCCGGAAGATTTTATGATTCAGCTTACCGATAAAGAATTAGATTTTGTGGTATCGCATTTTGCGATACCATCGAAAAAATATTTTGGAGGCTATTTGCCTTATGTTTTTACTGAGCAGGGTGTATCTATGTTGTCCAGCGTATTGAACAGCGAAAGGGCGATAATGGTCAATATCAGCATAATGCGGGTTTTCTCAAAACTTAAACAGTTGGCTCTCAGTCACAGCGAATTATTGAGAAAAGTGGAATCGCTGGAAAGAAAATACGGCGAACATGATAAAAAGATAGAGGTCATATTCGTGACGCTGAAAAAGATGCTGACTTTGCCTGAGCCGAAGAAGACGGGGAAAATGGGATTTTGAAAAATGAATAAATTAAACGAAACCGGAACGGGGCGTCTTTTAAAACTCATACTTGCCGAAGGCGAAGGATACCGCATAGAATTTAAGGAAAATCTTTCAAACATTGACAGAGAGCTTGTAGCTTTCGCGAATTCATCGGGAGGTAAAATATTCTTCGGTATCTCCGACAGCGGCGAAAGGAAGGGGCTGAAAATAACAAACAAGCTGAAATCTCAGATTCAGGACACGGCTAACAACTGCCAGCCGCCTGTCAAAATTCTTTTTGAAGAACACGGGAATATTCTGATAGTTGAAGTGCGCGAAGGAGAGGATAAACCCTGCAAATGTTCATCCGGTTTTTATACGAGAGTCGGGCCCAATTCACAGAAACTTAGCCGGAATGAAATTGTTGAGTTTTTTAAATCGGAAGGGAAAATCAGGTTCGATGAACTTGTTAATCTGAAATTTGATTATAAAAAACATTTTGATTCAAAAAAACTTGACAGATTTCTTCGCATGGCGGGTATCACAAATCTTTTAAACATACCGTCCACTCTCGTCAATTTGGGAGTTGCGGAGAAACAGGAAGGCAAATTGCTTTTTAATAATACAGGGATATTGTTTTTCTCAAAAAATCTTTCCGATATTTACTTTCATACCGCCGTAACCTGCGCTCTTTACAGAGGCAGGGAAAAAGTGGAAGTTTTGGATCGCAAGGACTTCAATGAGGATATAGTCAGCAACATAGACGATGCGATGAATTTTCTCAAGAAACATATTCCTGTCCGATATGAAATGACCGGAAGTCCGGCAAGAAGAGAAGTGCCGGAAATTCCTTTTGACGCATTGAGAGAAGCGGTAATAAACGCTGTCGCTCATCGGGACTATTTTGAAAAGGGTTCAAATGTGATGGTGGAAATGTTCGAAGACAGAATAGAGATAACAGATTTCGGCGGGCTGCCGAAGGGGCTGAAACCTGAGGACTTCGGCAAAAAGAGCGTTTTAAGAAATCCCCGAATAGCCGACCTTTTAAACAAGATTGAATACATTGAAAAAATGGGCACGGGGATAAGGAAAATGAGAAATTTGATGAAAGAAGCGGGATTAAAACCGCCGAAGTTTGAATTCACCACCTTTTTTACGGCAACTTTTTTAATGCCGGAACTATTGAAAATAAAAGGGGCGGAAAAGGGGCAGAAAAGTTCCCAGGAAAGTTCCCAGAAAAGTTCCCAGAAAATTTTGGGACTAATGCGGGCAAATCATTCAATTACAATCCGGGAATTATCCCAAAAACTGCATATAACTGATAGAGCGGTAAAAAAGAATATCAGCAAATTAAAATTAGAAATGGAACTCCGCAGGATTGGGCCCGACAAAGGCGGGTATTGGGAAATTCTAAAAAAATGAATAAATTAACCGAAAGCAGAACGAGGCGTCTTAAAGAGGAGAAATCAATGCCTGATTTAGTGCCGGTCGAAATAATCGCGAATAAGATTCTTTTGATTCGCGGGCAGAAGGTGATGATAGACAGAGATCTGTCAAAATTATACGGTGTGACTACAGGGAATTTAAATCTTGCGGTCAGGAGAAACATAGAACGCTTTCCGGAAGATTTTATGTTTCAACTTACCAAGGAAGAATTTCAAAACTTGATATTGCAATTTGCAACATCAAGATGGGGCGGTACGAGGAAGCATCCTTTTGTTTTCACGGAGCACGGTATTTTAATGCTGTCATCGGTATTAAACAGCGACAGGGCAATAAAAGTTAATATTCAAATAATGCGCGCCAAAGATGTGTTGAAAAAACTTTCGAAGCGCGAGGGGCAGATAAAAACGATATTCGGGGTAATAAATAAGCTGTTATTGCCGTCGCCGGTTCCGCCGAAAGGGAAAATGGGATTTTGAAAAAATGAATAAATTAACCGAAAACCGACCGAGGCGATTTAAAAAGGAGAAGAGAATGCTAAAGCCAAATCCGTTTACTCCAAAATCGGGTTTAGAACCGAAGGCCTTTATCAACAGAGAGGAAGAAATAAACTTTTATTTTAAAAGAGTTAATGAAGCCATACATGGGAATATTAATCACTACATTATTAACGGCGCGTGGGGGTCAGGTAAAACGAGTTTACTTAGATACTTTAAGCTGCTTGCCCAGGGGCAGGACTGTTCCGGCTGTTATTTTATAGCGAGGGAATTGACTGAAAATATATCTGATATGGAAATAACCGCTCACATTATTCAATCCATAGTAAGGAACATCCCCTACAAATTAGCCAAAAAAAATAGCAAATTATTGAAATTGATTGATGCATTTGGAATTCAGATATTAGGTTCCGGTTTTAATATTTCATTTCAGATAGACAAAGATAAATATATTGACCCGCAGATATTTCTTGCCGACGGATTACTGAATATCTGGCGGGATATTTCTAAACACACGAATTTGCTGGTTGTTTTAATTGATGATGTGCAGAATTATTCAAAAGCAAAAAGAATTTTTACCTTACTGAAAAATGTTCTTTCAGATAAAAGAATTATAGATGAAACGAAAATTCTTTTTATATTGAGTTCAACAATTGAAGGCTGGAAACCGTTTATTCAGATAAATCACCCCATAGGGCGTTTCTTTATTCCAAGAATGGAATTGAGCAACTTTGACAGGGAAAAGACCATTAAGCTGCTTGATGAAGTTTTAAAAGATACAGGTGTTGCATTTACCGATTCCGTGCTGGAAAAAATATTCAAATATACAGAGGGGCATCTTTTCCAAACACATTCTTTAGGAAGCGCTCTTTATGATAATCAGAAAAACGGCATGGTGACGGACGGTGAGTGGGACAAGGGTTTAGAAGAAGCGATGTTTTACCTCGGAAATACGGTTTACGAGGGGATAGCGGAAGGAATCAGCGATAATGAGATAAAAATAATCAGGGCGCTAAATTTATTCGGCAATAACAAATTAAATGGTATTAGCCGGAAAGTTAAAATTTCCGGCATAAATGTATATCTTCGCAGACTGGTTGATAAGGGCATATTGAGGTCTTTGAGACGCGGGGAATATGAATTTAACGATAAGATGTTGGGATTGTATTTGCAAAATAACAGAAATAACAAATAATGAACGATTTTGTTATTTTTGTGATTTTTGAAAAGGAGCGGGTTGTAAAAGAAAAATGAATAAATTAACCGAAAGCAGAACGAGGCACTTTGAGGCGGCGAATGCCGACTTCAGAGTGTGCGAAGGTATTAGGAACTCTGCCTATGCCAATGCTTCTGCAGACAGGCGTTCCCAATATCATAGAAATTATTTTTTGAAAAAAGCAAAAAGAATTACGGTTAATACGCCGACGATGGATGCAAACTGTCCTATCCAGAAAATAAACATCC